>JAEIGA010002212.1_pt1 | contig 31110 bp, 25 predicted proteins | sample 9270691 | NCBI WGS metagenome assembly JAEIGA01 (sample SAMN17057246, study PRJNA624740) | gut metagenome | biome: biome; isolation source: fecal sample | host: Bos grunniens | place: China: Xizang | collected 2019
ACTGTATCATCCTCCTCAAAAGTCAATATAGGACGGATGATATCGTTAAGTGTGGAGGTGAACTTATCCTCAGCCATCTTTTCAAGGACTTCCTGGCGAAGAACATAACCTATTACATACTCGTCATTCTCCTCATCATAAACAAGGATACGTGAATGCGTATTCTCACTGTCATAAAACTCCCTGATGGTCATACTGCCTGGCACCATCTCCACAACCACACTCGGAGTCATAATCTCGTGTGCAGTAACCTCGTCAAGCTTAAGCAGGTTCTGGATCATCTTCTTTTCATCCTTCTCGATGACCTCCTCTTCAGTCGCCACACTCACCATTGCGGATATATCCTCACGGCTGACGCTGACCTGGTTGGATTTTGAAGAAATGAGCCTCTGCATACGCTCCAGCACCCATACGAGCGGGAATGTAATGAATATCATCGAGTTGATTATCACTGATGCCGGAATGGCAAGAGACCTCCAATAGCTTGTACCGATGGTCTTAGGGATAATTTCTGAAAATATAAGGATAGCGAAAGTGAAAATCGTTGAAAATATTCCGACTACAGCATCACCATATACTTCATACACAAGAGAACCGACAATGGATGCACCTACCGTATTGGCTATGGTATTCAGACATAGGATGGCTGAAATCGGACGGTCCGGATTCTGCTTGAGCCTCTTGAGTCTCGCAGCTCCTTTAGCACCCTGTTCCTCCAAGCCGGTAATAAATGACAAGGGCGTAGAAAGCAGCGTTGCCTCGAGCATAGAACACAAGGCAGACACCACTATCGAGAGCAACATTATGATATATATCAATTGTTCTTCCATAATTCTATTTACGAAGGTCAGCTATTGTAGTTTCACAAGCTCTTACATAATCACCAACCTTTACCTTGATGTCAGCATCCAATGGCAGGAACATATCTATTCTCGATCCGAACTTGATGACTCCGCACTGCTCACCCTTCACCTCATCATTGCCTGGAGTGGCGTATGTCACAATCCTTCGGGCGAATGTACCGGCGATCTGCTTGAAGAAGACATCTCCGTACGGACTGCTTATCGCCACTGAAGAATGTTCATTGAGTTCGGATGCCTTCGGAAGGAAGGCGAGCATATACTTCCCAGGATGATACTTATAATATGACACCTTTCCTGTCACAGGCCAATAATTCACGTGAACATTGAAGAAATCCATATATACGGACACCTGGATGCATTCTCCCTTAACGTATTCTGACTCATATACCTTTTCTATGATCACGACCTTTCCGTCAGCAACGGATGTAACGACGTTATCTCCCGGAACTAGAGTCCGCTTAGGAACTCTGAAGAAAAAAAGCGAGAATCCCATAAGAGATATGGGAAAAATACTCAGGATATATGCAAGTAAAGGAATCGGGATAAAGCGCATCATCAGGAATGTCAATGGCGCGCAGATTATCCATATTAAGAATATAGTACTGTAACAGTCTTTCTGTATTATCATAATAGCTGCAAAAGTAGCTAAAAAAAGGCAATCGACCAAAACAACTTGCTATATCACAGCACATTCATAACTACCAGATATATGATGCCGATCGGAATTGCGATCAGTGCACTGTCAAATCTGTCGAGCAGACCTCCGTGTCCGGGAATTATTGTTCCTGAGTCCTTTACCTCATAATGCCTCTTCCACTGAGACTCAATAAGATCTCCGTACACTCCGGTCACTGAAAGCAGCAATGCCATACAGATGCAGTGTATAATGTCGAAACAGAAAAGGTCGAGATAATGAAGGATTACTGCAACACCTACAGCTGTCGCAAGACCACCCCAGAATCCTATCCACGATTTCTTCGGAGAGATTGACGGGAAAAGCTTCTTTCCATATTTCTGTCCGAGAGTGATTCCGAAGATATATGCTCCCACATCCGTTCCCCAGATTATTGCAAAGAAGCACAGAAGAAGAATGCCGCTGAACTCACCGTCCGGACCAAAGACCGCGAAGTTGAGAACAGACCATGGTACAGCGATGTACAGAATCGCTGCATAAAGATTAGAAAACTTGTCAAAACGGCTTTTATCCTTGACATACAATGAGTTGATCATAAGGACAAAAACAGGAACAAAGACCAGAATCACCAATCTTCCAGGGAAGTCAAATCCCTTGAAAAGATAGGTCAAGGTAAAAAGAGTGGCTCCCGCAAGAATCGAAAGAATCTGCGAGAACCAGTAATTCTTACCACAGGTCATCTTCAGGAACTCGCCCATCATAATGACCAGGGACAGAAGCATAACCGCCCCAAAAACATATTTGTTAGTAAGGAGTGCAGCGAGCATTATCACCACGAATCCTACACCTGATATAGTTCTTTTGACAAAATTATTCATAAATCATAGGTTAGACAGCTTCAGGAACTATTCCTTCGCTCCAGCTCTCGGTCCGAATATCTTTTCAAGATCATCCGCAAAGATAACTTCTTTCTCCAATAAAATCTCTGCAAGACGGGTAAATCCATCAAAATTATCTTTAAGAATCTTTTCCGTACGGTCGTGTATCATCTCCACAAGCTCCTTCACCTCCTTATCTATCAGTTCTGCAGTCCTCTCGCTGTATGGCTTGGTAAGATCATATCCGCGTGAACCTGTAGAATCATAGAACGACAGATTGCCCACCTTTTCGCTCATACCGTAATACATAATCATTCCATAAGCCATCTTGGTAAGACGCTCGAGGTCATTGAGGGCTCCTGTCGAAGGCTGACCGTTAATGATCTCCTCCGCAACACGTCCTCCGATGAGAGAACACATTTCATCGATCATCTGATCCTTTGTCACAAGCTGACGTTCTTCCGGCAGATACCAGGCTGCTCCGAGAGCCTGTCCGCGAGGCACGATAGTCACCTTGAAAAGAGGATTGGCATGAGGAAGAAGCCAGCTTACCGTAGCGTGTCCTGCCTCGTGATGTGCAATAGACTTCTTCTCCTCAGGAGTTATGATCTTGGACTTTCTTTCCAATCCTCCTACAATCCTGTCGACGGCATCAAGGAAATCCTGCTTGTCAATGGCCGGCTTGTCCTTGCGCGCAGCAGTAAGCGCTGCCTCGTTGCAGACATTTGCGATATCGGCACCTGAGAATCCAGGAGTGTGCTTTGCAAGAAATTCAAGGTCGAAATCCTCTGCAAGCTTCAATCCTCTGAGATGCACGGTAAATATCTCTTCCCTTTCCTTGAGATCAGGAAGGTCAACGTGAATCTGCCTGTCAAAACGTCCAGCTCTCATCAGAGCCTTGTCAAGAATATCGGCACGGTTGGTAGCTGCCAGAATGATGACACCAGAGTTGGAACCGAAACCATCCATCTCCGTAAGAAGCTGATTCAAAGTATTCTCGCGCTCGTCATTTGAAGAAAAGCCTCCGTTCTTGCTTCTTGCACGTCCCACTGCATCGATCTCATCGATGAATACAATGCAAGGAGACTTCTCCTTAGCCTGTCGGAAGAGGTCACGCACACGTGATGCACCCACACCGACAAACATTTCAACGAAATCCGATCCGGAGATCGAGAAGAAAGGCACATCAGCCTCCCCTGCTACAGCCTTGGCAAGAAGGGTCTTTCCGGTACCCGGAGGGCCGACAAGGAGCGCACCCTTAGGAATCTTTCCACCGAGAGCTGTATATTTCTTAGGATTCTTGAGGAAATCGACGATCTCCATCACTTCATCCTTCGCGCCATAAAGACCAGCAACATCCTTGAATGTCACCTTTATGCTGTTCTTCTCAGCGAGCTTGCCTGTAGCCTTGCCCACATTGAAGATTCCCCCTGGTCCGCCAGGTCCGCCACCGCCCATATTGCGGTTCATTCCCCTGAACATAAACACCCACATCAGGATAAGAAGGATAGGGAAAACAAGCCACTCAAGTATTCCCCAGAGGCTTTCGTGATTTTCTATCACCACCTTGACCTGCTGATCTGCAGGAAGCTGTTCATTGAGCGCACCGAACATTTCCTCGGCATTGAAGCTTCCTGAAACAAGGAAGATGAAATGCGGTGACTTCTTCGGCACCTTTCCGCCGAACTTGTCGGCATATCTCTCCACCTTGTCAGGCTTCATTGTGACACGGCCTTCATACTCATTACGGATGAATACGACTTCCTTGATGTCCCCGTCAAGCCACTGCTGCTTCACCTCAGCCCATTCCTCCTTCTGAGGATTGGATGAACCACCCTGATTAAAGAACATATATCCTATGCCGAAAAGCAGCAGAATATATATCCAGGATATATTAAAACGGATTCTCACAGGTTTTTTCCCGTGAGGTGTATTATTATTTTCTGCCATATTGTCTGTCCGGATTAGTCCTCGTATGCTGTCCTTTCAGCGTCAGCCCAAAGCTCTTCAAGACGATAGAACGACCTGTAAGGAGTCTGGAATACGTGTACAACGATATCTCCATAATCGAGAATCACCCAGAATGCATTCTCCTTTCCCTGTGAACGTGTCACCTTCCTTCTGCACTTCTCTATCATTCTCTCCTCGATGTTGTCGGCAATAGCCACAACAGCCGGAGTAGAATCGGCATTACATACTATGAAATGGTCTGAAATTGCTGTTCCGATTGATCTGAGGTCAAGCGATACCACATCCTGTCCTTTTTTTTCAAGCATCGCATCAGCAATTACCTTAAGTTCCTTGTTTTCCATATATTGAATTAATTGTTAATTTTGCAAAAATACCTGCAAATATAATCAAAATCCGCACCATTACAATGAAGGCTGACATTATATGGCTTGGTTCGACAGATTCGACCAATGAAGAGGCTAAAAGGCACATATCTGAGATTGACAATTTGTCAGTTCTGTCAGCATTCGGGCAGACATCCGGGCGCGGGCAGAGAGGAAATACTTGGTCAAGCGAAGCAGGAGAAAATCTCACATTCAGCATCATTCTGAAATTTCCCGGTCCGGAATCGAACATGTCAGACGAAAACACATTGAAGAGCATAAGAGCCTACGACCAGTTCGTTCTGACAGAGATCGCTTCACTTTCAGTCGTGAAATTCCTGTCAGGCTATGGAGTTCAGGCGAAAATCAAATGGCCGAACGACATCTATGTCGGTTCCCGTAAGATCTGCGGCATGCTTATCGAGAATTCCATACGCGGAGATCAGCTTTCGTCAAGCATAATCGGTATCGGACTGAATATCAATCAAAGAAACTTTGATATTAACATACCGAATCCTACATCTTTAGTCCTTGTTTCAGCTTCAGAACGCTTAGATATCCGCAAATGTCTTGAAGAATTCACAGCAATATTCGAAACCTATCTCGAACGCTATCTGACAATGACATCCGAGGAAGAAAATCCAAACGGATATATGGATCTCAGGAAGGAATATCTCGAAAATCTATGGCTTCTGAATGCTCCCGCAAGGTTCCTGGACCTTAGATCTGATGAACGTGAGTTCCCGGGAATCATACGCGGTCTCTCCCCTTTCGGACTCCTTCAGATCGAAGACATAGAAAAAGGCGCACTCAATGAGTACGCCTTCAAAGAGATCGGATATATGATCCGCTGATCTCATTCTATTTGTCACAAGTCACCTGCGATCATAGGCAGGTTCTCATTAAGCTTTCAGGGCTGCGATCACTTCAGCAGGATTCTCTGCCTTGAAGACTGCACTTCCGGCTACAAGAATCTCTGCCCCTGCTTCTACAAGCTGTGCGGCATTGGACGGACATACTCCTCCATCCACTTCGATCTTTACAGGAAGTCCCTGACGATCTATTTCAGCCTTAAGGACACGGATGCGTTCAAAAGTATCCTCAATGAATTTCTGTCCACCGAATCCGGCATATACAGACATCAGAATGATATAGTCGCAAAGATGCAGATACGGATAAAGTGTCTCGACAGGCATATCCGGATTGATCACCAGACCGGCCTTCATACCTGTCTCTCTGATATGGAGAAGGGTCTGAGCCGGCTTATCCGTAGCATTCAGGTGGAAGCTGAGCATCGAGACTCCGATTCTTGCAAATCTTTCTATATACTTTTCTGGCTGTACTATCATCAGATGTACATCCATAGGCTTCTGAGCAACTGAGGCGATTGCCTCTACGACCGGGAAGCCGTAAGATATATTCGGTACGAAAACTCCATCCATAATATCAAGATGGAAGAGGTCAGCATTCTCATTTACGATACGGACATCCTTGCCAAGATGAAGGAAGTCTGCAGCAAGCATTGAAGGAGCTACCTTAATCATATTTATCGACACACCAATAGATAAAACAAAAGAGTTATACTACTTATAGTTCTGAATGACGTCCACCAGCAAGGCTACGAACTTATCCAGAGACCCAAGATCAAGACGCTCACCAGGCGCGTGCACACCACGGAGTGTCGGACCGAATGAAACCATATCCAATCCAGGGAATTTCTCAGTAAAGAGTCCGCATTCAAGTCCGGCGTGGATAGCCTTCACCTTCGGTTCCACACCGAAAAGCTTCTTGTATGAAGCCACGCAAGCATCTCTGACAGGTGATTCTGCTGCCGGAGCCCAGCCCGGATATTCTCCCTCATGTCTTACGATTGCACCCGCAAGCACAAAGCAGGCCTCCATTTTGGCAGCGGCTGCTCTGCGGGCAGCAGTAACACAACTTCTCTGACTCGAACCTATACGAATCACTCCCGGCTTAGTCATCTTTACAGATGCAAGATTAGTGGATGTCTCTACGAAATTTTCGATCTCCTGACTCATTGAGAGGACTCCGTGCGGCGATGCACAAAGCGCAGCAACGAGGTTCCAGGCAGTCATCTCATCAATTGCAGCAGTCTTATCTGACTGACTTTCAGCAAATCCGACCTTGATATCCTTCTCGATCGCACCATATTCCTCAATGACATCAGCCCTATATGCCTCCAGACGTTCGTTAATGATCTCAAGCGTATCCTCCTCTGCTGCAATGACAGCCTTTGCCTCTCTTGCTATCGCATTACGCTTGTTACCTCCATCGATGGAAATCAACTGCCAGTCAAGATCGAGTATGCTGTAAAGAAAGCGTCCGAGGAGCTGGACTGCGTTTGCGCGTCCCTTATTGATATCATCTCCGCTATGTCCGCCCATTGCATCCTTTACATAGACTTCCTGAAGAATGAAATCCTCCTGGATATCCTCTTCCTTATAATTGAACTCAGCCGTAGTATCAATGCCACCGGCACATCCTACAAAAATCTCTCCCTCATCCTCTGAGTCGAGATTGAGCAGCACCTTACCTGTAAAGAAGCCAGGCTCAAGAGCCATAGCTCCATCAAGACCGGTTTCCTCTGATGTAGTGAAGAGACACTCTATCTTGCCACAAGGCATATCACTCACGAGTATAGCCATCTGTGCGGCTACTCCTATACCGCAGTCCGCTCCTAAAGTCGTATCAGGTGCTATCATCCAGCCATCCTGAATCACATATCTGATCGGATCCTTGGCAAAATCGTGTTCAACTCCCTCATTCTTCTCGCACACCATGTCGGAGTGACTCTGAAGAACAATTGTAGGAACACTTTCATAGCCCGGTGCTGCCTCCTTGGTAATCAGCACATTGCCAGCCTTGTCAGTCTTGCAGTCAAGACCGTGTTCAGCAGCAAAATTCTGCAGGTATGCAATGATATGCTCCTCGTGTCCGGATTCTCTCGGAATCTTGGTAATCTCCTTAAAGAATGAAAGTACGTTCTCTGAATTCATATTGTATGCTATTATTTACAAATATACGGTATAATAAACAAAATCCACTCCAATGGAGCGGATTTATTATCTTCTTACCGGAACGAGAAGCTTCTCGATATCCGTTACATATTGCTTGAATGTCTTGTCTGTGGACATAAGATCATTCACCGTTGTACAAGCGTGGAGCACCGTCGCGTGATCCTTTCCACCTATTTCGGCACCGATGGTTGAAAGAGAGCAGTTGATCAAAGTCCTGGACATATACATTGCAATCTGCCTTGCCTGCACTATCTGGCGTTTTCTGGTCTTCGAAAGAAGGTCATCTCGAGTAATGTTGAAGTAGTCACATACCACTTTCTGGACTTTGTCTATAGAGATGTCGTTCTGTGTATCGCTGACAATCTTTTCAGTAATCTTCTCTGCAAGTTCCACTGTCACTTCCTTATGAGCGAGAGTGGCATTTGCTATCAGAGAAATAAGGGCACCTTCGAGTTCTCGGAAGTTGGACTTTATCCTCGTAGCAAGGAAATGCAGCACTTCATCACTGAACTTCACTCCTTCACGGAATGCCCTTGCCTTAAGCATCTCGAGCCTTGTGGCGAAATCAGGCTTCTGAAGCTCTACAGAAAGTCCCCACTTCAAGCGCGAAAGGAGTCTTTCCTCGAAACTCTCGAGATCTACTGGAGGTCTGTCTGACGTAAAGATCAGCTGCTTGCCGGACTGGTGAAGATGATTGAAGATATTGAAGAATGCATTCTGCGTTCCCTGACCGATCAGGTCCTGGATATCATCCATAATGAGGACATCAATCTTCATATAGAAAGCAAGGAAGTCTGTCAGCTTGTTCTTTACGTTCACAGCATCCATATACTGTGTCTTGAACCTGTTTGCAGGTACATATAGCACGACAAGCTCAGGGTATTTCTTCTTGATCTCCACACCGATGGCCTGAGCAAGATGCGTCTTTCCAAGACCAGGGCCTCCGAAGAGGAAGAGCGGATTGAACGCTGTCTTGCCAGGAGACATTGAAATGCTCTCCGCAGCTGTGAATCCCATCTTGTTGCACTCACCTACGATAAGGTTCTCGAAACAATATACAGGATTGAGATGTGACTCGATGCGTACTCTCTGGATACCAGGGAATACGAAAGGTCCAGGGTTACCGCCTCTGCTGTAAGTCTCTATTGAAACTGTCTTGTTTACCGGAACATTGCCGTGAGCGGCAGGATATACAAGGGACTGCTGCTTCTGGACAGGAGTCACCACATATACAAGCTTCGCCTTGACACCGAGTTCCTTCTTGAGTGAGGCCTTGAGGATATCAAGATATGCTCCTTCAAGATATTCACGGAAGAACTCAGACGGAACCTCGACTGTCAAAGTAGATTCAACAAGTGATACAGGCTTTATAGGCTTGAACCACAAGTTGAACTGCCTTGCGTCGATATTCTGCCCTATGAAATTAAGGCAATTGTTCCATACTGATATGTGTCTTTCCAATGTCATCGATTATTTCAGTCAAGTTTCAGACCCGTATTTCAAACGGGACTACAAAGATGAGGAAAAAAAAGTAATAAAAAATAAAAAAATCTATTGTTTTTTAATTTTATTTTACTTTTCCCTCATTGAAAGGTACGGAAATCACCTTTTTCTATATTTCTGATAATCAACAACTTACAACCCTTAATCAAACATAAACGCCATCAATATACGCAAGTTAGAATTTAGAGTTATTCCAAATTAATAAATCGCTCAATTTCGTCGTTTGAAGGGCTTAAAACACAGAAATCTTTAAATATTTCTTAGGATTTTCCTGAATTTTATTAACAAGACTGTCAATATCATTTAAAAGAGAATCTACCGAATCATAGATAGAGTCATCAACAAAAAGTTTTCCGACAGTTCCGTCCGGATCGTTGATATTTTCAAGAAGGGTCTGGAAGGATGTAAGCACAGCTTCTATGTCAGACTCAGTAATAGAATCGACGATTGCGTTGACACCTGTCATCGCGGTATCGGCTTTTGCTGCGATGCTTTCGAATTTACCTGAGAAAGCCGTGAGGTTTGAGATCAGGGATTCCAGGTCATCAGACTTTCCGCTGACGGCATCCGCAAGATTTTCCATACCGGCAAGCGTTCTTTCGAGATGCTGCAAGGTCGCTGAGATACTGATACGGTTCTCATCGGAAAGGATAGCATTGACTCTTGAAACGGTCTGTCCGAGACTGTCAAGAGTTCCGGTAAGCTTTGCTATAAGCGGCTCAACGCTGCCTGCGATCGCATCCATAAGGCCGGCCTCGTATGCCGGTGCAATGGCATCACCGTCGGACACTGATGTCTGAGAAGTACCGAGATCAATCCTTACTCCCTTGCCTCCCATAATATCGACACTGTATATGGTCATCTTCGAATCTTCGGGAATCCTGAACTCCTTTTTAATCGAGCATACGACCTCGAATTCTTCTGCAGCGCTGTCATACACTACTTCAGACACCTTTCCTGCTTTATATCCCTTGATAAATACCGGAGCCGACGGAACGAGTCCTTCGACATTTGAATAGCGTGAAGATAATTCTATCTCCCTGTTGAATATATCCTGTCCCCTAAGGTAATTTATCAGGAAGAACGAGACTGCGAGGATGCTTATTGCAAACACTCCTATTTTCAATTCCTTGCTCATAATATTATATAAATCTATACATTTCTTAATCAATTGGCGCGTTGAACCTGAGTTCCGGCAACCTTTACGATAAAGGCTTCAGGAAATTTTTTGCGCACAAGGGATAGATCCGCAGCAGCAGCCGACCTTGTGCTGAAATTACCATACACATATTTATATATGGAAGAACCTTCCGCTTTAACAGTACGGACAGTCAGCCCCTTCAGGGCAGGATCGCCATCTTTAAGCAATCTTCTCAGTCCCATTATCTGTATACCATAATATTCCTCATCCGCGACCTTAGTCACTTCCTTTTCAGCATATTCCTCTACCGGTTCGGAAGATGTAACTGATGAGTCATACAGCTTCTTATATTCCTTGAAAGCCTTGAAAAGTCTTTCAGCAATCTCTTCCTGCCATTTAGGACTGATCAGGAGCTGCCTCTCTGCCGAATTGGAAAGGAAGGCAGTCTCTACAAGAATCGCCGGACAGGTCATTTTCTTGAGAAGGTGGAAGTCATTCTGATGAATGCCTTTTCCCCATTTATGAAAAGGCTCGGTAGCGAGATTCTCGACAACCAGTTGGGCAAAGAGTATGCTATGGTCGAAATTGGCGTGAAACAACAGTGCATTAAGTATCTGATCCTCGGGAGAATCATCGGTATAACTGGACTGATCTTCCTCGAACTGTATCACAGAGTTCTCGAGTTTTGTCAATTCGAGGTTTTCATCGAAGAGATCTCTGTTCGGATTCTTCGTATCCTTTCTCGCCAGGATATGCGCCGAAGATCCGGAAACTGACTTCATATCGTTTGAATTGCAATGGATTGAAATGAAAAGATCCGCATTGTTATCATGGGCTATACGGATTCTGTCGGTCAGCTTCGGGAACGTATCCCCGCTTCTTGTATATACTACCTTCATATCTGGATAAGCATTCCTTATCTTCTCTCCGAAAAGTTTGGAAATCTTAAGCACGATATGTTTTTCGCTGTTTCTGCTGTCAGGCCCAGGTGCACCGGGATCCTTTCCTCCATGTCCGGGATCTATTACTATCGTCCTGAGCTCGACATCGGTTCCAACCGACTGGGCAAACGCCGGCTGCGAGGATAATAACAGAACGGACAGACAGATTATTATCGTAGAATATATAAGTTTAACATCCATATCGGCATCTCAATTTGGTAATAATTGAAATTAGTTTTAAATTTGCAACTTGCAAAAATAGCAAAAACTTGCGATAACAGGAAATTATTGATGTCAATATATAATATAGGAAAGACGAAGATGTGGCTGATCAGAGCGGTGCTTACGGCATTCATGCTGTTGGTACTCAGTGCTTTCACATCATCTTCACAGATAGACAGACGCAACCGTCGCCAAGGCAGGGAGCAGCTTTCCGCAGAGACATTGACTGATGCCCGCAAGCTTACCGACTCTCTAGATCTGAAGAATGACTCCACAATCGCTTTAAACGATTCAATAAAATTCGTCAGGGATTCCATTGCAAAAGCCGACTCCATTTTCAAGCAGGACTCGTTGTCGATGCTGAAGAAAAGTTCACTCGACGTTCCGGCATTCACAGCGGCCAGAGATTCCATAATAGAGGATTTCAGCGACGGAAAACAGCTCATATATTATTATGGTGACGTAAGCGTGACTTACGGCAATATGAAGCTGACTGCCGATTATATGGAGTACGACCTCAAGACCTCCACCCTTTTCGCCCGTGGAACAAAGGACAGCACCGGTGTGATTACCGGAAGGCCTGTCATGGAACAGGGAGGAAAATCATATGAGATGGAGGAAGTAAGATATAACTTCGAGACCAACAAGGCTCGAATCACCAACATGGTGACCCAGGAGCAGGACGGTATCCTTCACGGAAAGAAGATCAAGATGATGCCTGACCGTTCGATCAATATCGCGAACGGACGATATACCGTCTGCGACTGCGAAGAACCACATTATTATCTGCACCTGAGTCGTGCGAAAGTGATGACCAAGCCATCGCAGAAGACGGTATTCGGTCCGGCATGGCCGGTGATCGGAGATGTTCCGCTTCCTGTCGCGCTCCCGTTCGGTTTCATTCCTGACCGTCCGGACAGGGCCACCGGTATCCTTTTCCCTTCATTCGGAGAAGAGGCCTCCCGAGGATTCTACCTTAGGGACGCCGGACTTTATTTCGTTATCGGAGACTACTTCGACATAGCATTGACCACTGACATCTACACACTCGGTTCGTGGGCAATTGACCTCAATTCACGTTACAAGGTAAACTATAAGTTCAGTGGTAACCTGTCAGTCACATACTCAAACGACCAGACAGGTGAGAAAGGAAGTGCAGACTTTTTCCAGACCAAGAACTTCGGAGTACGATGGACGCATTCGCAGGACGCCAAGGCAAGACCAGGAACGTCATTCTCAGCATCGGTAAACTTCTCCAGCCCTTCAAACAGCAAGTATAACTCTACTTCAGTTACTGAGGCCCTTCAGAACCAGATCTCATCTTCCATTTCATATTCAAAGAACTGGAACGGAAAGCTGAATCTGTCCATCAATGCCCTGCATAACCAGAACTCGAAGGACAGTTCATATTCCTTCACTTTGCCTAATGTGACATTCTCTGTAAGCAGATTCTATCCATTCAAGAGAAAGCACAGAGTCGGCAAGGAAAAATTCTATGAAAAATTCTCTCTCGGATACAACACAGCGTTCCAGAACAGGATCAACTTCAAGGCATCCGAGTTCAACAAACCGGGATTCTGGGACAAGTTCCAGAACGGTATGACCCATTCCTTCCAGATCGGACTTCCGAACTTCACGGCATTCAAATACATCAATGTAACGCCGAGCGTGCAGTATGGAATGAACTGGTATTTCAGGAAGATCGACCAGGAATACAATCCTGATACAGGACAGGTGGAAAAGATTATGGGCAATGCATTCGGGCACTTCGGAACATCCCACAACTATTCCGGAAGTATTTCAATGAGTACTCGAGTATATGGTCTCTTCAACTTCGGAAAGCACCGCAAGCTCCAGGCTATCAGGCATGTAGTATCGCCATCCCTCTCAGCTTCATTCAGTCCGGAGAAGGGAACATATTTCAATGGATACCGTACAATGACCTATACGGACAGAAACGGCCAGGTCAAGACACAGGAATACAACATCTACACCGGCGCAGGTACAGGATCTCCTCCTGGCAAAGGAAAGACAGCCAGCCTCAGTTTCACTCTCGGAAACAACTTCGAGGCTAAAGTACGTGATCTCGCCGATACTACCGGTAAGGGTACCAAGAAGGTCAAGCTCATCGACCAGCTCAACTTCTCGACAGGATATAACTTCCTCGCCGAGCAGTTCAAGATGAGCAATATCAGCGTCACCATGTCCACCTCTATATTCGGCAAGCTTGGTATCAATGCAAGTGCACAGCTTGACCCTTATGCCATACTCGTGGACGCTTCGCATACTACAGGACAAAGAATCAATAAATTCGCCATCACTCAGGGCCAGGGACTTGCTCGTATGAACAATGCGAACGTTTCCCTCTCCTACTCTATTTCCGGAGATGGAAAGATCGATGGAAATGACGGTGGTCAGGGAGCTACAGGAAATGCCACAGACAGTTATATGAGGGTGTTCTATCATCCTGTAACCGGTGAATACATTCCAGGCGGATGGCTTTATTATATGAACCCTCATGCTCCTTGGTCCCTGAATTTCAACTATTCGTACAGTTTCAGGAAGGGTTACCTATATGCCAACGGTAAGACAACTGCGAACAACACCCACACCCAGACACTCGGCCTCAGCGGAAATCTCAAGCTGACTCCACGCTTGTCTATGAATATGACCACCGGTTTCGACCTGATGGCTCTTCAGATGACCACTACCCAGTTCAGTGCATCATACGACCTGCACTGCTTCAACATACGCGTATCGTGGATCCCAACAGGTCAGTGGGAGTCCTGGACCTTCCAGATTTCTGCAAATGCGGCAGCTTTGGCAGACCTTTTGAAATACAAGAAGAGCAGCAGTTACTGGGATAACAATTTCTAATAAAAGGAACCGGCATTATTGGTTGTTGTGTTTTTTTTATTACCTTTGTGAATCCCCGTGTGTATCGGGAGTTTTATTTCTTTCAAATTATGGTTTTCCCAATATCGCGGGAAGTTCCCAATTGAATATAATCATATTAAATATTTTTTATGCACAAGATTTTTGACCTTAGGGAAATGGATATCGACCAGCTCCGTTCTCTTGCAGAGGAACTCAAGGTAAAGAGTTACAAGAAGATGGAAAAAGATGATCTGGTATACGCTATCCTGGATGAAGAGGCTAAACTGAATGCAGTCAACGCTCCTGATAAGCCGAAGAGAGGCCGTCCACGCAAGGAGAAGGCGACGGAAGAAAAACCGGCAAAGCCAGTGGCTGCAGAGGAAAAGCCTGTCGAGAAGAAGGAAAAGGCAGATGCTGTAAAGGCGGAGGCTCCGAAAAAGGACGAGAATAATGAGGAAAATGCCTCTAAAAAGAAGGGCAAAAAGCCAAGAAAGCCTGAGAACACAGAAGCCAAGCAGACAGCAACACAGGTCGAGAACCAGAATCCTGTCGAGGTAAAGAAGGCGAAGGAGGCTGCCCATGCACCTTCTGAGAAGCAGAATGCAAAGCAGGAGGCAAAAGAGGATAAAAAACAAGAGAAGAAGCAGGAAGCAGTAAAGCCTGAAGATAATCAGCAGGACAAGGGCGACAGACAGCCAAGACAGAAAAGGGCCAGAATTTCAAAGTCGCAGCCAGTTTCCGAGCCTGTAAATCAGCAGGAAGTACCTACGCAGCCAGCCGCATCTCCAGCCACTGCTCAGACAGAGGAGGCACAGAAACCAGTCCCTCAGCAGAACAACAATCAGCAGCAGAACAACAACCGTCATAACGGCCAGAAGTTCCAGCAGCAGAACAATAAGGAGCATCGTGAAAACAAGGACGGCAGGGAGAACAAGGAAAGCAAAGAGAATAAGGATATCAAGGAGAACCACCAGCAGCGTCAGCAGGAACCAGTGATCGAATTCGAGGGCGTTGTAGAAGCTACCGGTGTACTTGAGATCCTCCCTGAAGGCTATGGATTCCTGCGTTCATCAGACTATAACTATCTGAACTCTCCGGACGATATCTATGTGTCGCAGTATCAGATCAAACAGCACGCGCTCAAGACCGGAGACACCGTTACAGGAGAAATCAAACCTCCTAAAGCCGGAGACAAATACTTCCCTCTCGTAAGGATCAAGTACATCAACGGACGTACTCCGGAATTCATCCGTGACAGGATTCCTTTCGACTTCCTCACTCCGCTTTTCCCTGAAGAGAAATTCAATCTTCTTGGCAATGGACATAACGATATGTCCTGCAGGATCGTCGATATGTTCACCCCTATCGGAAAGGGACAGAGAGGTCTTATCGTAGCTCAGCCTAAGACAGGTAAGACAATGCTGCTCAAGTCAATAGCCAATGCCATCGCAGACAATCATCCGGAAGTGTATATGATTGTGCTTCTGATCGACGAACGTCCTGAGGAGGTGACCGACATGGCCAGAAGTGTGAAGGCTGAAGTAGTGGCATCTACATTCGACGAACCAGCGGAACGCCACGTAAAGGTTGCCAATATGGTATTGGAAAAAGCTAAAAGAATGGTGGAATGCGGACACGATGTAGTCATCTTGCTTGACTCGATCACACGTCTTGCAAGAGCATACAACACAGTACAGCCGGCATCAGGAAAGGTTCTTTCCGGCGGTGTGGATGCGAACGCTCTTCACAAGCCGAAGAGATTCTTCGGAGCTGCCCGCAACATCGAGAACGGAGGATCGCTTACAATCCTTGCAACAGCACTCACAGAGACAGGTTCAAAGATGGACGAAGTGATCTTCGAGGAATTCAAGGGTACAGGTAACATGGAACTCCAGCTCGACAGAAGACTTGCCAACAAGCGTATTTTCCCTGCTGTGGATGTCACATTGTCAAGCACCCGTCGTGACGACCTCCTCTATTCTCCTGCGATAGCCAACCGCATCTGGGTAATGAGAAAGTTCCTTGCGGATATGACATGCATTGAAGCTATGGAACTTCTTCAGGACCGCATGCGCCGCTGGGGAACCAATGACGGACTCCTCCAGAATATGGACAAGGACGAGATGTAGAACCTCATAACATAAAAATCATGAAACGGTGACTGAAAGTCTAACGGCTGACAGTCACCGTTTCTGTTGCTCCAGTCTTTCAGAACTGACACCCTGAATCAGTCGCAGAACCTTGATAATCAAAGACGAGCCATCGATATGCAGATAACGAAAAAACCTCAATAGAATCGCTTCTACTGAGGTTTTCTGTGGTGTCACCGGGAATCGAACCAGGGACACAAGGATTTTCAGTCCTTTGCTCTACCAACTGAGCTATGACACCATTTTTGTTTTAAGAACTCCCATTCTTTTCGTTTGGGATTGCAAAGGTAGGTATTTTTTCTTTACTTCCAAACTTTTTTGCGATTTTTTATCAAAAAACTGCATTATTTATTGAAAAAGGTGGTTTTTTAGTATCTTCGCAGAGATTATGGCGATGAAAAGATACATATCCGTGATACTTCCGCTCAAGCTTGAGTGGACACCTTGCTATTCCTTGCCGCAGGAAATCGGAACAATCGAGCTGGGCGACAGGGTGAAGGTCAGATTTGCCAACAAAGAATATTGCGGAGTTGTATCTGATGTGGACATCACTCCTGAGACAGCTCCTGAAAAGATCAGACCGATCATCTCGATCGAGGAAGGAATAGGAAAAATCAATCCTGAAGAGATCGCCTTATGGAAGAATGTGGCAGAATATTATCTGTGCAGCATCGGAGAAGTGTATAAGGCAGCTTATCCTCATGTCAAGGTTAATATGGAGGAAGCGAGGGCGGCGGCAAGGGAAAAGTCTCTTAAGAGAAGGGAGAAGATGGCTGATAGTATCCGCGGACGTATCGCCAGGATTGAGGAACGGATCAGCAAGAAGAAAGTCCAGCTGGAAAAAGCCAGGAAAGAATCAGTCAGGCTTTCTTGCGAGGAAGCTCTGGAAACAGCCTCAAAAGAGCTCGAAAGGGCACAGAACACACTTGCAGATATCCTCGAAATCAAAGGCCGGAATATCGGCGCAGAAAGCCTGATACGGAAGGAAATCAATCTAAGCGACGCACAATCGCAGGCATATTCCGAAATAAAGACAGCAATGGCAGAAAGCAAGCCGGTTCTGTTGCACGGAGTCACTGGCTCCGGCAAGACGGAAATCTATATGAAGCTTGCTCAGGAATATCTTGCCAAAGGCAGAAACGTACTCTATCTCGTACCGGAGATTGCAATCAGCCGACAGCTTGAAGACAGACTTTACGAACAGTTCGGAGAGAGTCTTCTGACTTTCCATTCCGGCGAAACGGCAGCGGCAAGACTGAACACTGCCGAATGCATAAGAAATCCTGAAACAAGGCCGCAGAACTACATCCTGCTCGGCACGAGATCATCCATATTCCTGCCTCACCGCAATCTCGGACTCATCATAGTGGATGAAGAGCAGGACAACTCATACAAGCAGGACTCCCCTGCTCCGAGATATAACGGACGCGACACAGCGCTGATGCTCCATAAGATACACCGATGCGCAATCATACTGGGATCAGCAACTCCTTCACTGGAAGGGATATACAATTGCCGGTTCGGAAAGCATCATCTTGTGGAGCTGACAGAGAAGTTCCACGGATCTGACAATTCCGACATAGAGATCATCGATACGAAGATTGAAAGGAAGAAGAACGGTATGCGCGGAAATTTCTCCGTAAAGCTGATCCACCATATACAGAACACTCTGGACCGCGGCGAGCAGGTAATGATACTGCGTTCCAGAAGGGCCTGGGCATCCGCCATACAATGTACATCCTGCGGAGATATCCTCAAGTGTCCGCACTGCAATGTCAGCCTCAGCCTGCATCGTGACGGAAGAATGTTATGCCATTACTGTGGCTATTCTGCCCCATATCCGGTAACCTGTGGCAAATGTTCGGGAGAGTTGAAGAGTCTGGGCGCCGGAACGCAGAGGATAGAAGAAGAGGCGGCAGCGCTTTTCCCTAAGGCCAGAATAGCGCGCCTGGACAGCGACACGGCGCAGAACAAGAAATATGAAACCGGAATAATCCGCGAATTCGCCAAAGGCGGGATCGACATCCTCATCGGAACCCAGATTCTTGCCAAAGGATTCGACTTCAGCCGGCTGAGTCTTGTGGCAGTGGTTGCCGCGGATTCACTGTTGGGAATCCAGGATTTCCGTGCTGACGAGAAAGCAATGCAGACACTGGAACAGTTCCGCGGCAGATGTGGTAGAAGAGAGAACAAAGGACTGTTCGTCATACAGACTTCACAGCCAGAGCATCCTGTTTATCAAAAGATTGCAAACAACGAAGCTATCTCATTGAGTACCAGTCTGCTGCAAGAAAGGAAAGATTTCAATTTCCCACCTTATACCAGGATAATAGAGGTAAGCGTAAAGGACTCGTTCGAGGACAGGGCTGCAAGGATGGCAGAAAGACTTGGCGAGAGGATAAGACAGGCATTCAGCACATCCGGAAGATCAGTTCTGGATGATCCTGTAACCGGCCCATACTCACCTGCAGTGGACAAAGTTGCCGACCAATATATCAGGATAATCAGGCTGAGTCTGAAAAAAGACAGGAACCTTATCGGACATAAGAATGAACTGAAGAGAATCGTAGGACTTTTCGAGAAAGAGCAGCGATACGAAGGACACATCATCATGAATGTGGATCCATCGTAAATCCCATTAGCGCGACACGAGTATATTCAGCTGTTCACCGATCACATCGAAACGCACCGGAGCTTTACCCGTCACTTCCCCATCCACCTCTACTGGTTCGCCGCAGACTGTGCAGCAAGGCAGAGACTCATCGAAAGGTATCACAATGATGCTTCTGCTTCTTGATGTCACAAGCTCCCTGACCTTCAGCAAGCTGCCATTGAAAAGCCTTGGAGCTTCCTTAGCCAGCTTCATCAAAGGGAGATCCGGAATTATGGTCATATCAAGAAATCCGTCGTCAAGTTCAGCATCCGGGGTCTGTCTCATACCTCCTCCTGAATATTTGCCTATACCGAAAGCCATTGAAATAAAGGATCCGGAGAAAACCTGCTTTCCATCGCATAGAACACGTGCTGAAGACGGGATCCGATGAATCATATTGTACAGAAGAGCACTAACATAAAGCTTCTTTCCCCTTTTGCCTCTCTGCTTCGCCATATTGACCATTTCGCACACCCGCGCATCAAGACCTATACCTCCGACATTTGCCATATAAGATGTCGCCATCACTTTCTCTGACGGAAGCGCCGCCGCATCAAGAAGACTCACTCTCACGACATCCTGCTTCACAACGGTACCGGAGCTCAGCAGTGAAGCGGCCTTGACCACATCCTTCGGGATGCCGGCTGTCTTGATCCAATCGTTTCCTGAGCCAACAGGTATTACTGCCAAGATAAAATCAGACAAAGAGACACCATTCTGATTATCAGAACCTTCCACATAGGACATGATGCCCTCCAGCACATCGTGCACTGTACCGTCGCCGCCGACTGCGATGAATTTCCTTGCGCCCTCAGAACAGGCAGCATAAGCAAGACTCATAGCATTGCCGTCATCTCCTGTATAATGGGCCTCGAAGGAGACATGGTCTTCCCTCAGTCTTTCCTCTGCCTTCTTCCACAAAGAGACTGCTTTTCTTGATGCCGCAAATATATTCACAATGGCGCACCAGGTATGTGGATCAGATGTTAGCTGCATAAAATCAAGGTTTGGAGTAGAACCCGGCAATGTCCTTTCAGAACAATTTATCAACAAAAGTAGCAAATAAAGCCGATGAATGAAATAAATTTTGTAATTTTGCGAGAATAATGTCCTTAAAGAAACAAAGATGGGAAAAGTAATAGCAATAGCAAATCAGAAAGGCGGTGTAGGCAAAACCACTACAGCCATCAATCTGGCCGCTTCACTGGCAGTACTGGAGAAGAAGGTACTCATAATTGATGCCGATCCCCAGGCGAACACGACTTCCGGGCTGAACTTTTCACCGGACAATGACCAGAAAAGGACATTGTATGAAGTGATGATCGGAGAGAGAGACATCAGAGACACACTCATCCAGACCGAAATAGCCGGCCTGCACATGATTCCATCCCACATCAACCTTGTCGGAGCGGAAATCGAGATGCTTGAGGACCAGAGCCGCGAGTCAGTGCTGAAGAACGCTCTGGCACACATCCAGGATCAGTATGACTTCATAATCATTGACTGTTCTCCGTCATTGGGACTGATAACGGTCAATTCACTTACAGCAGCGGACTCGGTAATAATTCCGGTGCAGCCTGAATTCTTCGCGCTCGAAGGTCTCGGAAAGCTTCTTCAGACCATCAGACTTGTCCAGAACGGAGTCAATCCTTCGCTCACAATCGAAGGATTCGTGGTAACGATGTTCGACGGCAGGACAAAGGTGCACAATCAGGTTCTGAATGAGCTCAGAGAGCATTTCAAGGATATGGTGTTCGACACCATCATCCAGAGGAACATCCGTCTGAGCGAGGCTCCTTCGCACGGAAAGCCGATCATTCTTTACGATGTGATCTGCAACGGAACCACAAACTACCTTAACCTCGCCAAGGAGGTTCTGGAAAAGAACGGACAGACTGCAAGAAACAATTAAACTGAAAAAAGATGGCAAAACAGCAGAGAGGATTAGGCAAAGGTATCGGCGCATTGCTCGGAGTTGACAGTGATTTCACACCTCTGAGGCAGCCTGTAGGCTATGTAAACAAGGAAGTGGTTGGACAGAGGGCAAGCCAGGATACAGCAGACATACTCCGCATCCCTATCGATCTGATAGAGCCGAATCCATACCAGCCGCGAATGAGCTTTGACCAGGAGTCGCTGGAGGAACTTGCCGAATCGATAAAGACACTTGGCCTCATACAGCCGATTACCGTACGCAGAAAGGCAGACGGAAGATATCAGATTATCAGCGGTGAGCGCCGTTTCAGAGCCAGCAGGCTGACCGGTATGGATATGATACCGGCATATATACGCGACACCAACGACCAGGGAATGCTGGAAATGGCTATCGTCGAGAACATCCAGAGAGAGAATCTCGACCCGATAGAAGTCGCCATGAGCTACCAGAGACTCATTGAGGAATGCAACCTGACCCAGGAACAGATGGCTATAAGAGTCGGCAAGAAGCGTGCTTCTGTGACAAATTTCCTCCGTCTCCTTAAACTTCCTGCAAAGATACAGCACGACCTTAAGGTAGGTCTCTTGAGCGTCGGTCATGCAAAGGTACTCCTCGGATTGGAAGATCTCAGAATGCAGGAATATCTCTGCGACCTTGTGATAAAGGAAGACCTTTCAGTAAGACAGCTTGAAGAAAAGATCAAGAAGTTGACTGAACAGAAACCTCAGGAGCCACAGGAGATGCAGGACCTGCCGGAAGAATACTTCAAGGTGCTGGAGATCGTGGGCAAATATTTTGAAAACAACATCAGTCTGAAGCGTTCCGGAAACGGAAAGGGCACCATGACCATACATTTCGGCTCGGACGATGAGGTGAAGAAATTCCTCAAGGCCCTTGAGGACTCGAATTTTTAAGCGTTAGACATCTGAAGATGCATAGACAATTTATAAGATACATAATACTGTCGGTCATCTGCCTTGCAGGGTTCGCTGCCAGAAGCGAGGCCCAGTTCAAGGAAGAGGCTTTCAAGCAGACTTACAACAACGATACGACGTCAGTAGCGGACACTGCTGACAAGTTGTTCTCCATAAAGGAGTTTGCCGGAGCCCTCGCGCACAAGAACACAATGAAGATCGGAACAATGTTCGCGGGATCGATCATCCTGCCTGGTAGTGCACAGATATACAACAAAGACTACTGGAAACTTCCTATTGTGTATGGAGGCATCGGCGCTCTTGCCGGAACGGGAGGTTACTATCTGCACAAATACAATCTCACCCAGAACAGATATGACAAGTGGGCATCGGAAAAAGCCATCTTCGAAGACAAGTACAAGATCGAATATCCATTCGACGCTCCTTATATAGACAAGAGTTCCAAGAATGCCGGCACCTTGCTCCTGGCTGGAGCCGCTTTAGTATATTGGGCATCCCTGCTTGACGGAGTGGTGTGCTACGACTCTGAAACAGAGCCTAACCCCGGCAGGGCTACCTTGTATTCGATACTCTTCCCAGGTCTGGGCCAGATATACAACGGTGAGCTTTTCAAGATTCCGATCTATTGGGGAGGTCTCCTTGCGTCAGTCCACTTCCTGACCACAAATAATCTCAATTATAGAAGATTCAACAGGATTCATAACGAGGCCAGCGATCCGGGAAGCGGATATTCCGAAAACATTCCCGCTGAAACCGCAAAGTGGTACAGAGACGTATACAGAAGATACAGGGACTATTCGATTGTCGCTACTGCAGCTGTCTATCTGCTTCAGGTAATCGATGCCAATGTATTTGCATATATGCACGACTTCGAGGTCAGCGATGACATCACTATGAATATCGAGCCTACTGTTATTTCACCATATAACGAATACGCCATAAATACGGCATCACCGATGAACGGCATGAACGCGATCGGTATGAAGGTAGGCTTCAGATTCTGACATTGATTTGAAAATCCACAGAACAAGATGAATATACTGAAAATAACAGCAGTCATCACGGCTGCTTTCCTCTTTACGGGAAATATCGGAGCATTTCCTTCCAACAACAGCAAGGAGGAAAAGACACGTACCAAACTCAGAGAGCAGAACCGCCGTCTTCAGAGCCTGGTGGACTCTCTCCAGATGGAGGTAGAAAGATACAAGGCCGAGCTTCAATACAGCGATAGTCTGTCCAACGAACTGATGTCAATATATGGAGAGAACGAAGACAAGAGCGCTGCCGGTCTGAATCCTGAAGATTACACCGTTGAAGTTTCTGACAGCCTTCTGAACATCTGGTACACTCACAAGGTGGCATCGGATGGTGAGACTGAAGTATATGATATGGATTCCGTAAGATTCGAATCCAATGTACCGGACGAGGTATATCTGGAAAGGATCAAGAAGATGAATTCATTCATTTCACTCCCATATAACGACATTGTAAAGAATTACATCATACTTTACTCCGAGAAGATGCCGACAAAGATGTCGCACATTCTCGGACTCTGCCAATATTATATGCCGATATTTGAAGAGATCTTCATCAAATATGATATTCCTCAGGAGCTCAAGGCAATGGCAGTGATAGAGTCTGCCATGAATCCCCTCGCCGTATCGAGAGCCGGAGCCAAAGGTATGTGGCAGTTTATGTATTCTACAGCAAAGATGTACGGACTTCATATTGACTCGTTCGTAGACGAGCGCCTGGATCCGGTGAAGTCTGCAGAAGCGGCTGCACAATATCTTAAGGACGCATACGAGATATTCGGAGACTGGAATCTCGCGATAGCATCATACAACTGCGGAGCTGGAAATGTAAACAAGGCAATACGCAGAAGCGGCGGAAGAAGAGCATTCTGGGACATCTGGCCATACCTTCCGCGAGAGACAAGAGGCTATGTACCAGCATTCGTAGGAGCTTTATACACAATGACTTACTACAAAGAGCACGGTATCAGGCCAGAGGCGATAGCGATTCCTGCACACATCGACACTCTTAAGATCAACAAGCAGCTTCATCTGAGACAAGTAGCTGATCTGACTGCTGCTCCGATTGAAGAACTTAAGAATCTGAATCCTCAGTACAGACATGAAATCATTCCTGGAGAAAGCAGGGAATATATTCTCAGGATCCCATATTCATATACCAACGCTTTCATAGAATATGAGGACTCGGTATATAGGCATAAGGCTGAAGAGTACTTCAATCCTGTAACAATAAAGAAGATCAAGGACGGAGGAGACGGAGAACGTATTGTATATAGAGTGAAAAGCGGAGACTATCTTGGAAAGATTGCAAGCAGACACAGATGTACTGTTGCACAGATCAAGCGCTGGAACAATCTCAAGAGCAATAACATCTCAATCGGACAGAGACTTGTTATCTACAGAGGCGGAGTAGCATCAAGCTCATCATCTGCATCAACGGGCTCATCTTCTTCGGCCACATCCTCTTCCAAGTCATCTGCTTCAAGCAGCAGCGCGACACCAAACGCGACTTACACCGTAAAGAGCGGCGACACACTTTCAGGCATCGCTTCAAGACATGGCATCACCCTGGCTCAACTCAAGCAGTGGAACGGACTTACAAGCAACAACATCAAAGTAGGACAGAAGCTTAAGGTAAAGGCTGCAGGCTCAAGCCAGAGCAGTGCAGCTCCAGCTTCCGGAGATTATACAACATATACTGTAAAGAGCGGTGATTCGTTCTACAGCATCGCTCAGAAATATCCGGGAGTCAGCGCTCAGAACATAATGGATTTCAACGGAATCAGCAGTTCAAAACTGAGACCTGGAATGGAGATCAAGATACCTAAGAAATAATCATATTTCAATTTTAAGCATAAGTTTAAGCTCGGCTTTGCCGGGCTTTTTCTTTTCATCAAAGAGGTATTCAGTGATTGATGCCCTTGCATATAATCTTCCCCACCGGGCGAACCTCCAGTTCCCTGTCAAGGATGCCCATACTCCCCTGCCATAGAAGGCCGGCACATTGAACGATCCTGGGACATCCCGTTCATAGGCATATATCCTGTCGTCCCAACTATCTACGAAGAAGACTCCAGAGCGCAGATACGCCTTGATAGCCGCGGTTTTAAAGCATCCCTCTGTATAAGCGAGAAGACTCACACTCTCGCATTTGAGTGCATTAATCCGGAATGACCCGTCAAAATACCGTGAATATATGAAGAGGTCAAGTCGGGCATCTGTCCTGAAGGGTTTCCCCCAAGTCCTGAAACGCTCGTTTATACGCAGGCTCATTGCTACTGAAGTGGAGAGCATAATCTTCATCTCCAGTAATGATTTGATCTGGAATGATTCCGCCCCATCATCGGATTTTGGTTCAGGGAAATAAGCGGCATCTGCACAGAACGCACCATCAAAGCGACGTACGCTTGCCCCAAAACCTTCCACACCATTCTTCTTCAGCCAGGTTCCCGATGTGAATTCCGCTGAAATCGAGGTCCCATATTCATTTGAGCATTCAGTCAGAGATCGAAATGCCGCACTATAAGAAGGATTGAATGAAGTCGGATAATATCTGAGCATTGCAGCCATCGAGACGTCTTCCACAACAGGGAATACCACTCCGGCAAGTGCAGCTACCGACCTGCTGGCCCAGTCGTATGCAGACTCGCCAAAAACATCCACTCCATCAGCTGTAAATGCAATATCACAGGCTGTCTTCATATCCTCAAGGACAGGTCCGGACAATATAGATGTGTACCGAAGATAATGTGTAAGTCCGGTCTGCCCGTTCTTCCATAGCCAGGAAAGGTTTGTCCCAGTAAGCAAGCCTAAATCCTCATCAGAATCTCCAAGAGAGGCCAATGCGGTGAGCCTGAATCTTCCGAAAAGAGATTCCAGAGCAAGTCCCCTGAATGCGTAATTACCGGTAAAGGAGCCGGATGGAGAGAGAGCTGTGGACCTTTTGAGAAATGACGATGGCTTGCTGTAACCGGATATTCCCATTCCGTTCCATAATGCAAGCCCTTGCCCGAACCTGGCATTAAAATCTCCTGCTACAATCCTTGAAGGATGTCTTTTGAAATGCCAAAGCACATTGCCGGTCAGGGCATCTGGATGGTCTGCTCCGTACGACTTGGACAGAGCCAGTGAGGCCTGAAGAGATTCACCAGCCTCTATCCTATATCTCATGGCATAATTCATATTCATCCTGTCATTCCTTCTGAGCCCAGCCTTCAGATCCAATTCGTGAGAGATCCGCTTCAGATCAGATCCGGTCTGCCCGGCTGCCCTGGAGCTGGCAAGCGATATGAATGGTGCCAGTCTTCGGACAAAATCCTGCCCGAACCCATCGACAGCAGCCAATTCCGTCAATGACAATACATCTCCGTGCCTTGTACGATAATCTATCAGGGAAACTACCTGATAGTGGGTCAGGAGTCCGCAGCTTCTGAGTCTTGAAGGATTCGCCATATTTATCCTCAATGGACGACTCAGATAGTATTCAAGCCGTTCCGTCTCCTCCGCATCCATCTCTTCCGGCGACATACTGCCAGTAAATCCTGCAACAGCCGGAAGAGGATCGTATTCTTGCGCCACCATAACTGAACTTGACAAAAGTGCTGCCGCTGCCACTGATTTCCATCTGCACATAATCTCACTTTTTGATTTTCTCCAAAATTAGAGGTGTGCTTTCATTTTATTGTTGTTTTTGGAGAAAACAACTGAAGATTTTTCTTTTTTTTATGTCTTTTATATTAATTTTGTGTGATAAAACAATTGAGTATGGAGAGAATCACCCTTTACGACAAAACCTTCAGAACACTCATACCATACAGCAAGCTTATGGAGGCTGTTGATGATGTGGCGGAAAAGATCAACAAAGACTTCGAAGGATGTACCGACATTCCTGTTCTTCTTTGCGTCCTTAACGGATCGATAATGTTTATGGGCGAGCTGATGAAAAGACTCAAATTCAACTGCCAGATCGTATCTACCAAACTCACATCATACGAAGGCACAAGCACAACAGGCCGCGTAAAGCAGGCTCTCGGTCTCACTGCCGACATCAAAGGCAGAAGAGTCATCGTAGTGGAGGACATCGTGGACACAGGCAACACAATTGTCGAGCTCAAGGAGATTCTCTCTGATAACGGAGCAGCAGAATCAAAAATCTGCACTATGCTTCTCAAGCCTGAGGCATACAAGAAGGATATCGCTCTGGATTATGTCGCAATGGAGATTCCGAATGAATTCATAGTAGGATTCGGACTTGACTATGATGAGCTCGGACGCAACCTCAAAGACATTTATGTTCTTGACGAATAACATTATACTATAATAATATGAAATATTTCATTCTTTTCGGCCCTCCGGGTGCAGGTAAAGGCACACAGGCCACAGCAATGGTTGAAAAGTACAATCTTCATCACATCTCGACAGGAGCCCTCCTGCGTAAGGAAATAGCAGCAGGAAGCGAGCTAGGCCTTCAGGCAAAGACACTCATTGAGCAGGGTTGTCTTGTTCCTGATGAGGTAGTAGAGGGTATGATTGAAAATGAATTCAAGACAGTTACCGGAGTAGATGGCTTCCTTCTTGACGGTTTCCCACGTACAATCCCGCAGGCTGAAGCCCTTGATCAGATTCTCGCAAAGACATCTGAGGAAGTGACTGCCACAGTATCCATTATGATTCCAGATGCAATGATAATGGAAAGGATCAAGGGACGTGCGCTCAAGGAAGGTAGGGCTGACGATGCAAGCGAAGACATCATCAACAACCGTATCGCGACATACCACAATCAGACCGAGCCTCTTATCGAATATTATCAGAAGGCCGGCAGATACAATGAGATTGACGGTGTCGGAACGATTGAAGAAGTGCAGGAGCGCATATTCAGCGTAATGGACAAGTTCTAAGAAAGAGACGGATCCGCGTCCGTCAACATACGATCGATTTACAGTAAATGCCTGCTGTCAGTGTACAGCAGGCATTTCTTATAATCTGCTCTATTCCAAATAGAACGATTTTTACTATATTTGCAGGTTGAAATAAATGTAAAGACTATGGCGGATTCGAATTTTATAGACTACGTGAAGATTTATTGCCGTTCGGGCAACGGCGGTGCCGGCTCCACTCATATGAGGAGAGAGAAATATATCCCTAAGGGAGGTCCAGACGGCGGTGACGGAGGAAGAGGAGGACATATCATCCTGAGAGCGAATCCGCAGTTCTGGACATTGATCCACCTGAAGTATCGTAAGCATATCATGGCGGAGCACGGTGGAGCAGGAAGCGGCCAGCTGATGAAGGGTAAGAATGGAGAGGATGTATATCTGGATGTTCCTCTCGGTACTGTGGCGAAGAATGCCGAGACAGGAGAGATCCTTTTCGAGCTTGTAGAGCCATACGAGGAGAGGATCCTCGTGAAGGGCGGACGAGGAGGTCTTGGCAACAACAACTTCAAGACAGCCACCAACCAGACTCCACGCTACTCTCAGCCGGGAGAGCCATTCGAAGAGGGATGGTTCATCCTTGAGCTCAAGCTTCTGGCAGATGTGGGTCTTGTAGGATTCCCTAATGCAGGAAAGTCCACATTGCTCTCGACCGTTTCAGCGGCACGTCCAAAGATTGCAGACTACCCTTTCACGACTCTCGAGCCTAATCTCGGCATCGTAAGCTATTATGACGACAAATCATTTGTAATGGCTGACATTCCGGGAATCATCGAGGGAGCACACGAGGGCAAGGGCATCGGTATGAGGTTCCTCAGACATATCGAGCGTAACTCCATACTTCTGTTTATGGTCGCAGCCGATCAGGATGACATCAGGGAAGGATATGAGGTACTGCTGAACGAGCTGAGGGAATACAATCCTGAACTCCTTGTAAAGGACAGAGTACTGGCTATAACAAAGTCAGATATGCTTGACGAGCAGCTCAAGAGCGAAATCGCCGAGCAGCTTCCGACAGACATACCTCACGTATTCATTTCGTCATTCACACAGGAAGGCATCAAAGAGCTCAAGGATATGCTTTGGGAAGCACTTCAGAAAGAAACTCCGATTGAAGACGAGCCGATCGTACTGTTCCCTGGTGACGATAACGAAAAACAGCTTTAAATTATGACTTGGCAGGATATTCATCATTTTGACCAGAGGATCACTTTGGAAATCAACAGTTGGGACTCCCCTCTGACCGACCCGATATGGCAGTTCTTCTCAAATATCCCGGTGTGGATACCTATGTATGTACTGATCGTCGCAGGTCTTATATGGAGATTGGGATGGAAGAAAGGTCTTGTGATGACATTGGCGGCACTGGCGGCATTCGGTCTCTGCGATCAGTCATCCGGCTTTGTGAAGGACATTGTATGCAGAATCCGTCCTCTCAATGATGAGTTTATGTTGGCAAACGGACTTAATGTACTTGAATATGCCACCAACAGCTTCAGTTTCTACTCAGGACACTCAGCAAATTCCTTCGGTCTGGCCACATGCTCAGTGATCGGATTCCGTATGGACAAGCGCCTGAAGTACAAGGGCTACGCTACGTGGATGTTTTTCTGGGCCACAATGGTAGCAGTCAGCCGCATATTCGTAGGAAAGCATTATCTGGGCGACATCATTGTGGGAGCCATTGCAGGAGCCGCGATCGGATGGACAATGGCACAGATAGGAAAACTGATAATCAGAAGATTCATCAAATAAGAAAAGCCCGAATGTTCGGGCTTTTCTCATAAATGGTGGCGGCTGTTACTTATCGTGATGTCTGTGATGTTCCGCTTTCATCTTTTCTTCGTGCCTCTTCATATCCGCCTTGGCATCCTCGATCTGCTTGTCGAACTTTGCTTTCATCTGCTCCTTCGTCAATCCTTTCGCCTCTCTCTTGAGCTGTCCTTCCTTCAGCTTGTAGCGGATCTGATTGTTGAAGAGTTCGATATTGTCATAAAGCTCAGCCTTTTCAATGGCATCACGGTAATGGCGGAGTGCGCTCATCTGTGTCGGGAAGGTATAGACTCTTTCTGCTGCTACGCAGACATCGCCGTCGAAGGTATATGATTTCACATCAACAATTCCATCATATATATGGGTGTAAATGAGAGTACTGTCTATGATATCGACTCTCATAACATCCGGACTGTGCTGTCTGATAGCCTGACGCATAAATTCACGCTCCTGCTTGAACGGCTCGTCCATTGCCTTTTTCTGCTGCTCAGCATTGTCATTGCAACCTGTCATTGCAGCCATCAAAGCCGCACAAGACACTACTAACATAACTTTTTTCATATCACTAATAATTTAAAAACACACTGCCTCAGCCAAGTCAATTTCTGTGCCTATGACAGATATGAGCGCAATTATCGCAACAGAGTGTATATGAAAAAGGTCCGGAAGATTATTCCTCCGGACCTTAAGACTTATATTTCATTTCATCAATACTGATCCCAGCTCTTGATCTGAATCTCATCGATCGACATCGCACAGAATGCACGGATGAATGCTGTAGCAAGACGAGCATTGGTGATCAATGGAATATTGAAATCGACTGCCGCACGACGTATGTGATATCCGTTGGTAAGCTCTCCATGTGAGAAGTTCTTAGGGATATTGATCACAAGGTCGAGCTCCTTGTTGGCAAGCATTTCCATTGCCTGCTTGTACTTTCCTGCAAGTTCTGGATCCTGAGCCTCAGTAGGCCAGATCACGCGTTCTGCAGGAACATCGTTTTCATTGAGATATTTAGCCGAGCCCTCGGTACCATAAAGTTTGTATCCTCTCTCATGAAGGAGCTTGCAGGCATTCAGGAGGTCTGCCTTCTGAAGAGCATTTCCTGACGAGATGAGGATGTTCTTCTTAGGAATCTCGTATCCCACTGAGAGCATTGAGTTGAGAAGCGCTTCATTGAAGTCATCTCCGAGACAGCCTACCTCACCGGTAGAATGCATATCCACGCCAAGGACAGGGTCAGCCTGCTGCAGACGTGAGAATGA
>JAEIGA010002213.1_pt1 | contig 31110 bp, 43 predicted proteins | sample 9270691 | NCBI WGS metagenome assembly JAEIGA01 (sample SAMN17057246, study PRJNA624740) | gut metagenome | biome: biome; isolation source: fecal sample | host: Bos grunniens | place: China: Xizang | collected 2019
CTTTGATTTTTCCCCGGAGGGAAATTTGGTAAAATGTTTTGGATTATTTCTACGGCCGTGTATAGATTGATGCGTCATTATATACTCCTTCCTTTTATATTTGTATTACCATCCATATGCGGCTATAAAAGTAATCCAAAACAATAATGAAAGGAGTCTGAAAAGTGATTACAAATTTTTATAATACTAACTATCTCGAGCATCATGGTATTCTTGGTCAGAAGTGGGGAGTGAGACGTTACCAGAATCGCGACGGATCGTTAACACCATTAGGTGAGCGAAGAATTTATGCTCAGGGTGCCGACAATGGATACGAATCAAGAAGAAATAGATTTAAAAGATCTGTGCATGGAGCTAAGTACGAAAAAGATTTAGCAAAGAATCAACAAAAGCTAAACAAGGCATACGTGAAAGGTGATGAAAAGAAAATCGCCAAGTATGAACTTGCTGAAAAAAAGCTTCAAAAGAATAAAGATATTATGCTCAAAGATCTTTCAGAAAATGAAATCAAACAAGGACAAGACTATATAGCAATTCAAAAAGCGATTCGTATCGGAGCTATAGTTGCTGGTCCTATTGGTGTTGGCGTAGCCGGAGCTGCAACAATGCATAATAGAGGAGTTCAAAAAACTCAAGATAATGTTAATAAAGAGGAAACCGCTAGAAGAGCCGAATACAATAATAAAAAGGCAGCAGAACAAAAATGGTGGGACGAGTATCAAAAGAAACGTAATAGTTTCAAAACTGATGAAGAGAAAGATCGTTGGCAAGAGAGGGTTGAAAGAACCGGAAAACTTTAAAAGTACCCAAAAACTAATGAATAAAGTATTTAAACTGTTAATAAAGGATGACAATTATGGCAAAACAGAAAAGAAACGATGCAAAAGTGGTCGGCACTCATCCGATGACTATTGAAGCCAGAGAGAATCTAATGATATCGCTCGCGTCGGATCTTGCTGAAAAACAATTGAGAGAAGGAACTGCCTCTTCTCAGGTAATAACGCATTATTTAAAACTAGGCACAGCTAAAGAAAAGTTAGAACGAGATAAATTGCAACACGAGAATGAACTACTTAAAGCAAAAACAAAAGCCATAGAGTCAGCTGAACGTATGGAAGAATTATATTCAGAGGCTATAGAAGCTATGAAACGATATGGCGGTCATTACAATGGAGATTATACTAATGAAGACATACAGAGAGCTAATGACGTATAATACCTATGAAGAACGACTGATATATTTACAAACACATAGCACTATTGGCGAAGATGTTTTTGGATCTCGTAGACACCTTTGTCAAGCGTTTTACCGTTCTAATGAATGGAAAAGTATGCGAAGAAAGATAATTATTAGAGATAATGGGTGTGATCTGGGGTTGGAAGATTACCCAATAGCAGGTCGTGTAATAGTACATCATATAGAACCTATAACGATAGACGATATAGTGGAACATAATATTGATAAACTATTAAATCCAAATAACCTAATATGCATCTCGCATTTAACACACGAAGCATTACATTATGGGTCAAATGTAGATGATCCAAATAGTTTAATCGAGCGGTCAATGTTTGATACATGCCCTTGGAAAATACAATAAGGAGGTGTTACATGACATCATACGAATTTGAAAAGCTTGCTAAGAATGAAGTTATCAAGATAATGAAAGAGAAATATGATATTGAACTTTCAATTGAAGAGTTAGATATGGTGTGGTTTGCACATGAACTCGGATTTAAGAAATGTACATTATATGCTGAGAAGCTTGGACACTATTATCCTGAGGTCACATACAATAGGGATAAGAATGAGTTATATGTGGATATCTATCTTAAGCAGAGTAATACGTTGATTAAATTATAGGAGGCTTATATGATTAAGTTATTTATATCTCAGCCAATGAGAGATAAGACTGATGCGGAAATTAAAGAGGAAAGAGAACGAATTATTGATGCCTGTAAAAACAAATACGGGAAAATAGATGTTATTGATTCGTTCTTTGAATCGGCTCCACATGATGCGAAGCCATTGTGGTTTTTAGGAAAGTCATTCGAACTTCTTTCAACGGCAGATGTAGCCGTATTTGCAAAAGGTTGGGAAGAAGCAAGAGGATGCAAGATGGAATATGAAGCTTGCAAGGAATACGGCATCAATGTTGAAATTTTATATTAGGTAGCAAAATACAGCAAGGAGGTAAAGTAATGACTAGAAGAACACCAATACTTTTAAACGAGACAGAAGAAAACAAGACTAGAACAGGTATTGTTGTAGATTGTAACATGCTAAATCTTAGACAGTATCCAATTGCTAATGGCAATAATGTATTAAAGACATTAAAAGTTGGAACAAAGGTTGAAATTATTGATGAAGTAAATGAATTTTACAAAGTAACACTTGACGGCGTAAATGGTTATGTGATGAAGAAATTCATTAATGTTATTTAGGAGGCAATATGAACGATAGCATATTATTGACTATTAAAAAAATGCTAGGTCTTACAGAAGAGTATACCGCATTTGACCAAGACATAATAGTGCTTATCAATTCAGCCTTTATGACATTAGAGCAGCTAGGCGTCGGTTCACAAAAGCATTTTAAAATCTATGACGCCACTAAAACTTGGGACGATTATTTTAAAGATTCCCTTGCTAACAATGAAAGTGTTAAAGAATACATATTTCTAAAAGTGAAATTAGTATTCGATTCGTCAACTATGCAATCAGCAGTGATAAATGCTTACAAAGAAGAAGTAAGAGAACTAGAATGGAGGTTGCAATTAGAAAATGAACAATAATGAACTAATCCATTGGGGTATACTAGGCCAAAAAAAGGGATTGCGTAGGTATCAAAATCCTGATGGATCATTAACCCCGGAAGGTAAGATTCGATATGGTAAAGGCCATAAAAAGCGACTTACTAAAGAAGCTATCGAAAAGAAAAGGGCTGAAGTTTTACGTTCGGATAATCCAAAGTTAGCATATAAGCACAGCAACTTATTTACTTCAGAAGAACTCAATGCTCTTTATAAAAGATTAGACACCAGACAAAAAATAGCTGATATTGCTGCAAATGATGCGAAGAATAAGCAGAAAGTAAACACTGGTAAACGGTTTATCGAAAAAGTTAATACTGCAATCGCGGTTACCCAAAAACTATCAGAAGCATATTACACCGCTGAAACTGTTCTCAACAGCCCAGGTGCATATGGACGTAAAGCTGAGAAGAAAAAGAAAAAGAAAAAAGAGGATGACTAAGTATGCTAAGTAATACTGCAACCCCTAAATATTATGGGATGTTTAGAGATGATGTTATAGCCGGTAGAATACCAGTATGCAAAGAGATGTCGATGGAAATGAATCGAATCGATGCATTAATAGCAGATCCTAGATTTTTCTATGATGATGAAGCTGTTGAGGGTTGGATTGATTTTTGTAATTCGGAACTGACTTTGACTGATGGATCTGATTTAAATCTTCTAGACTCATTCAAACTTTGGGGTGAGCAAGTATTTGGTTGGTATTATTTTATTGAGCGATCAGTATACGAGCCATATTCAGATGGTAGGCCTGGTGGGCATTATATTAATAAAATAATAAAAAAGAGGCTTATCAACAAACAATACCTCATAGTCGGCAGAGGTGCTGCTAAAACATTGTACGATACGTGTATACATTCGTACTTCTTAACAATTGATACTAGCACCACTAAGCAAATAACACTAGCTCCTAGAATGGCTCAGGCGGATGAAGTACTAGGTCCGTTCAGAACCGCCATAGCTAGAAAAAGAGGTCCGTTGTTTAAATTCTTAACACATGGCTCGTTACAGAATACAACGGGTTCCAAAGCTGATAGAGCACAGTTATCATCAACCAAAAAGGGTATTCAGAACTTTTTAACTGAATCAATACTTGAAGTCGTCCCAATGTCGATCGATAAGGTCCAGGGTGAAAGATGTAAAGTAGCATCAATAGATGAATGGCTATCAGGTGAAGTACGAGAAGATGTATCAGGCGCAATAGAGCAGGGTGCCAGTAAGAATGATGACTATTTAATTTTAATGACATCATCAGAAGGTACTGTTAGAAATGGTCCTGGTGATACAGTCAAAATGGAATTAATGAAAATCCTAAAAGGTGAGTATGTTAATCCACACGTTTCAATATTCTGGTATAAGCTTGATGATATTAAAGAAGTCGGAAATCCAGCTATGTGGTTAAAGGCTAATCCTAACGTCGGAAAAACTGTAACGTATGAAACTATTCAGTTAGACGTAGAGAGAGCTGAACAAAACCCATCAGCCAGAAACGATATATTGGCTAAGCGATTTGGTTTACCAATGGAAGGATGGACATTCTTCTTTACTTACCAAGAAACCATACCTCAAGCTAAGAAAATGGAATATTGGGAACTACCATGCTCAATGGGTGGTGATTTGTCACAAGGTGATGACTTCTGCTCATTTACATTTTTATTCCCATTACCAAATCAAACATTTGGTATTAAAACTAGAAACTACATTACGTCGAATACATTGGAAAAATTACCAACTGCAATGCGCATTAAGTATAACGAATTTATAGACGAAGGAAGTCTAGTCGTTATGGAAGGCGTAGTATTAGACATGATGGAAATTTATGAAGATTTAGATAGGCATATAAGTAGATTTGGCTATGATGTACGTAGTGTCGGTTATGATCCTTATAATGCAAAGAGTTTTATAGAACGATGGGAAACTGAAAATGGTCCATTCGGTATCGAAAAAGTTATACAGGGCGCTAGAACAGAATCAGTACCTCTAGGTGAGTTAAAGAAACTTGCTAGTGAAGGACAATTAATGTTCGATGAATCGATTATGCAATTTAGCATGGGTAACTGTATTACTATCGAAGATACTAATGGAAATCGAAAATTACTAAAGAAAAGACATGAGGCTAAGATTGATCCGGTAGCCGCATTAATGGATGCTTATGTAGCTTATAAGAATAATAAGGATCTATTTGAATAAGGAGAAAAATCAAAATGGATATTAAAGAACGTTTTAAGAATGCCGTTAGTGTATTTTTAAATAAAGACAATACGGTTCATTCTGGATATGGTTCAGTAAGTAGACAATTTGCTCCTAGAATGTCATTGATAAATAGCAAGTCTAATGCTACAGCTGCATACAATCGAATAGCGCTCGATGTCGCTAGCATAGATATTAAACATGTTAAGCTTGACGAAAATGATAGATTTACAGGTATTGTAAAATCGCACTTGCATGACTGCTTGACTTTGGAAGCTAATCTAGATCAAACTCATAGAGCTTTTGTACAGGATTTAGTTTTGACAATGTTTGACGAAGGCGTTGTTGCTGCCGTACCGACATACATTGATAAAAGTGCTTCAAATCTTGTCGTATACGAAATGCGTACAGGTATTATAAAAGAGTGGTATCCTCAAAAAGTAAAGGTTAACGTTTATAATGATGTAACTGGTAGAAGAGAAGATGTGATTGTAAGTAAAAGAGAATGCGCTATAATTGAGAATCCTTTATATGCTGTAGTAAATGACTATAACACAACTAGTAAACGACTATCTAGAAAATTAGCGTTATTAGACTACATAGACGAACGCAGCGGATCCGATCGACTTAATTTGATTTTTCAGTTACCTTACGCTGTTAAAAGCGATTTACAAAAACATCGAGCTGAAGATCGTTTAAGGTCATTAGAAGATCAATTAGGTACTAATAAGTATGGCGTGGCGTATATAGATTCTACTGAGAAATTTACACAGTTAAATAGACCTATTAATAATACTCTTCAGGATCAGGTTGAATATTTAACTGATAAGTTATATTCAGAATTAGGTATAACATCGAGTATATTAAATGGCACAGCCGATGAGCAGACAATGTTAAATTACTATAATAGAACTATAGAACCTATAATTTCCGCTATATGTGACGAAATGACTCGAAAGTTTCTAACTGTTACGGCTAGGTCACAAGGACAAGCTATAAGATATTATAGAAACCCATTCAAGTTAGTTCCTGTATCACAGATTTCAGAGATTTGTGATAAGTTCACTAGAAACGAAGTTCTAAGCTCAAACGAAGTACGTCAGATTATTGGTTATATGCCTAGCGATGATCCAGCTGCAGATGAATTAAGAAATAAGAATCTTAATCAATCGACTGAACAATTAAACAACAAGGAGATACAAAGTGATGAGTTATTACGAGATAAAACATAGTGGAATTAAGGGCCAGAAATGGGGAGTGCGTAAGTATCAGAATCCTGATGGCTCATTAACACCAGAAGGTAAGATTCGATACGGCGGTAAATACGGTAAACTTCGTCAAAAAGTGGATAGTGGTGAAAATGCATACTCAACGATCCATAGATCGGAGAATAAAACAAAAACCGCACATAAATTAATTGGTGCGGGTTCGGCTGTCACTGCTGGTATTGGCGCTGCGTTATTAGCTGCCGAGGGCGCTGCTGCAGTAGCAGTTTTACCCGCAGGTGTTATAGGCCTTGGTGCGACAGCAATTGCATCCACATTATCAAAGAGTAAGTATAAGGATTTAAGAATTGAATACGGTGTTTCAGAAGCAAACAGAGCAAATAGAAACTACGATTCAGCAACTAGCTCGGATGCAAATCTAAGGTTTAAGGAGTAATAAGCGCTATACAATTAAAATCAAAATGGAGGATTAAAAATGCAGGATTATGATTTTTGTGGTTGGGCTACTAGAAATAATCTAAAATGCGCAGATGGTCGAACTATCATGAAAGACGCATTTGCTCACCAGGATGGAATGATTGTACCAATGGTATATCAGCATAATCATGATGATGTATACCAGGTATTAGGACATTGCTTACTTAAGAACGATCCACAAGGCGTAAAGGCATATGGAACATTCAACAACACAGAGCAGGGTCAGATTGCTAAAGAATTAGTATTACACGGTGATATTGATTCACTATCTATTCATGCTAACAAATTACAGCAGACTTCTAAAGGTGAAGTATTGCACGGCGATATACGAGAAGTAAGCTTAGTATTGGCAGGAGCTAACCCAGGTGCTCATATTACGAATGTATTAATGCATTCAGAAGATGGTACTGATTATGAATTGGAAAATGAAGCCATCTTATACACTGGCGAGTCATTAGCGCTATCCCATGAAGAAAGCGATGATGAGAATAATAAAAATACTAATAAAGAAAAGGAGAATGACATGGCAGATTCAGAAAAGACTGTACAGGACGTGCTCGATGAAATGTCAGAAGAGCAGAAGAAAGTTGTTAATTATTTAGTTGGAGCTGTAATCCAGGAAGCCAAGAAAAACACTGATGAAGGAGAAGGAGATATGAAGCACAGTATTTTTGATAATTCTAATGAAGGAGCAGATGAGGAATTAATGCACGATGCAATGAATACTATTATTGCAGATGCTAAGAAGTATGGTTCAGTTAAGGAATCTTTCTTAGAGCATGCTGCTGAATACGGTATTGATCACATCGATTACTTATTCCCAGATGCAAAGAATGTTACTACTCAGCCAACATTTATCGATAGAGAGCAGGGTTGGGTAACTAAGGTTATGAACGGCGTTCACCATACACCATTCTCTAGAATTAAGTCTATGTTTGCTGATATTACAGCTGACGAAGCTAGAGCAAAGGGTTACATGAAGGGTAAGAGAAAGAAGGAAGAAGTATTCACACTTCTTAAGAGATCAACAGACCCTACAACAGTTTATAAGAAGCAGAAGATGGATAGAGATGATGTAATTGATATTACAGATTTCGACGTTATTGCCTGGATTAAGAATGAGATGAGAGGAAAGCTTGATGAGGAACTTGCTAGAGCAATCATCTTCGGCGATGGTAGACTAGCTGACTCTGATGATAAGATCAGCGAGACTAACATCAGACCTGTTATTAAGGATGACGCATTATTTGTAATTTCAAAGGATACAACATTAGATACATTTGTTGATGATTCTGTAGAAGCTCAGGATAACTACCAGGGTTCAGGCAGCATCACAGGCTTTATTAGAAAGAGCTGGGTAACTAAGCAGATGCTAAAGAGAGATACTCTTGGTTATAGATTATATAAGAATAAGAGTGAATTAGCTACTGCTATGAACTTAAAGGAAATCGTAGATGTTCCAGATTCAATCGTTCCAGCTGGTTATGTTGGTGTAGCATTAGACTTATCTGACTACAATGTAGGTGCTGATAAGGGCGGTGCAGTTAGCATGTTCGACGATTTCGATATTGATTACAACCAGCAGAAGTACTTAATTGAAACAAGATGCTCAGGTGCTCTTGTTAAGCCATACTCAGCAATCGTATTTAAGGTTGCAGCATCTGGCTCAGGCTCTGGTATGGTTGAAGACGGCGAGTAATTAAAACATTCAAAATGGATTATGGCGGGGCTTATTTAATATAGGTCCCGTTGTTTTCTTGGAGGTATTATGAGATATAGTGGAGAGATAGGATTTGAAATACCAGTCAATAAAGGACACGGTGTTCATGGTTTTGATAAAGTTGTAAAGCCATGCTTCGGGGATGTTGTTAGAGCGGATATGAGTATCGAGAAAAATAACGTCAACAGTGATATTTCGTTGAACAATGCTATAAGTATATTAGCGGATCCATTTATTTCAACCAATATTATGTACGCTCGCTATATAACATTTATGAACGAAAAATGGAGTATTTCCACTGTTGACCTAAATAAGTATCCTCGAATCATAATCAATGTTAGAGGCTTATACATGGAAGAGGAGAGTGAAGAAGATGAGGGATAGACTAGAATTTGATGATATTTTAGTTGACATATTAGGAAAGCCGAATGTATATTTCCAACCTCCAGCTTCTGTAAAAATGTCATTTCCTGCAATACGTTATAAGCTAAACGACATTGATACTAGAAATGCTAATAATAAGCATTATTTAAAAACCGCCTCATATGAGGTTATACTAATAAGCAAAAACCCAGATAATAAAACTGTTCAGAAGTTATTAGACCTGCCAATGTCTAGTTTTGATACATACTATACAAAAGACAACATGAATTACTGGGTTTTTACTATATACTATTAAAGGAGGACATACGACATGAAATTAGTATGGGATAAGGTCGGTGAACGACTATATGAAACAGGTACTAGTCAGGGCGTTTTATACCCTATGGTGTCTGGAGAGTACAAGAAGGGTGTAGCTTGGAACGGTTTAACAGCTGTAACAGAGAGCCCATCTGGTGCTGAAGCTACAGCATTATACGCTGATGATATTAAGTACTTAAATCTTCTTTCTACAGAAGAATTTGGTGCAACAATCGAAGCGTACTCTTACCCTGATGAATTCGCTGCATGTGATGGTAGCGCTGAAATTGCAAAGGGTGTTAAGATCGGTCAGCAGAAGAGACAGCACTTTGGTCTTTGCTACAAGACTGTACTTGGTAATGATGTTGATGGTTCAGACTATGGCTATAAGATTCATTTAATTTATGATGGTGTAGCAGCTCCATCTGAGAGAAGTTACGCTACAATTAATGATTCACCAGAGGCAATCACAATGTCATGGGAAGTAAAGACTACACCAGTATCAGTTTCAGGTTTCAAGCCAACTGCTAATCTTGAAATTGATTCTACAAAGGTTGACCCTGATAAGTTAGCTGCACTTGAAGCTATTTTATATGGTACAAATGCATCTGGTACAGAAGGTGAAGAGGGATATGTTCCAGGAACAGAGCCTAGACTTCCATTACCTGACGAAGTTGCTACTTTATTAGGTACACAGGGCTAATAAGATATTTAGTTTGTTTAAGGGCGTATTCAGTTAGGCTGGCGCCTGATATTTAAGGAGGACGATAACTATGTATAAGAAATTAATGACATACGAAGATTTCGATGGAAACGAAAGAACAGAAGAATTATATTTTAACTTAACAGAGCAGGAAGTAACAGAATACCAGCTTTCCCACAATGGTGGTATTACAACTTTAATCAACCGTATCATTCAGGCACAGGACTGGAAGTCAATGGTTGAATACTGGAAGGAATTCATCTTAATGTGCTATGGTGTAAAGTCTGATGATGGTAGAAGATTTATTAAGAACGATACTGTCAGAGAGGAATTTGCCAGCACTAATGCATTTTCTGACTTATTTATGCTCTTATCAACAGATGATAATGAAGCTGCTAAGTTTGTAAATAATGTATTACCTAAGAAGATGAGAGAAAGACTTTCTGGTATGGAAGGAGAACTAAAAGATATTCGTAATGCATCAAGTTCTTCTGAATTAGTTAGAAAGTTAAATGAAAAAGGATATAACTAATGTTGACGATAGATATTCCTGCTATAGAATTATTGAACGAGGCTACAATGGAATTCGTTTACACTGATGCTGTGACACTCCATATGGAATATAGCTTGATATCGATTTCTAAGTGGGAATCAAAATTTAAAAAGCCTTTCTTGACTAAAGAAGATAAGACACCTGAAGAAATAGCTTATTTATATAAGTGTATGTGTATAGATAAAAACGTTCCTGATATTGTGTTTTTAACCATGCCAGGAAATATTAGTCAGAAGATTTGGGATTACATAAATGATCCTATGACCGCTACTACAATTACACAAAAGGGTGGAAAGAAAGGTGGACGAGGACCTACGGTAACATCAGAACTCATTTACTATTGGATGATAGCAAATCAGGTACCAATGGAGTGTGAGAAGTGGCATTTAAACAGATTAATAACTCTAATAGAGATATGTAATATTAAGAATCAGCCACCGAAGAAGATGTCATCCGCTGAAACTATGCGACAAAATGCAGCTTTAAATGCTGCTAGACGAGCGAAGTATAGAACGAAAGGATAAAGATTATGTTTAGAGGTATTGATGTATCTCATTGGCAAGGAGATATTAATTGGGATTCTGTAAAAGCTGATGGTATTAATTTTGCCATTATCAAAGCAGGTGGATCCGACGATGGATTTTATACAGATTCAAAATTTGAAACTAATTACAATGAGGCTGTAAAGGCTGGTATTTCAGTTGGCGCTTATTATTTTGTTGGTAAAAACTTTGCGTCAGCAGAAGACGGTGTAGCTGATGCTAACCGCTTTATTGACATTATTAAAGGCAAGAATTTCGATTATCCTGTATATGTTGACATTGAAATTACAAACCCTGAAGAGGAATCAGGTGTAACAGATGCTGCAATTGCATTCTGTAAGACAATGGAAGAGAATGGTTACTTCACAGGCATTTATGGTTCAGACGTATCAACATTTGATGCTAGACTTGAAAACGAACGACTTGGCGAATTTTCAAAATGGGTAGCAAGATATGGTAGCCAGCCAAAGTATGTTACTGAATATGGTATGTGGCAGTATACTTCTGAAGGTTCTGTTGCAGGAATCGCAGGTAATGTCGATATGAATTATGCATACTGTGATTACCCAAGCATTATTAAGACAGCTGGTTTAAATGGATATTCAGCAGCAAAGGAATCTGAAGCTCCAGTACCAGAACCAGTAGCTAAAACTGGATATTCAATTGGAACAGAAGTTTCTTTTAATAGTATTTTCAGAAGTTCAACAGATACTGAACCAGTTAAGCCTCTTTATACAACTGGTAAAATTACAGATATTCGTGAAGGAGCACCAAACCCTTACTTGATTAATGAAGGTATGGGCTGGGTAAATGATTCCGTTATCGAATCATCAACTGATAGATTTATTAATAAAAATATTGAAGCAGGTAACTCTGTTAAATTTGTAGGTACAAGAGATGTGAACGGTAATATTCTTCATGTTTATTATCAGGATTATACTGTACTCGAAGCAGCTGACGACACAGTCGTATTAGGACATGATGGTCAGGTATTTGCTAGAGTATATAAGACAGATGTTATTAATTTAGGTTAGGAGTAAGTATGGCTGTAGTATTTCAATCAAAAGGTGATTTTTCTAAAGCAAATAGTTTTTTAGAAAAAATGAAAGAAAGCGTAAACTTGGGTATTCTAAATAAATATGGTAGAGAAGGCGTAAGAGCACTCGCCAGCGCTACACCTAAAGATTCAGGTGCTACAGCCGACTCTTGGTCTTATACCATAGAACATGGCAAGGGCTATGCTAAGCTAATATTCAACAACGACAATATTGTAGATGATGTAAAAGTTGCAGTCGTTTTACAATATGGTCATGCCACAAAAAGTGGTGGTTGGGTAGAAGGAATAGATTATATTAATCCGGCTTTAAAGCCTTTATTCGAAAAAATAGCGGATGAATCGTGGAAAGAGGTGATTAGCCGATGAGTAAAACTGTTGATACAAGAGTTGTCGAAATGAAGTTTGATAACAAAAACTTCGAGGCAAACGTATCACAATCAATGTCTACCTTAGACAAACTTAAAAAAGCTTTAAAATTAGACGGGGTTGCAGAAGGATTTGAAAAGATTGATAAAGCATCTGGGCAAGTAAATCTCAACCCTCTGCAAAGAGCATGCGAAAGAGCATCTGAAGGATTTTCAGGTTTAGAAGTAGTTGCTGTATCAGCTTTGGCCACAATAACTTCGCAAGCAGTTATGGCTGGTGAGCGAATGATCAAAGCATTAAGTGTAGATCAGATTATGTCGGGTTTCAATGAATACGAACTCAAAATGGGGTCTACACAAACCATCATGGCTGCTACAGGTGCTGATCTATCAACTGTAAAAGGATATTTACAGGAATTAAACGAGTACGCTGATAGAACTATTTATTCGTTTTCTGATATGACAAGTAATATTGGAAAGTTTACAAATGCAGGTGTTAAATTAGATGATGCAGTTCTTGCTATGAAGGGCATCTCGAATGAGGCAGCTGTATCAGGAGCAAATGCTGAAGAAGCATCTAGAGCTATGTATAACTTTTCACAGGCGCTATCAATGGGGTACGTACAGTATGCGGACTGGAGATCTATTGAAAATGCTAACATGGCCACTGTTGAATTTAAACAGAATTTAGCAGATGCGGCTATAAAAATGGGCACTGTGCAAAAAGCAGGTGAAGGCGTTTATAAAGTTGGCGACAAAACTTATACGTTACAAGCTTTATTTAAAGACGCTATGAAGGAACAGTGGTTAACCACAGACGTTTTAATTGGCACATTGCGAGACTATGCTGATGAAACCACAGAGATTGGTAAAAAAGCATATGCTGCAGCACAGGATGTAAAAACATGGACACAGTTGGTAGACACAACTAAGGAAGCAATCGGTTCTGGATGGGCTGAAACTTTTGAATTAATTGTGGGTGACTTCGATGAAGCAAAAGAATTATTTACAAGAATGTCAAAAGCGATTGATAAGGTCGTTGGCTCTATCTCGAACGCTAGAAATAAATTTATAGGTGATGCACTATCATCTAATTACACAAAACTTACAACAAAACTTGAAGACGCTGGAATAACAGCTTCACAGCTTCAAGAAAAATTACAAGAAATTGGCTCGGCCAAAGGTATAAGCTATACAAATATTATATCTGAAGCTGGTTCATTTTCTAAAGCAATGCGTACTGGCAAAATCGATACTGAAGATTTAAAGAGTGCTATAAATCAATTAATCGGTACAAGTGATGATGCTGTCGCAGCTAACACCCAAGTAGGACTATCATTAGAGGAACTAGGTAATGTTGCTCATAAAGTATACATGGGTGAATTTGGAAATGGTGCCGATCGTGTAAAGGCCTTAACTGATGCAGGCTACGATTATGCACAAGTACAAGCAGCAGTAGATCGTATTGTTAATGATAGCAATGCTGATTTATCAGACCTTGTTAAAACAACCGAAACTGCTACTTCATCTAATTCCGAAAATGCAGAAGCAATTAGAAAGCTTAGAGAAGAATTAGGTGACGCAGATAGTGAGACTAACAAAATGTTAGACCATATGTCAGAACTTAGCGGTCGTGAAATGATCATTGAGAGTTTAGGCATTCACTTTAGTAATCTTGGTAAAATAATAGGTTCTGTAGGTGCTGCTTTTAGACAGGTATTTACGTTTGATGCTTCAGACTTAAATGCTTTAATCGGTAAATTTTATATATTCAGTAATAGAGTTAAAATAACGGATGAACAAACTGATAAATTAAGACGTACATTCGCTGGCTTGTTCTCAGTTTTACATATTGTGTCAACTCTAGCATCAGCTTTACTAAAAATAGGTTTACGAATACTAAATTCAGTATTAGGAAAACTTGGATATGAAGTATTAGATTTAACTGCTGGTATAGGTGATTTATTAGTTAAACTTGATCAATGGATTACTAATAATAAGTATATCGAAAAGGGTATAGACGCAGTATCGACTGGAATTGTATTTTTAATACGTAAAATATGGCAATTAATAGATGCTGCTAAGTCTTCTACAAAGATCAATGCAATCGTATCTACAGTACAGTCTAAATTTTCTTCATTCACTAAGTTCATTAAGTCGGAATTCAAAATGGCAATTACAGAAGTGCCAAAATGGTTTGAAGGACTTATCGAATCATTTAAATTATTTGGTAAACATACAGATGAAATCGGCGTTAGCACAGCGAATGCAGGAAAGATATTCAAGGCATTCAATGACGACGTCGGACAATATACAATGGCTACAATAGGCGCTAGTGATGCAACAAGAGACGCTGCTAATAATACTAATACATTATTAGGCACATTAATAGGCGTTATAAAAAATGCATACGGATGGTTATTGCAGTATGTTGACGGCGCTAAAAGCTTTATCGATGAACATGTTAATATATTAAACGTTATAGCTGCTATCATGGGACTTGGAATCATCGAGTTCTTATGGAACATTAAAGCCGTATTAGGAAGCGTAATGGGACCATTGCAAGCTGTGACTGATTTAATACTTAGTGCAAAGGGTGTGTTTGGTTCAATTGCAGCATCATTTAAGATGCTTACAAAAGTATTTGCATTATTTAGATTCACGACAGTAGCAGCAGGTGTGTTACTATTATCGTTCTCTATATTATCACTCGCTGCATCAATGAAAGTTATAAGCACAATACCAAAAGAAAAACTATGGCAGACAACGGGAGCTATTATAGGTCTTGCTGTAGCTGTATCTGTTATGGCAGCGGCAATCGCTTTATTAAATAAGTATCAGGCCGAAAAACTAGAGGCTTCTGGATGGGCTAACAATATTGCTATAGAATTTTTAGCGTTAGCTATCTCAGTTGGAATTGTAGCTGGTGCACTTAATATGATAGCAAAGGCTGCTAAGGGTCCTGGCTTTGTAGGTGGATTAGTAGGTTTAATCACACTTATAGGAGTCATAACTGGTGTCGAAGTACTTTTAAACTACCAGAGTAGTAAACTTGGAAAAATAGAAAATTATAGTAAACAATTTGGTAAGATTGCAAAAGCATTATTGGTAATGGCCATATCATTGGCAATTTTATCTAGAATTCCGGCTGGAAAATTATGGAGTGCCGTAGGAGCCGTTACTGTTATGGCCATTGTTATGGGTGCATTAGCCTTAGCATTTGCAGCTTTTGATGTTGAATTAGCACCGCTAACAGGATTAATAGCCGCATCAACAGTTGGTGTTTTATTGGTAGCTGTTGGTGTATATATACTAGAACGCACTTTTGAACGTTTATACAATTTCTTCGCTAAATTAGCTAAGACTGCAGATGATGCATCAACAAAAGCTACGGAAGTAGCAGCTGCTTTAGGAACATTGGCATTAGGTATATACGGCGTCGTTCAAGCTGTAAAAAGAATAAACAAAGCGGGTGGTTCCTCTGCTAACATTGCAATCAAAATGGGTGGAACATTCCTTGGTATAGGTGTTGGCCTATTAGCGTTTTCAGTAGCTATAGATGTAATGCGTCGACTTATAAAGAAAGATGCCAACTCCACACTGATTGCAACTATGACTATGCTTGGTGTAGCTGCAGGATTGATAGCTATGTTACATAAATTCCCACTATTAGGAGCTGAAAAACAGAGAAGTCTGTTCGGCACACTTGTTGGTATTGGTTTATGTATGGTATTGATATCTGGAGCATTTGCACTAGCTACAGTTGCTGTAAAATATTCAAATCCAGCTATTGCGGCTGGTATCGCAGTTGGTATTGCAGGTATCATAGCAGTTATAGGATTCGCTGTTAAAAACGCAAGTGGTATAGAAAAAGGTACTGCTACGTTCATAAGTTTAGCTATATGTATTGGTGCAATCACAGTATGTATACTATTGTTATCAACTCTTAGAGATAATATAAATGGTGTAGGAGATGCTGCGGGCGCTTTAGCACTTGTTATAGGTGCTCTGGCTGTACTGATGTATTCTATATCACAAACTAAAAATTTAACAACCTCTGCTATTGGAACTCTATTGGCTTTAGGCGTAGTAATAGCACTTATTGGAGGAACTTTATATGCATTAACAACTGCTTTCAGTTCGGCCGATACAACTACTATAATAGCTTCTATTGGAACATTAGCGGTAATTATGATAGGCTTAGCACTATGTATGCAATATCTGTCTAATATGAACAGTATATCGCAAACAAGTATCGGAGCTGTATTGGCAATAGGTATTGTAATAGTAGCTATAATCGGTGCTATGAATTTACTAGCACAAAACGATTGGAGTTCGATATTAGTATCATGTCTTGGTATAGCGGCAGTTATAGTTGCTTTAGGATTCGCACTAGGTAAACTATCAGCTTTACAAGCAATGACAGTAACTGGTATAGGAGCAATCGTTGCAATTGGTGTTATTATTGCTTTAATGGCTTTAGCATTTAGTCGATTGGCACAAAACGATTGGGGTTCAATATTAACAGCTTGTTTAGGTATGGCTGCTGTTATAGTAGCTATGGGTGTTGTAATGAATATGATTGCTGGAATGAGTGGCCTTGCAATGACCAGCATACTTACTATGGTTGTACTAGGTGCCGTTGTTTCTTTAATGGCGTTAGCGTTCAGTCAATTAGCTCAAAATGATTGGACTTCAATATTAGCAGCTTGTTTAGGTATGGCTGCTGTTTTATTAGCAATGGCAGTAGCATTAAATATTTTAGCTCCTATGTCCGGTCCAGCTGCCGCAGCAGGCGCTGCCATGATCGAACTAGGCGTCGCATTACTGTTAATTGCTGGTGCCGCAGTACTATTCTCTATAGCACTTGATAATATTCTAACAGCTCTTGTAAATTTCATTCAAGGCATTAAAGATATTTTTGGCATTCACTCACCATCTAAGGTGTTTGAAGAAATCGGTGATTTTATTATGCAAGGTTTTGCTAATGGTATTACAGGAATGTTCGACAGTGTCGTAGGCTTCTTTGGTGACTTGGGTACAAGGATAAAGAATGCTATAACAGGTTGGTTCGGTGACCTTAAAGAAAAGGGTAAAGCCTTGATGAATAAGGTTGGTGAAGGAATTTCAAATGCGAAAGAAGCTGTAGCTGAAAAAGTTAAAAGCATCGGCAATAAGATAAAAGATACACTTGGCGGATTTAAGGATAAGATTAAAGAAGTCGGTGGTAACATGATGGATGGTTTAAAGAATGGTATCACTGGCGCTGCTGAAAATGTTAAAAACGCAGTTGCTGGTGTTGCAAATGGTGCTGTTGATAAATTTAAAAGCCTTTTAGGTATTCATTCACCATCTAGAGTATTTGCTGGCTTTGGTGAGAACATTAGCCAAGGTTTAGCAAACGGTATTAATAAAGTAAAGGGTAAAGTTAGCGAAGCTATCGGTAGCATGGGTGAAGATATTAAGAGCACTATGCAAAGTTACATGGGTGATATTACATCATCTATGGAAGACTTTAAACCTGAAATGGATACTAGCGAAATCGAACAGCAGGTTGCTGATTTACAGAACCAAGCAATGTTTGATTATCAGCCTACTATTACACCAGTGTTTGACGGTAGTGAAGTATACGCTGGACTTGGCGATATTAATTCGCAGTTTGCAGCACAGTCTTATGACTTGGCATCCACTGCAAGCTTCGACTATGATAAATCATTATTTGAAAAGTTCGAAGCAAATCAAAATGGATTAAATGTTAATAATAGTGATGTTGTTTCAGCTATTAGTTCATTAAATAATAGAATGGATCAAATGGCACAAGCTATCAGTAGCCTACAAATTGTTATGGATACTGGTACTCTTGTTGGCAGCATTGCAGAACCTATGGATAACGCCTTAGGTCAACGAATGGTATTTGCAGGAAGAGGTATTTAAATGTATCACTCAGTAACATTCGGGGATAAAAATACATGGGACGATTGGAAATTAATAGCGACCTCTCGTCCCGTTATTAATCCTCCAAAACAAAAAACAAAAACTGTGGATATTCCCGGTGCCGATGGTCATATAGAGTTATCTACATCTATAAGTGGCTACCCAGTCTTCGATAATAGAACTGGTAGTTTAACATTTTACGTAGATAATGGCTATATGTCATGGCATGCTAGATTAACACAGATTTCAGATTATTTGCATGGTAGAACTATGCGACTTGTTTTAGAAGACGAGCCCGACTATTTTTACGAAGGCCGTTTCGAAGTTGATAAGTGGGCTAGTAATAAAGACTACTCACAAATTACAATAAACTATGACTTAAAACCGTACAAATGGTACATCACAAAATCTACGGAAGATTGGTTATGGGATCCGTTTTCATTTGAGAATGGTATTATTCAGCCCGTAATCTTTAAAAATATTGTTGTCGAATCTAGTACTTATAAAGAGTATACTTTCGATGGTGATAAGTTTATGAGAGCTCCGGTTACACCAATATTCAACGTAGTTTCTACAAATGGTATATACTGTCGATATGTGTCTGAGGATATGGGTGTTGTCGAACAGTTATTACCAAATGGTTCTACATCTGATATAGGTTGCATATTAAATGGAGCAAGTGATGTAACAATAGAATTCAAAGGATTTGGTACGGTTTCTATAACATTTAGGAGTGGACGATTATAAATGTATTCAGTATTTATAAATGGTGAATTGTTGTATAACGACATGACACCGTCTCAAAATGGAAAAGTTTCCAAACCTAAATTAACAATAGAAGATAATTCATCTGGCTCATTTACTTGTTCAATACCTATTACAAACTTTCAGTACAATGAAGTACAGCCATTAACATCTCGTGTAGAAGTGTATAAGCACCAAGATATTATATGGGCCGGACGAATTATTCAAGTTGATACAGATTTTTGGAAAAACAAAACAATAACATGCGAAGGCGACTTATCGTTCTTGGTTGATAGTATTCAGCCGCCACATGAATTTCAAGGAACTGTTGATGGATTCTTAAGATATTTAATATCGGTTCATAATTCTAAGGTCGATGCTAGTAAACAGTTTTCAATAGGCCGTATTACAGTTGCTGACCCAAACAATTATATTTTAAGATACACTAATTATGAAACAACTCTTGATTGTATCAATGATAAGTTAATTGATAAATTAGGTGGACATATTCGTGTACGTTATTGGAACGGTGTTAGATATTTAGACTATTTAGCCGATTATGAAACGGAATGTTTGCAAACAATTGAATTCGGTAAAAACTTATCTGAGTTCTCTAAAAATTTAGAGGTTACAGAATTCGCCACGGTATTAGTTCCAAAAGGTGCTAGACTTAATGATGGTAGTGATATTGAAGCGCTGGAAGCTTATGTCGACGTATCATCTGTAAATGGTGGCAGTATATATGTAGAAAATACAGCTGCTATACAAGCATATGGTCGAATAGAAAAAGTTGTTGAATGGGATGATGTAACTGAACCGGCTAATCTGCTAACAAAAGCTAGATTATATTTAAGTGATTTACAATATGGTAAAGTTAAACTTGAAGTAACAGCGGTTGATTTACATTATATTAACAGAGGTATTGAATCGTTTGGTTTATTAGAAAAAGTACATGTTATATCAGAACCTCATGGTATGGATAGATATTTTCCAGTAACTAAAATTACTATAAATCTCGATCAGCCAGAAAGTTCATTATACACTTTAGGAACTGATAGTAAAGAAAATTTAACGGCTGCATCTAATAAATTAAACGTTAGTCTAAACGAAAAGATAAATAATAAAGCAACCATCGCGGAGATTAGAAAGTACTCTCTGGAAGAGGCACAGGCTGAAGCGACCAGACAGATTACTAATGCTACAGAAGGATATATTACTATAACTAAAACTGATACTGGATCAGAAGAACTATTTATTACAAATACTAAGAACTACAAGAATGCTACAAAAGTATGGCGTTGGAATTTAAATGGTCTTGGTTATTCTAAAAATGGGCTTTATGGACCATACGGCATAGCTATTACACAGAACGGTGAAATAGTAGCAGACTATATTACAACTGGTACAATGGCTGCGGATAGAATTAAAGGTGGCGAATTAGCAGTTGGCGGTAGTAGAGAAGTTAAGGGTAATGGTAGTATTGTTGTTTATAATAGTTCTAATTCAGCAATCGTAACATTAAATCAAAATGGAATAAGTATCAGTAAAGGTAGTATAAATATCGGCAATGGCAGATTCGTCGTAAACTCTGATGGAAATTTAACAGCATCGAATGTAAATCTTAGTGGTCGTATAACGGCTACAAGTGGTAAAATTGCCGGCTGGTCGATAGACGGAGGAACGTTAATTGGAGCTGATATCGGATTAGATGCCGAAAACCAATCATCGCATGCTATATGGGCTGGCAATAGTAATCAATGGGATGCGCCTTTTAAAGTAGGACATAACGGTCACTTATATGCTGCTAGCGTAGATATAACGGGCAATATAAACGCAAATAGCGGATATATAAATGGATCCCTAGTATCAAGTGGTATTAATGCCAATAATATTACAGCTGGAACACTGAGTGCTTATAGAATCGATTGTCAAGGAGTCGTAAATTCCGCGTGGATAAATGCTGATAGAATTAACTCTGGCACAATAAGCACTGATAGACTAGCTAAAAACGCACAAGGTTTCATTGCAATGGACAGTGCGGCGTGGGGCAATCTTTTAATTAGTTCGTCTGGGGCGATTACCTGGTACGGTGATTGTTATCTTTCCGTTCCATCACATAGTGTGGGAGGAGCAAATACATCTATGCGAGTATACTGGCATTATTCATCTACTGATAAATGTTATTATCTAGCCGGAGATTAATAAAGGAGTATAAAAATGAAAATAACAGGTGATAACATAGTTGAATATACTAAAACATTATCTAAATTAAAAGACGAAAAACTTCCTATACGAATCTCAGTGGCGATAGCATACAATTTAACAATGCTGGAGCCTATTTACAATATTATTAGTAATAGTCTTGTTTCCTTAGCTAATGAATATGGTAAAAGAGACGAAAATGGAAACGTAGTCAGAGATGGTGATAATGTTATATTACAAGAAGATAAAATTCAGGAAGCAAATGAAAAAGTTAAATTATTAAACTCTGAGGAATTTGAGTTAAAAGATTTAAAGAAAATCAAAATGGATGACTTATATCAAGTTCAGGCACTTTCCCCAAGGGATATTATGGCCTTAACATTCATGATAGAGGAGGAATAACATGGCTGATGTTGATAAGTATTTAGCTAAAATACTTAGTGCTGTTTATGGTGAAGAAGTCCGTGGTAGTATTCACGATGCTATACAAGCCATGAATGTAGAAGCAACCGAAGCATATGATACAGCCGTTACTGCTAAAGATAGTGCTGCTGCAAGTGCCACTGCTGCTAAAACTTCTGAGGATAATGCCAAAGTATCAGAAACAAATGCTAAAACTTCCGAAGATAATGCCAAAGTATCAGAAACAAATGCTAAAACTTCCGAAGATAATGCTCTGATTTCTGAAGCAAATGCTAAGATTTCTGAAGATAATTCATTAGAAGCTAGACAATACATTTCAAATATTATTCAAGGTTTTGATAACAGAGTTGATGCTGGTAAACAGACTATTGACGACTGGACCGCATCAAAAGAAACTGTTATTGCTGAGTTTGCATCTGATACAATTGAGCAGATGACACAATTAAAGGATAATGCTGCTGCTAGTGCTACTTCAGCTGCTAATAGTGAGGACAGTGCTGCTTTATCATCTCAAAGCGCAGCTTCATCAGTTACTGCAGCAAGAGATTACATGACAGGTGCTGAAAGTGCGGCTAATGAAGCAGAAGACCATGCTACCACAGCAACTAACCAAGCATTGGCTGCCGCAGAAAGTGCTAGAAAAGCTCAACAGGCATTAGAACAACTGGAAAGAGCCTTGATTGCAAAAGGTACTATTGTATTTGAGGATTTACCAATAACTGGTATGCAGACCGGCTGGATGTACAATATTTCAAATGCATTTACTACAGATTCTCGATTTAAAGATGGTAGTGGTATTAAATACAATCCGGGTAATAATGTTTACTATACAGAAGATGGTTATTGGGACGTTTTAGCAAGTGAATCGTCAATCGTTGTTGTAGATTCGGTCTTAGATGAAGAATCGCAAAATCCAATTCAAAATGGAACAGTCACTAAGGAACTTGCTAAGGTATCAGGTTTACCAGTGGGCTCGATAACTGGATATTCCGGTACCACTGCTCCAGCTGGTTACGAAATTTATGATGCATCTACTAGCAAATGGGATGATATATGGAAGCAGATATTAGATGCCGATTTTGAAAAATATGACGCACGAATGAGCAGTTCTGAAATGATATACGACTGCGGTTTCATAGTATACTCTCCAATATTACACTTATGTAGTATTAGTATTGGTGCGCTTGATGTTAATATTATTGCCCCAGGATGGTATGATTTAATGCATAATCTTCCAAAGACATTGCAATACGATTATCAGCAAGGAGGATCTTTTGATCATGATCAATCGCAAATGGGTATATTAGTAGATGTGTCAACCAATACTAGTTATGAGGTATTCATTAGTGAAAATGGCCTTTTACGTATAGATGCTAGACACGCTGAAGCAAATTCCACATTAAGATTAAGTGGTTCATTAACATATGTATATTCGGAATTCGAGGAGGTGTGATAAATGATATGGATTAAAAGAATAGCGTCTACACCTGCACCATCCGGTCATATTATAGATAGTTTTGAAACTGGTGATGATAAAAGCACTAATGCGCCAAGTATACGAGCAACCTTAGAAAAGCTTAATCTCAAGGCTGAAATAGACGACAACAATTACGCATCCGATAAAACACTATCCGGTGCAAAAATAAAGCAGATGTTTGATTCAGTTGATGGAGTTGCTTTGGATGATACAGCACCTAGTACAACTTCGGTTTACTCTAGTTCCAAAGTAATGTCAGAATTAGATGCACTAACTACTACTCTGACTACCAATCTAACTACGGAGTTGCTCGATCGCTTTTATCCAATTGGTTGTGTTGTAATGTCATTTGATGATATGTCGGACACACAAGTAATCGAACGTTATGGTGGTACAACATGGGAACGTATACGAGAAAGATATTTAATCGCAGCTGGTAGTTCGTCACATACAGCAGGTTCAACAGGCGGTTCAAGCACTGTAACACTTACAACCGATAATTTACCGAGTCATACTCATAGTTACTATCGTAGCAATACATCAACTGGGTCTACGACCTTGACAGTTAATCAAATACCTAGTCATAGTCATAAAATATGGTCTACTACAAATGCACAGGCTCAGGCTGGTAATAATCATGGTTTAGTTGCAAATAATGCTACCGCTAATGACTCAGGATCTACAGGCGGTAGTGGTTCTCATTCACATACTATTACTCGTACTTCAGTCGCAAGCGGCAACACGGGTAGCGGAACTGCGATAAATATTGAGCCTCCATATATTGCTGTATATATGTGGAGAAGAACAGCTTAAATTTAAGGAGGAAAAATATGATATTAGAAATTAATGACAAAACTATAAATATTGAAAACTTTTCATTTAGTGATTCAACAGCTTGGTTTGTAATAAATGGTGAAACTGTTGATTATGAAACATTAAAGAGCAACTTTTCTGGACTAGATGTTGATACTGAAATGGTAATTAAAACTGATGATGGAACTTTCCTTGAATCTCATACAGGTTTCAATTATTTATCAAGTATTTCATATGTTGTGGAAAAGAATACTTATAACATTCAGCTTATTAAAGAGCCATTATCAAACCGTATTAAGGCTCTTGAAGATACAATTGATGCTTTACTAATGGCTGATTTATAGGAGGTGTTACACATATGTATTACACAATTAGAAGAATTTATATTAAAACTCATGAAGCACATTATGTAGAGAGTGCTTTTAAAAAGGGTTGGATTACAGAAGCAGAAAAGAATAGAATTCTAAGTATTGAATTCCCAGAAAATTAATTTATGTGCCCGCTCTTTAGTGACAGTATTACTTATAGATATTTGACATCAGCTCCTGAGATGCGGGTATATACACTGCTATTCCGTGCTCATCCTTTAGTGACAGTATTACTTATAGATATTTGACATCAGCTCCTGAGTGATGAGCACTTCATAGTTATCATCTGATGTAAGGGGTTATTGATATTTGATAGCCCCTTATAATTTAATATAGGAGGAGTTATATAATGCATGAACCTATAGCATTTACATTGTCACAACTATCATCAGTAATAGTAAACATTTGCGGATTAATGATATCCGTTAATGCTGCTGTTAGTATTGTGGTGAAAATAATGAATTTTCTTGGAAAGCCAGAACAAAAACAAAATGATAATATCGCTGAACTGACATCAAGAGTGCATTTGATAGAAGAAGATCAAAAGCTTATAAATCAGTATATTACGAGCGATAGTATGAGAATTAAAGCAATAGAAGAAGGGAACCGTATTACACAGCGAGCTCTTTTAGAATTATTGTCTTCTGCACTGAATGATTCTAACGGTGAATCACTAGAGCAGACAAGAAGAGATTTACAAAATTATTTAATTAACAGGTGATTAATATGTTTGTATATTATAATCCTAATCCAGCAGGTCGTATAGTCGGAGATTGTGCCGTAAGAGCTGTAGCAAAGGCTTTAGAAATAGACTGGGAGACATCTTATAACTTGATATGTCAAGCTGGATTTAATATGTGTGATATGCCGTCTAGTGACTCTGTATGGGGCGCGGTACTTCGTCAAAATGGATACTATAGAATAACAATACCATCCGATGGATATTCCGATTATTATACAGCACAAATGTTCGCTAATGATCATCCTCATGGTACTTATATTCTAGGTTTCGGAGGACATGTAGCTACAATAGTAGACGGTATGATATATGATGCTTGGGATTCTAGTAATGAAATCCCTCAATATTATTGGTATAGAAAAGAGGTTTAATTATGGCTATTTACCCAAATTACTCACAGACTAGTCAGCCTAATATTCCACAAATATACCCACCACAGCAAGTTATCCAACAGCCATGTAATATGCAAGGCGGTTTGATATGGGTTCAGGGAGAGATGGCTGCTAAATCATGGCCAGTTCCCGCAGGCACAACAGCTGTATTATGGGATACTGAGACATCAACAATTTATTTAAAATCTGCAGACATGTCAGGTATGCCAAGCATGAAAGTTTTAGATTACACAATAAGAGGAATGGAAGAGAATAACACTTTATACGTTACAAAAGAGGACTTTGTAGCATTAAAGAAAGATATTGATGAAATCAAAAGCAGATTAAAGCATAATAAAAAGAATCAAAATGGAGGTATGAAAGATGAATCAACTATATCAAATGTACAATAATCAACCTCCACAGAACAACATTATACAGAATTTTTTAGAATTTAAGAAAAATTATACTGGCAACGCTAAAGCACAAGTTGAACAAATGCTAAACAGCGGAGTGATAAATCAGCAACAGTATAATTTAGCAGTTCAAAAAGCTCAAATGCTACAATCATTATTAGGCAGATATTAATCCTCAGTGCACGGAGGTTAATATAAATATTATATTTTTAAGGAGGCTTTATATGGCTTTGACAGAAGATAGCGGCAACATGGTAATGCCAGTAGCTCCTATGAATGGTTCTAACTACGGTAATGGTGGTTTTGGGTTCAATGGGAACGATGGATGGTGGATTATTTTACTATTCATCCTATTAGGTAACAATGGATTTGGAAATGGATATAATTCTCAGAATCCATATGGTAATACTATTCAGGAAGGATTTAATCAGGCATCCTTATCTGGAGGTATTTCCGGTTTACAGTCTAGTGTGACTAATGGCTTTAGTGATATTCAGACAGCGTTATGCTCTGGATTCTCACAGGCTGAAATTTCAGCTAATGCTAGACAGATTGCTAATTTACAGCAGGCATTTAACGCACAGACAGCTGTAACAGACGGTATGAGCAACTTATCAGCACAGATCGCACAATCAGCTAACAATAACCAGGCCGGTTTGGCAGATTTAAAGTACACAGTTGCTACTGAAAACTGCGAGGATAGAAATGCTCTAAATAACGGTATTCGTGATATTTTAAATAACCAGAATGCTAGTGTTCAGAGAATTTTAGATCAGATGTGCTCAGATAAGATCGATGCTAAGAATGAGAGAATTGCAGAATTAGAGCGCCAGTTAACAATGGCTAATTTAGCTCAGTCTCAGACAGCTCAGACTAGTAGATTATTAGCAGATAATGCAGCTCAGACAGCAGCTTTAGAGCAGTACCTAAACCCTGTACCTATTCCAGCATATGTTGTTCAGAACCCTAACTGTTGCGGTCAGAACTATAACGGATGCGGCTGTGCATCTCTATAGGAGGTGTGCGTATGGCAGAGTATAGTTATAATTCTCAGCAGACAGTTGCATATTCACAGCCTGTATTACTAAACAATTCAATACCGTGTCCATATGGTAGAGTCTATCATAGAAACGAATCTGGAAACCTATTATTAAGATCTAGAAATTGTTCTTGTAGAAGAGGCTTTACTAGATATCAGGTTACATTTAATGGTAATATAGCATTACCTGAAGGTGGTACAGTCGGACCTATTTCAGTGTCAATTAGCGCTAATGGTGAAGCAATTCCCACTAGCAAAGCGATAGTAACTCCGGCTGCAGTTGAGCAGTTTTTCAATGTTACTAGTACTGCAATAATTGATATTCCTAATGGTTGCTGTTTTAACGTTGCCATAGAGAATGTATCAGATAATAATGCTTCAATATTAGTTGAAAATGCTAATGTTGTAGTAACTAGTTTAAATTAAAGGAGATTGATATTGTGGATGAATTACAGACATTAAAAGAGAAGCTCCTTAAAGAATTAAAGGCTTACGGTTTAAAAGAAACTTTAACAGTTGAAAGTCTATCAAAAATTGATACTTTAGCACATGCTATTAAAAGTATTTGTAAGATTATGGATCATGATAGCGCTGAATGGAATAACGGATATTCTAATGCAGCATACCCTAACTATAGAATGAACCCACAGAGAACTATGCCTAATCAGCAAATGTATGGTGGAAGATATTCTAAGCATGACGAAACTGTAGCTACTTTATATTCTTTAATGTCTAGTGCACCAGACGAAATGACTCGTATGGAGCTTCAAAATACAATTAATAGACTCGAGTCCAGATAATTTATAGAGGTGAGTTACATGAACGTTAATTGGAAAGTACGAATTAAGAATAAGGTATTCTGGCTAGCTATTATACCAGCTGTTCTAGTATTAATCCAAAAAGTACTAGTAGTATTCGGTGTATCTTTTGACCCAACTATTTTAAGTGGCCAACTTACTGATATTATCGAGTCAGTATTTCTAGTATTAGCTATTATTGGCATCGTAGCAGACCCTACAACAAAGGGTTTATCAGATTCCGAATTGGCTATGACATATACTAAATTAAAGTAGTATAATTTATATTTATGTATCCGGTTAGCATCCTTAGTGGTGCTAGCTGGGTCGCATAAATATTTTGGTATATTATTTTTTCGCAAAAAATACCCTCTATATTATGAGAAAAATTACTTATATTTTAGGAGGTATTTATTATGAAAAGATTTAGATTTCTTTTAGAACAGGTTAAATTTATATTTACGAAAGATTTTAGATTATTCTGTACGGCTATTTGGTCAGATGCAGAAATTGGTTTGATTAATTGTAAAGGTGCTCAATGTACCTGTAAATACAATAAAAATACACATAGTATTATCGAAGTTAAATATGCGGCACAGAATCAAATCTTACCTGAATATACAATGATTTATACACTTGATAGAAAAACTAAAAAAGTTCATAGAGTATGGAGCAAAACAAACGAGTAATTTCACTAGAGCTTAGGATTTATATTCTAGGCTCTTTTTTCTTCGCAAATTTTACCTCTTATATTATGAAGAAAATTACTTATATTTTAGGAGGACAATTATATGTTTGGATTATTATGTATTGAAATGTTTGGATTATTATTCGCAATTGGAGGAATTGCAGTGATGAATAATTATATTGAAATCGCAGACTATTTACATACTATCTTAGGCAATATGGGTGTGATGACTAAAGCTGAAGGAACTTATAGTCTATTAGATGGCATGAGAGTGCTTGGACAAATAGCAAAAGAAGTACAATGGCTACAATCATGCGTATATTCTATAGGATATGTTGCAGTTATAGTTGGCGGTATTATACTTATTGCAGGACTTTATGGAATGATAAGAATAACAATTAATAACAAATATGCTAGAAATAATTAATTTAGAAAGAAGCTTAGGATTTATATTCTAGGCTCTTTTTTTTCGCAAATTTTATACCTTATATTATGAAGAAAATATTATAAGGAGGTTCAACTATGAACGATTTTAGATTATTTATGGAAGCTATTAAACCTGATATGGATGCAGGGTTTATTAAAGGTAGAGGTGGACGATTGATATGCGGTATTAATGAAATTAAATATACCGAACAAAGTCAAAAACTACCTGAGTACACAATGTATTATGTGTTTAATAGAAAAACTAAACAATTTTTTAGTTGGGGATTTAACCCTAACCCTCAATAATATTTAAAGAGTTCGTGAAGATATTTCATGGGCTCTTCTTTTTCGCAAATTTTACCTCCTGTATTATGAATAAAAATTACTTATTTTTTAGGAGGGCAATATTATGAATAAAGAAGAATTTAAACGTGTAGCAGAACAATTAGATGACGCGTGGGCTGAAATGAAAGTTATAATGGATGAGATGGACAAAATTGCAAATTCGATTGCAAATTCATCAGATGCATTACGAGAATTAGTAGTTAAAGCAGAGCGAGTTGACGATAAAATAAAATGGTCTGCTAGATGGGAAAATGATTCAGATTTTCAAGAAATTGATGAAAGATTAAATAACTTAATTGATGAATTAAACAAGTAATTCAACCAGAGCTTAGGATTTATATTCTAGGCTCTTTTTTCTTCGCAAATTTTATCTCTTATATTATGAAGAAATAATAATTTTAGGAGGTATACAATTATGTATAATATTAACAAAGAACTGAAGGACAAAATCGAGAAGAGTGTATTAGATGCATATTATTATTATGGTATTGAGGATTATCATGATACGATTGACTTTAGCAAAGGTGTTGAAAACTATTTCGACGTCATTGTAGAGTTTATTAATCGTAGAATTGAAATCTTCGTTTACACTGATGGTATATGCGAGACAATTACACTACCTCGTGGTAATGAAGGTCGGACAGTATTATTGGAAAGAATTTATGCAGCAATTGATATTTTAGCGTTTAAGGCTACAAATTATTAGGATTGAAAATAGAGCTTAGGATTTATATTCTAGGCTCTTTGTTTTTCGCAATAAAAACTTGGTCTATAATGGAACTATATAACTATTTATTATAAGGAGGATACTTATATGAAAATTAAAGAAAGCTTAAAGAACACAAAGGAGAAAATCTCAAAGGGTTATGAGAAATATGGAAAGAAAATCCTATTAGTAGGCGCAGGTCTAGGCTTAACTTATATTGGATTTAAAACAGGTGAAGATTACACTATGTTTAGAACCAGTAGAGGTTTCGAGGCACTGCATAAAAAGGGATTTGTACAGTTCAATGACCCGATGACAGGTAGAAAAGATATTTCGGCAAGAGAGTGTAATGAGGCATTAAAAAATTATAAGAGAAAATAATAGAAATATTATAGTTACAGGACTAGAGCTTAGGATTTATATTCTAGGCTCTTTGTTTTTTAAAATCGCAAAAAATACATCCTATATAATGGGAAGTATACCCAAAATATTTATTTTAAGGAGGATGTAATATGATTACATTATTATTATTACTTATTTTATTGGCAGTGACAATTATAGTTATTGGTATAGGAGGACTAACAATACTATTACCATTTCTAGATTGTTTTGTTGCAATAATAATTGCAGTATGGTTATGTAAGAAAGTATTCGGAAAAAAGAAATAAATATAACCTTATTCAAAAGAGGATCGTGAAGATATTTCATGGTCTTCTGTTTTTCTTCGCGGAAATTACACTCTGTATTATGAAGAAAATCACTTATATTTTAGGAGGTGTTTATTATGAAAATATTTATATCTGGTACAACAAAAATTTCAGATAAGGAATCAAAATACTATAGATTAGTATTGCCAAAAGATATTTGCAATGTACTAGACCAGATCATGACAAATGATTGGGAGGTGATTATAGGCGACGCGGCTGGTATAGATACAATGGTACAAACCTATTTATATCAGCATAATTACAAAAAAGTAATCGTATATGCTACAGACAAGGTTAGAAATAATGTTGGAAATTGGGCATGCAACATTGTTGATGGCAGGTCAGCCAAAGATGAACGTGAGTATCATGCATTAAAGGATAAAGAAATGCAAGATATTTGTGACTTTGGTTATGCCGTGTTATTAGACAATGGAGGTGCCAGAGCAACTAGAGCTAATGTTAAAGCCCTTGATGATATGGGCAAGTTTTGTATGGTATACGAATTAAAAGAGTCTAAATAATAGGCTCTTTATTTTTTTTAAATCGCAAAAAATAGTTCCTATATAATGGGAAGTATACCCAAGA
>JAEIGA010002214.1_pt1 | contig 31103 bp, 43 predicted proteins | sample 9270691 | NCBI WGS metagenome assembly JAEIGA01 (sample SAMN17057246, study PRJNA624740) | gut metagenome | biome: biome; isolation source: fecal sample | host: Bos grunniens | place: China: Xizang | collected 2019
ATCTCCTTTGCGATTCTGTCGCACGCTCTAAAAGAGTGGAGGTGGTGGGACTGGATGGTCATGCTGCTACTTTTCCTTTCTTCTTTCGTTCGTTGTACTTCTTGTTGTATTCCTTCATGTATGCCTTTCTTTTCGGGTCGTTCTTTCGCTTCTCTTCGTATGCTTTCTTCCATGCGATGCGTTCCGGTTTCAGCTCTCTTGCCTTGCTCTGTTCTGCTTTGCGGGCTTTCACTTCCGGGCGCGCATTGTACTCCTTTTTCCAGGCGATCCTTTTGGGGCTCTTTGCTCGCTTGGCGTCGTTCTTGCGACCTAGTTCCCTGATGCGGTCCGGGTGTTCCTCGGCCCATCGCTTCGTGTTCTTCTTGTTGCGCTCCTGGTATACCTTTATTTTTTCCGGGTTCGCGTCTCTCCATTCCTTCTGTTTAGCCTGGTAGTGCTCCATGTTGTTGTTGCGCCATCTTTTAGTGGCTCTCGCGGCGTTGCGCTTTCGCGAGTCCTCGATGCGTTGCGGCTTGTACGTGCCACGGTGCGCTTCGATTTTCGCGCCTATCAGGGATTCCCATGCGGGCTCTTCATTTTTTTTCATGCGGCCCCCTTGAAAACCTTCATTGCCTTTTTCTTGTTCTTTTCCAGCCATGCGTGGAGGGCTTCCGTCGTTTTTTCGTTGGGCTTCATTTCCTTGTACGGCTTCGACTCGTCACCGTAAAACTGGCCGATTTCGCCGTTCCTCAATATTTCGGCCGTCGCGACGGGCTTCCCGCTTTTTGTCGCTATGAAAACAAGGAGGCTTTTCCCGATTGTCATTTTTCCGACGTAATCGGCTCTTATAAGGCACTGGTGCAGCTTCTTGGCCTGTTCTATCACGGCGCTGACATTCTGCGGGACGTAAACTTTCAATCCGTTCTTGCTGGTTGACAGCTTCGAGAACTTACTTGCCACCTTGACAAAATCCTTTCTTGTGGCTTTGGCTCTCTTTTCGCGCTCGATCCTTTCCGCCCTTGCCCTTTCCTTGGCAGCTTGGATTTCAGCCCGGCGGACGCGCTTGAATTCCTTCATGACTTTATTGTGCGCTTTCATTATGTCCGCAGGGAACTTCCAGTAATCTTCATCGACGTTGTGGCCGACTTTCTTTGCCATCCTGATGTAGTCTTCGTAGAAGTTCAACAAATCCTCGTCCGGCCCGTATTTCTTGAACCATCGAAAAGTGACAATTTTGCCCCAGTGTTTAAAATTCTGCCATGTATCAAATTCTTCGGCGGAGCCTTTCTTGTTCATTACGAACAGGATCTTGTTCAACGGCCATTCGCAAGCGTCTTGCGTTTTCCGGATGAAGGCTAGAATTTCCTTTTGCCTTGACTGCTTCATCCTCGAAAAAGAACCGTTATGGACGAGCCTCTTGTAACCGGCTCCTACGAGAAGTTCGGTCTTCGGGTTCCGTTTCCATTCTATTAGGAGTTTCATCGCGTGTGTCATGGATACATTCCCGGCCTTTTGCAACGTGTACCTGAATTCCGGATGTACACGTGTGATGGTGTCGTAAACATCGTTTCCGTCCATGTCGTCGAAAAAGCCGTAACCGTCTTCGGAAAAACGTCTGACGTTCATTATAGGAGTCGCCCACTTGTCTACCTTACTGCCTTTATCCGGAAAGTCGACCATGTAGCCGGAAATAGGTATGTAGCAAAGGTTCCTGACCTGCTGGTTTCCGTCCTCGTCCAACCTGTACACGTCGATTTCTCCGGCGCCGTGAGACCTTGTCGCAGGCCAAACGGCCCGCACGTATCGGAACACCTTCCCGCGTACAATTTCTATCCTGTTGTGGTACTGCGCACGTATCATCCTAGACCCCCAACATCGCGAACAAGTCGATCTGATCCGGATCGGACATCTCGGCTTCATTCTTTCGGGCCTTTTCCGCTTCCTTGGCGGCTCTCTTCGCTTCCAGGGCGGCCTTCTTTTCCTCGAGCGCCTTCTTCCTGGCTTCTTCGGCTTCCGCTTTCTTGCGGGCCTTCTCGGCGGCTGCCGCATCGGCCTTTTCTTTCTTCTCGAAGCACTTCAGGCAGAGTCCGTCCTTCCACAGGTGTAGGAAATCCTTTTTGCACTTGGAGCACTTCTCGAACTTTTTATCCGGCTCGTTCTTAAATGCTTCTATTTTCTTCTTGACCTTTACTTTCCTTTTGGCTTCGAGCTTTTCTCGTTCGGCCTTCTTCTTCGCCTCTTCCTCGTCTTCCTTATTCCAAATTTCATCATTGAAGTAGTCCATGCAAATCCGGAAGCAAGTTTCGGCTGGAACTTGTCCTGCAAGCCTGTTGTTCTTTGCAGCATCTCGTCCTCCTAGGATTTCGAGTACTGTATCGCGCAGGTGTGAAATGCAGCGGTCGAACTTGTCCTCGTTGCCTGCGTACTTCTGGCAATTCTGTTCGAGGTGTGACTTGATAATTCCTTCCATAGTCTGCGGCGACTGTTTCTCCATCGACTTGTAGGCTTCAACTTGTTCTTTTGTCGGTTTCATTGTTCGTTATCCAGGTTTAAAAACTTTCCCTCCGGCGGCGTTAATAAATGAAATGCGTGTGTTAAGTGCGTGGCTTGTGCCACTGCCGCCATCGGGATCTTTTGTGGTTCCTGCGGGAGTTGAACCCGCACCTACCGCATGAAGCGATAGCGAGTGTCATAGACTCGATTTAGACGCTCTACCGTTGAGCTAAGGAACCATTGACCGCGCACAAGGTGCGAATTACGGGAATTTGGAAAATCCGTTTTCCTCGTGCGCGGGGTGCTTCTGGCGTAACATCAACAACAGAGAGATTCCTACGTCGCAGGAGCAAGATCATCCGGTTTATTGGTTGATATTGTCCTATGATGGGTTACTCGTCACGCCTTCGGCTTCTCCGCGGGCTAAAGTTGGGCTCGCACGGAGAAATCTTTGTGCTTAGAACGGCAAGTCTTCGCAATCGTCGGCTTGCTGCTGACCGTATCCGCCACCGTATCCGCCGCCGTTCTGCGTTCCGCGCGGCGTGAGGAGCTGGAACGTATCGAGCAAAACTTCCGTCACGTAGCGCTTTTGACCGCTTGCCTGGTCCGTCCAGCTTCGGTTAGTGAGCCTTCCTTCGACATAGAGGCTCGTTCCCTTGCGGATGTCGAGCTGTTCGACGATGTCTGCAATCTTGCCCCAGCCGACGATATTGTGCCATTGGGTGTCTTCCTTCTGTTCGCCGTTGGCGTCTCGGTAGCGACGGGAGGTGGCGAGGGAGATGGAAACAGCCTTCTTTCCGGTCTGCGGACTCACTCGTATTTCCGGCTCCTTGCCGATGTTGCCGATGAGCATAACTTTGTTTAAAAAAGGCATTTTGTCTCCTTTGTTTTTTCCTTGTTCTGTTTCTGTTCAGATCTTTTTCGTGCGCGGTACTGGCGGTTCCACTCGCGTTTTTTAGCAAGCCAAGCCTCGTCGTGCTTATGGCGCTCTCTGTATCGCTGAATGTAAAGACGGTTCTTTTCGGGGTTATTCCGTTTCCATTCAGCGTTTTCAGCAAGCTTCTTTTCGCGATGCGCGGCGTAGTATTCGGCGTTGTAATTCGGATGCTCCTTGTACCACTTCTTTATTCTACGGTGCCTGTTGCGCTTTACGGCATTTTCAATCTTGCAGATAGTCGAAGCAGGTCTAGAGCGTTCGGCGATTAGCGATTCCCAATTCATCATAGACCAATCTCCATCTGTTGCATCTTGTCCTTTTTCGTCCGCCTGTTTATTGGCGCGTACCCGTCGTATCCGTGGCTCACGGCCCACTTCTCCAGCGCGTAGATGCGCTTTGCCAGCTTGCTTCCGGCTCCGAGCTTCTCGCGCACCATCGCGGTTGACGGGTACTTTACTTTCTTCATGCGTCACCTAGTACATCATGACGATGTGGCGTACCTTGCCCTTTACGATTGCCGTAATGATAGCCTTCGCTTTTTCCTCGTAGATTCCGCACGCCTTGAGGTCCTCAAGCGCTTCTCGGTTGCAAGTGCGCTTGTAGGTCTGCTGGTCTTCCGGGAAAAGCATCTCGGACTTGGTCTTTTCCGCGTCATTGATTGCCTTCTGTGCGTCGCCTTGCACGGTGACGGTGGCGTTTGCTCTTGCGGCTTCCGCCTGCTGCTTTGCGCGTTCAGCATCGGCCTTGGCTCTCGCTTCCGCTTCGGCTGCCGCCCTTGCGTCGGCTTCAGCCTTTTCCTGTGCTCTTTTTGCTTCTTCCGCCTTGCGCTTGGCTTCCTCGGCTTCGGCCTTTGCCCTTGCAACCTCTTCCGCGGCCTTGCGGTTGCGTTCAGCTTCTTCGGCTTTCAGTCGTTCGTATTCGCGCTGCTGTTCTTCATTCTTGAGCGCAGAATCTAGCATCGCGTTGAGCTGGCGGCGTGACTCCGTGACTGCTGCCATCGCATCCGAGTAGCTTTCCTTCCAGTAGGCTTCATCCTTCGCCTTGCTTTCGAGCACGTTGATAACGTCCTGAATACCGAAGCTGTCGCAACCTACAGCAGACGCGGGGAGGTTCGAAATTTCGATGATTTCGTTCTGTCGCGCCTCGATTTCCTTGAGGGGCTTCAGGAGTTCGTCCTGGAGCATTTCGAGCGTGTCTTTTACTTCCTTGCGGGTCGCGTCTACAAGTTTCGGCTTTGCCTTGAGAGCTGCCGCCACCTTCTTGCCCTCGTCCTCGATGGCTGTCTTTAGGCTGCCAATCTTGCGGCTCAAAGCCTTGCGCTGGCTTGCGCCTTCCTTCGTTGTCGGGTCTGCGACTAGCCCGCGTGCAATGAGCTTGACCTGTTGGAGCATCGGGACAAAGTTCTTCTTGTCCAAAAAGAGCTGTTCAGGGTCGGTGCACTTGGTGACGATTTCGAAAGACTTTCCGTTGTCGTTGATAGTGACCGAGTTCGTGTTGATGATTTCCGCTTCCGTTGTTTGAGCCATTTTGATTTCTCCGTTATGTTTTAAAAAAGGGTGGCGGTTCTGTTGTTTACATTCAGTGAGCGATGTCAAAGAGCCGCCAAGAAACGTTCTCCTCTTCGTGTGTCAGGTTCAAAAAAGGCTGTTGTCCACTTCGCCGCTGTCCTGCTGTTCCATCGCGGTCGGGGCGCTCTGGTGCTGCGCGGCCTTCGTGATGTTCGCTACTATCGTGTTGAAAACCTCTCCGCGACGCTCCACAGGAATGCCCAATGCTTTATCGAAGCCGAACTCTTCCATTGTCTTCTTGTAGATTTCTTGACTTTGTGTGTAAAGTCCTTCCATGTTTTCAAGGAATTTTTTTGTTTCCTCGTCGATGATTTTCTTCTTCGTGTTCTGTGCCGTGGCTTGCGGCTGCTGCGGTGCATCCTGCGGGATTTCCTGCATGCCTTGAGCGTTCAGCTTGTCGGCGCCTGTCATGTGGTCCGGGAGTTCGTCGCTAGTGTACGGCATGCCGCCAAAGTCGAACGGAAACGCCTTGCGGAACGCGCTGACGATAGCCACCTTCTTGAGCATCGTGCGCGGCTTGCTCTGCCACATGGAATTTCCCTGGTCGTACTCGTCAAAGAATACTTCCTCGCGGGTAGGGTGGGCACGATCCTTGCGGTACACCGTGCAGATGCAGCTCACTTCACCATCAGGCACAAGCGCGTCAACCTGCCATGAGCCGTTTTTGCTGGACTTTGTGACCTTGCCGCGCTTGAATACTCCTTTAAATTCGATTTCAAAGCCGTCATAGTTCGGGTTGAGCTCGGCACGCTTGATGTAAGTCTCGTAACCTGTTACGATGGACATGTCGGTGCTGCCATCCTTGTTCTTGAATGTCACGGCGTACACTTCGCTCTTCCAGGGATTCAGCCCGAAAGTTCCGGCGACCGCGAGGAACTGCTTTGTCTGCTGTTCGTTCAGGCCTTTGTTCATGGTCTTGAGGTAGTCGAGAAGCAAGTCCTGCGTCACCTTGTTCTCTTCGCTTGTAGCTACGATTTCGTTTGCCATTATTGTTTCTCCGTTTTACTTTGTTAAAGGTTGTTGTCAAGATATGACGCAAGGGCCATGAGCCATCCAAAAAACTTGATGAGATAGGGTACCGCAAGAATGCAGCAGAATACGCAGAGGCCGACAATCAGGGACTTGGCGAGTTCTTTACTGTCTTTCTTTTTCATATGATGGGCTCCTTTCGTTTGTTACAAGGAGTCTTGCGAAGAAACGCAGCTCCCTTGCGCTGTTGCACTTTCCGTCGTGTTCGCGCTTTTCGACCGCGGACTTGACATTTTTTGGCACGTTGCCTGTGCAGCGGATGTGTGCACCGCTGGAATCCTCCTCGACGATAATCTTCCACGTACCGTCTTTTGACATAATTTCGTTGTCACTAAATGACATTTTCGGCCTCCGAATTTTCTTCGAGGAATTTCTTCGCCTCCATTACGGAGTCGCCAAGGGATGCAGTCGATTCTGCGCGGAAACCCTTGGCGACAGCCTCAATGAGAATCTCGATATCTGCTTTTTCCATTTCTTTACTTCCTCTTGTCTGACATTTTCTGACAGAATTTTATAAGCGCACCTTTCCAATTCTTGATGGTCTGCCCCTCCCTGTCACGGCCTCTGCGCTCCTTGAGGCTCATGGCTATCCACTGCTCGACATCCGACAGGTCAAGGCCCTTGTCAATGGCGAAGTCTATGACCTCCTGCTTCTTCTTTGGTAGAGGGATGTTATCCGCAGGAGGTCCCCACCGTGCAGCGGCGGCAATCTTTGCCCGTTCCGACCTTGCAGCAATCATCTTGACGGCCTCGTCCCTCATCCGTGAGGCTGCGGAGCCATCCGTGTAGTCCCCGGTCACCAGCTCGTACACTAGCTGCCGATACGCCTCGGCTACCTTGGCAGTGTCGGCGTCCTTGCGAAGTACCCAGCCGTGGTCCTGCGGTCGGAAGGGAAAAAACTCAAGACTTGGCATCTCCACCTCCGACGTATTCGGAGATGAGGTGGCGGACGAATCGGGACTTGTTGCCGGCAATTTCCGGCGACACGCCTTTTTCGACAGCTTTCCGCATGGCCTTGTGCATCTGTGCAGTGTCGATGCACAGGATTGTCTTTTCAATCATTTTGACCTCACATATTCTCGACACGCGACATTAGGTATTGCGCCGACTTGTGGACAACCGTGCGGATGCTTCCGTCCTTTGACACAAGGATTGCGTTGCCTTCCGCAAGCGTCTCCAGGTCGTAGGCGAATCCTACGCTGTCAAGAAATTTTTTAAGTGCCGTTGTTTTCATAAAGTATAGAATTTTTTCCGTTAAAAGTTTATACTGATTTGGTAAATTTTTAAAAACATTCGGTGGTTATGCTCAAGGAATGCGTTAGCATTGCACAAGCATTGCTCAAGGAATGCAAACAAAACAAAACAAAACAAAACAAAACAAAACAAATAAATCTCATAATAACTATTACTCTCTCATATATACATTACCCTCAATTCTTTTGGTTACCTTTTCTTTGGACGTGAGTTGAGGGCTTTGTATACATGGAGGGAGAGGCGCTATACCGTGAAGTCGAAGATCGCTTCCAGGAAGCGGTCCCACACGCGCTTCGAGGCTTTTTTGTTCTCCCGATAGTCGAGCGTAGGCACATCCTTGATCCAGCATGGACAATCGGCTTCTCGTTCCCTGTCGATGTATCGTGCGATGTGCGCTGCCCTGGTAGCAGTTCCGCAAGTCGTCACGCTGTCGGATATGACTTCGCCCGGATTCAGAGTCACGCGCTCGGATACAGCAATTTCGACCTTGCTCTCCTTGGAGGATACGCAGGTCACCTTGAGCGTGACCTTGATGTCATTACGGCTGTACTTGCAGGACTTGGCGTAGCCGTTACCTCTTGCCATGAGGAGCACCTTGTAAGTGCAGCCTCTTACGAGGTTCTTGCCGGATAGAAGAGAAGCGGCGGAGTCGAAGATTGCCGAGATGGTGCACACATCCATCTTGCCGGACACATTATTGAATTCCTGTTCTGCTGCAGCGAAAGCCTTGTCTGCGATCTTGAGAGTGTAGCCCTTGGTGGTCTGGAATTTTCTCATTGTTTACCTCTTGTTTGTTGTTTACGTATATAATATACATAATTTTTATACCTCTCGTCAAGAGGTTGGACAAAAAAAGTGAAAAAAATTTGTCCGCGGATATTTTTTTTTGTTGACAAGTTGTTTATATTTGTAAATGATTAGTGCTATCTGTATCAGCCGTATCATTTTGGAGGTATAAATGGACATTCTCGCAGAAAGACGCGCACGCGATGCCGAGCGCAAGCGCCGTAAACGCGCAGAAGAGCGCGAAAAGAAGCTCTCTGCGCCCATTACTCCTATCACGTCCGAAGATAGTCCGGCGTGCGAAACGGCTCCAGAACGCACGGAAACGGCACAAGTGACCGTTATCCCCGACAATGTGGTCGAGGACACCATCGACGCCTTCGATGCCTTCGCTATGCTCAAGGCACGGCGCGAGAAGGAGTACGGTCGGTGAAGTCTATCGGTAAGCAAAAGCAGATACAGCTAGAGAAGAAGGCGAAGGGCATCACGCTCTCCGGCTGGCTGGAGAACAACTTCAAGCACGTAACGCTCTCGGAACGTATCACTGAGGGCGGAAAGACTTTGGTTGTCCCGAAGCATAACGTTGAACTCACAATCGGGCTGCTCTCCACGGACAATATCAAGGACTGGTGTCACCTTGCCTTCCATTGGGCGCCAGCGGGGACTATTATTGACTACGTACCCGCCAACATCTACGACTCGAAGATTCTGCTGTTGCGCCAGCTCTTGACAAAGAGGCTCATCATGGAGCCGAACGACAAGATGGCGAAGCGATACATGGACATCCTCGAACGACGTGACCCGACAAGGTGGGGCCAAGGGAATACCCGCAATCTAAAGGTGACTGCAACCGCAACGGACAACGAAAATGGAGGTGACAATGGGGCGAAATCCATTAGCCTCGAATTCGAGGTCGTTGACCCGTAAGCGGTTCAAGCTCTCCAGGTGGCAGAAGGAGTTCATCCTTGACGGCTTCGACGACCCGCTACGCATAGCGTGTACTGGCGTTTCTGCTGGAAAGTCTCGCGCACTAGCAATATGGATCATCATGCAGATGGTCCGCAAGCCGGGCTGCCGCTGCATAGCCATCGCACAGACTCACAAGGCGCTCAAGCGAGTTCTCATACGTGAACTCAAGGTTGTATGTGCGCTTCTGGGCATCAAGTACAAGTACAACAAGACCGAGCAGGAATTCTCTATTGGGGATTCCGTGGTCTTTGGCTATTCCGGCGAAAACCCGGAAGCCATCCTCGGTCTGTCGGAAATTGACATTCTCGTAATCGACGAGGCTGCCTACATCTGCGAGGAGGCTTACCAGTACGCCTCCGACCGTATGCGCGGCGGAAAGTATCCCACGATGGTGCGCCTCATCAGCTCACCGCAGAGCATGAGCGCCGAGAACTGGTTCTCGACAATCGTCACGAAGAACCCGAACTGCGTTGTTCACGCTTCCGCGCTCGACAATCCGTTCACTTCGGACAAGTTCAAGCAGGGCCTCAAGGACCGCTATGTCGAGGGATCCAATCTATACCGTCAGCAGGTGCTCGGCGAAATCTTCGACTTCGATGTCGCCTCGCAGATAGTCATGCGCAAGGACTTCGTGGCCTCGAAGATTGCCTCTACAACTCCGGGCTACTGGATGGGTTCGGACTTCGCTGGCGGCGTTGGCGCGGACAACGACGTATTCACTATTATCGACGGGGGCGGCTATGTCGAGGACCAGTGGGATGCGTTCCTCAATACACAGGCGAAGGTGGGCGCCATATCGCTCATGCACGGCAAGTATTCTCCGTCGGCGTCCTTCGGGGACTGCACTGGCGGCTACGGCAACGGACCGATAGACCTCGCGAAGACACGCGGTATAGACATCACTGGCATAAACTTTGCCCGCGAAGCGTACAACCCTGAACTTTATCCGAACGCGAGGACGGAGATGTACATAGAGCTTGCACAGGACATCAAGGCCGGATTCTACGTTCCGGACGAGATCAAGACGGAACTACTCGCAATACAGGCTACCGTGGACAAGAGGGGGCGCATCTCGCTTGTCCCGAAGGAACTCACGAAGAAGGTTCTCGGACACTCTCCCGACCGAGCTGACGCTCTCGCTCTAGCGAACTACGCACGACGTCATGCTGGCGTGAACATCGTGGACGGAGTGTCCGCTCAACAGGCGGCTGAAATCGCGAACAAATACCTCTCGATGCTGTCATGATTTGACACTATATATTGGTGATAGAGGAAAGTCACCAATGGAAATCCGTACAATCATCCGAGAGGCGCTCATCCGCGCAAACATCGTGCCGAGAAGACAGGCCGCACCCGACGACAAGGTCGAATCGGGTCTCCGTCTGCTCAAGGGCCTCGTTGCATACTGCAATAAGGAGAATTACCTCGCCTTCACCGTCTCCGAGGCGAGGCTTCGCCCGCGCCAATTCATCCACATCTACGGTGACACGGACACGATGGGAGGCGACAACAACCGATACTACGACACGACCGCGCAGCTCACGGACGCATCCAACTACCCGGAAGCGGAAGACGTAGGCGTGACATGGGCTATGGCGAAGGACAACCTTTCGCTAGTCTACATGGCAGAACAGGTGGCTCTCAACACATACCGATGGGTGGCGCATGACGTGGACCCGTTCGGGGTCCGTGACCAGGTCATGGTGCGCTACTGCGAGGCTTCGCACGTGCATATCGACAACGTGGCGAAGCTGAACTCGCTGATGATCACGAACGGCGTGGGAAGCAACGCATACACTAAGCTATCCTTTGTCCCGGTGTCGGACTTCGGGAAGGTCTCGAACAACGACCTCGTATGGACTTGGACTCCATTGTCCGAGGGAGAGTTTGTCATATCTACGAAACCTTACGTTTCAGGCGGTGCAAACGGGTTTAGCCTCGCTTACAATCGCGGCCTAAAGTTCGACATAGACACGGATCTACGAATTCCAGACTCTTACTGCGAATTGCTGATTGTCGGACTCACTTACAAGCTGGCTGTGGAATTCCCGCGCATGGATGACGCCAAGAGAATGGCCCTCAAGTCGGAATTTGACACGATGATTGAAAACGTGAGGACACCGAACGCGGATTCCCGCATTGTCCTCCGTGACGTGGAACGTGTCGGCGCATTCACGGCGCACGACGTACTAGCAGGAAGGATGCTCTACTGATGCCGACAGTGAAACTTGTACAGAATATAGCGGGTTCGCTCTCGCGTTCGAACATCGTCAAGGTTGGCCTTGGCGACGCTCTCAACATGTACGCTGAGACTCAGAATCCGACCGAACACAGCACCACGCTACTCATGCGTAGCGTATCGGGCGAAAGACTCATGTGCAGCGGCCTCGACGGGAGCTGCCGAGGACTTTACAGGGTGTCACGTGGGATTGACGGTAAACCCGCTCTCTATGGCGTTTTCGGAAACGTGCTCTATCTCTTCCACGAGGACGGAACGAAGGACGTTATCCAGCGCATTGAATCGAGCGGTACGGAATGCCGGATGGTCGAGACAGGAGGCTACGGTTCCGCTCACCCTCACCTCGTAATTGTCGATGGCTTCGGCTGCTATGCGGTGGACGTGACCTTGTCCGTACCCGACCAGGTTTCGGACTTTAGGCCCATCGAACTCCCGCACCGCGTAAATGACGAGTACACCAACATAAAGCCAACGCACGTGGCTTATCTGTATGGATACCTTGTCATCAATGACGAGGGCACGGACGCTTTTTACACTTCCATACAATATCCGTTCGAAACGACAGATTCGCTCGGCAATATAGACTACGATATTTGGCGCCTCGGTTCTACGAACAACATCGGATTTATCACGTATTCCGAATGGAGTCCGGACAATACGACAGCTCTCTGTTCCAACGGCTCGAAGCTCTACACCTTCGGTCCGAGATCTTGGCAAGCGTTCAGCTTCAACGATGACAAAAACAATCCGTTCTCCAGCCCGGACAACGCGGCAGGAAACATCGGCATAAAGGCGCCCGCTTCGCTTGCGATGCTTGGGCAGACTGCTTTGTGGCTCGGTTCTTCCGACATCGGGGAGAACGGCGTTTTCATGGTGCGTGACACAGAATTGCGCCGTGTGTCGACAGGCGACCTCGAACGCGAACTTTCGCAGGTCGTGAACCCGGAGGAAGCATACGCTTCCATTTGGCAGGAACACCGCCATGTGTTCTACTCGATTACTTTCGAAACTTCGAAGGTGACGTATGTTTACGATGTAACCGAGGACAAGTGGCACAGGCGCGGAAGCTACGACGAGAAGAACAACCTCACATACTGGCGTTACAGCCACGCAACTTTTGCGTACAACCGCACGATGGTGGCGGCTGGTGATTCGCTCTGCTACATGGACGAGAACACCTACGAGGAACATGACGGTAGAGTAATCCTCAAGATGCGCCGTGGCGGAATGCTCACGAGCAACGATATGCCGTTCTTCATCGACTCGGCAGAGATCGTCTGCAACAACGGGCAGCATTCATACAATGACTCTTACGGCAACATCGAACTTAACCCGCGCATATCCATCCGTTACTCTTGGGACGGTGCGACTTGGAGCGACTACGAGGACTACTACCTCGGAAAGATTGGCGAGTACGAGTGGACCACGGTGGCGTGGAACCTCGGAATGGGCAAGTTCTTCACGCTAGAAATATCCACGACGGAGAAGATTCCGTTCTGTATCGAGAATCTCAAGGTCTCGTTCGAGCCTTGCGCGAACTTCACGTAGGGGGCGTCGATGGTCAAACTTGTACGTTATTCGCAAGAAAATCGAAACGCAGCCGAGGCGTTCAAGGGCAAGTGGGGATTCGAGGGCATGGAGACTATGTGCGTTACCGTCATTAAGAACCTTGTATTCGTCAATGCCCACAATGGGGCAAAGGTTAGCGGCTACAAGCTGCCCGAAGTCTACGATGGATTCTTGATCTGTTCGGACGGTTCGATAGTTCAGATAAACGATTCGACTTTAAACCTGGACCTTGCGCCGAACGTGAGCGCACAGGGCGTTTTAAAACTCTTGAGCGACAATTAAGGAGGCTTTCATGGTTGGCGCAATTATGGCTGGCGGCCTCGCGGCTGCAAATCTACTTGGCAACATTTGGCAGGGAAGCAACGAAGCCTCCCGTCGTGCCGATGCACGTTCTCGTCTTGCACAGCAGCAGCAGACGACGGACAACGAGTACATGAAGATGTTGTCCGACATCGAGAACTACTACGCCGGACGCGGTTCCAAGGGTACGGCATCGGACGTGGCGGCATATCGCGAAGCTATCGGGGGATACGACCCGGAAAGCTACGTGTACGAACGTGGAAAGTTCTCGGACACTTACGACAAGACGCGCGATGACTTCATCAATCCGTACATGGACGCAATCATCGGCGATACTGCGGCTACTGTACAGCATACCGCAGCCGGTGCAGGTCTTGGTCGTGGTTCGGGTGCTGCTACTGCTATTGCCGACGCGGTGGCGAAGAAGAATGACGACCTTATGCGTACAGCACAGCAGGACTACGAGAGTGATCGCGACTTTGCATACAAGGAATATTCCGACTACGCACAGGCAATGCAGAACGCTCTCGACACGAAGCGTGCCGCAGCAGAATCGAAGATCGCCATGACGGGCAACCTCGCGGACGATTACTTCTCCGTGATGGACTCGGCGCAGAGCGACCGACTCAAGGCAAGGCAGGACAAGTTGAGCGCGGACACTAGCTATGCGAACGCAATGGCTGGGCTTTATTAAGGAGTGACGAAAAATGGCAGGAATTTACAATCGCGACAATCTCGGTTCCCAGCTCTCCGCTTCGCTCGAAGCGGCTCTCGCAAGACACCAAGGGACAACCGACAGACAGAACGCACGAATTGCAAGCGGTATAGACGCTATCGGTCGTGGCGCGGAAGGCATCACGAAGGATCTATTTCGAGACAGCTATAAGAGGAAACTCGCGGCTCTCCGTGCAGAACGTGAAGAACTCGATGACGAGGAAGATTACGCTAGAATCTTGGGAGAACTCGGAGGCGAGAAGGACTACATGGGCGAAATGGCGGACAAGCTCGATGACGAATGGGGTAACCGCAAGTATGACGAACTTGTCAAGAAGGCTTTGATGAGGGGGTAGCAATATGGCGAACGAAAGAAGAAAGCGTGAACTCGACCGACAGATTGCGGAGCTGGAAGGACAGCTCGGTTTGATGGGCGATGACTCCCTCGAAGGAGAAATGGGGTGGATGGACTACGCCGTTCACGGTGACCGCTCCGGGCTTGAAAATCTTGCCAACCGCGCCTTGCAGAAGCGCCAACAGGCGGAGGCCACGGCGGAGGCAAAGAACCGAGCCATGAAGGCATTGGAAGACGCCGACGCGGACTTTGTGGGCCTTGGTGCTGCATCATCCCCAGTTGACAGCGCAAAGGCTGCAGCGATGATGCGTTACGCCGTGAGCGAAGGAAAGAGAGTGGGACTTGACGATGAATACCTCAAGCCGTTTATCGCAAGGCTTGCACCGCAAGAAAAGAAAGTGACAGAAAATGTCACTCCGAAGGAATCGGAAGAAACTCCGAAGAAGCGAGACCTCATCGCGGTGCTTTCGGATTCCCGAAGGCTCTCGAAGATGGACAACCCGGACACAAAGGAAGTAGATTCGGTGCTTTCCGAACTCAAGGGTTTTGAGCCTGATTCTTCGAGCCGTGACATTATCGCTGACGAAATAGCCGGACTCGAAAACAAGAAGGGCGCGGCTGCAAAGGCTGACTCCACGAATGTCATCGCGAACGCCATGCGTATCGTCGACACGAAGGACAAGGCCGCAAACAAGCTCAAGAAACTCAAGGAAGAACGGAAGAATGTCGAGGCTTTGCCCGACAGCCCGGAAAAGCAGCAGGCTCTCGTTAAGATAGACAACGCAATCAAGGCGAATACTCCGAAGGCAACCGACAAGGACATGGTTTCGGCAGCGAACAGCATCACATACAACAACCTTATTTCCAACGAGGCTAATGGCAAGGTCAACGCTACGGGCGGTGGCAAGAATTACGAATTCGAGATAAAGTCTTTGCCGAACGGCAAGTACAACCTCATGTATAAGGGCAAGACCGTAAGAGCTAACATCGGGAGGCAATGACGATGGACCGCGAAAACGCACTTTACAAGGCGTCATATAGGGCAGCGGAAAGCCATTACAAGGATTTCCTCGCCAATTCCAGGCGTTCCGAACGCGAGAACGCACAGGGCAAGCAGATGGGCAAGGAAGAACTTGTCCAGATGCTCACGGACAAGTTCTACGACAAGCTCGACAAGATGTACCCGGAATTGTCCACGAAGCAGGAAGCGGCGCTTCTCAAGGCTGAACCCGCAAAGGTGGCGAAGGCTCTCTCGTTCGACAAGGACCCGGTAGCAGACAAGAAGATTGAATTCAGCGCATACAAGGACTTGCTCGAACCAAAGCAGGGCGACAAGGACTGGTACGGTCTTGACGCCACGCAGATTGCGTACAAGATGCAGGAACTCGGATACGACCCGCAGAACCCGGACGATGTAAAGAAATTCTACGATGTATTGCAGGGCCACGCAACCAGCTACGAACGCGCCAAAATCGTAAACGACGAGCTGAACAGCCCTGCGGGTGTAGCAGCCTCCATGCTTGCTCCAAGCACGACTGAAGAAGCCGTGAAGCAGAGTCTCACGGGCGAATATGACGACGACAGGATGAACCGCGCCGTGGCCATTGACGCTGTCGCGAACGGAATGATGGCGGCTGGTCCAATGTCTAAAGTTTTGGGAGGTACTCCGTTGCGTGCTGGATTGAACGCGGCGGGTGCGGAAGCTGGAAGGCAGACGATGAACCTGATAGAAGGTCGTTCGTTCAACCCGGCTGCTTTCATCGGCGCAGGAGTTACGGCGGGGACTGTTCCCGCTATGGGCCGTTCAATAGGTGGGCGGATTGCACAGGGCGCAAGCGCAGAATCTAGACCGTTTGCGCGAGGCTTTGCACGTGGTCTACGCAACATTGACCCGGTAGCGGACGAGAAGGAAGCACTCAAGGCAAGCCTCATTGCAGCCCGTGACATTACGAACGCATCGATTGATGCTGCGAAGAAAGGCGCACGCCGTTACCGTACCAAAGGACCTATCGACAGAGGCTACACGGAAGCACAGATGGCGAACGCGAAAGCCTACGACAACGCGGCACAAAAACTCTCGGCTCTAGGCTTCGAGAGCGAATCTTCTAACGCTTTTGGCGCTCCTGGAACGCCTAAGTATAGCATTGAGGAAGTCCTCGGCAAGCATCCACAAATGATCGAGGGCCGTCTTGTCTTCAAGGAGCCGTACAAGAGGGCGCTTGACGCTGCCTTAAAGGAATACGACAAGCCCGTTGAATATCGTGGGCGTGCGACGACCGCTTCTGCAATTCCGTCCGAGGAAACGGTATTGCTGAACCGTGATTACAGACAGACGATGCAAAGCACCTTCCCAGCAAAAATGGAAAAGGAACTTGCAACATCCGCACCGAAGGACAAAAGGAGCTACAATATCGGTCTTGCGCTCGGTCGTGGCGTTGGAGCCACAGGAACGCAGATTGAGCCTATTGTTAGGGTTGACCCGATTTCCGTTATTAGCAATTCGCTCAACGAGTCCGTCGAGAACAATAACTTGTCCAAGGCAGAGAAGTACAAGAACACCGAATGGTACAGGATGCTCCGCAAGCGTGACCCGCAAAAGGCTTACGCTATCGACGAGGCTTTGAAGGGGGTTGATAAATGAGAAACTTCGACAACTGGAACTCATACCGCGACATGGACGGTAACATCCTCCGTGGATGCGTACAGTTCAACGTTAAGGGCGGGAACACTCCCGCTCCTATCTTTGACCGCAACTTCACCGCTATTTCGAACCCGCAGATTACCGACATCGTGGGCCGGACACAGAACCAGGTCTTCATCGACTCGGACGTGACCGCATACTTCTACAAGTACGTCGGAAACGGCACGCTTGCTGAAGAAGAAGCGCTCGGTATTGATGTCTCGGATGTTACAAAGTGGTCCTTGCAGTACACGTGCGACAATACGCTATTGCTCGGCAATTCTCTTGTCTCGAACGCTGCTATGGGCGTGTCCAGCATGGACAATTTAAGAGCGCTCGACCCGGACTCCGTACCGCTCGTTGACGGAGCGAAGATCGTCACGCTCAACGGATACTACGATTGCGGTGACTGCGAACCAGTGGGCTACATCTGGAATTCTACATCTACGGACTCGGACGATAACGGATCCGTCATAAAGTGCGATGACGTGGCTACTGGTAGGTGGATTCTCGTCACGCCTACTGAACACTGCGACTCTAGACATTTCGGTATTTTCCCGCAGGTTTCCGTACTTGCAGCCGTTGACCACACCACAAGAATCGGGCAGCTCGTCAACTACTGCAATTCACATTCCATCCGTCCGTTCTTCAACGGAACGACAGGGATTCCGTACTTTATATACAACTATCTCAACGTATCCTCACGAAACACAATCGACGTATCTAGGGGAACTCGTTTTGTCGACAAGAACAATTCCAACTTTTACGGAAACTTCAACGGAGACCCTATCTTCGAGAACGCAAATACAAAAATCCGTTCCGAAAGCATCAAGACATCATGGAAGTTCAAGAGCGCGACGAACTACAAGAACGTTCTTATCAACTCGGACAATATAACGCAGAAGTCATACGCGAACGCGAACGTTGAAGTCACTGTAGACATCGACAACTTTACTTTCGACAACTGCGTAATGTCGAGTAATGGACATGTCGGTAATTGCGTATTCACTAACTGCAACTTGGTGGAGTCAATTTTTGACACCTCAAAGACTCCGACGGTGGACGACACGGACATAATCGACCTTGACGATTTTCATTCCGTTGCTTTTTGGTTAAAGCTCAAGGGGCTGCAATCGGACACGATGTACGACATGAATGGCCGCACGGTCGACTCTACGTGCGTTGTTACGAAGCAGAACGTATACTGGAAGAACGCCGTTTTCAGCTCGTTCTCGTACAATCCGGGCAACTCGTGCTTATTCGACGGATGCACTGGCGGAATTACGCTCGATTGCTCGAACAACCCGGCGATAGGTGTCAAGTATTCCACGCTCGACATGCAGTGGGCTTCCGGGCTTCCGTCTGTTACGTTGTCCGACTCGACATTGAACAACGTAGGCGCCAGTATTTCGATGCTGTTGCTCATAGCCTCGCGTTCGTCAATAACTGGTAATGTATTCTTTTCTCAAGTTTTCAACCTTTCGCATTGCAACGTCACGGCACATTGCGTCTGTACGGGAGCGTACAAGGCAGAATTCTGCGATATTGGAGAAGACATCGACATAAACGCTGCTGGCAATATATCGCTCGACCTATCTCACAATAACCTGTCACACACGCTGTCCATCGCTTCTAGCGTTGCCGATTCCGTCGTGGTCGCTTCGATTGTCGGAAACCGTTCTATCGCCAACCCTGCAATATCGCTTGACCGCACCAACCTAAAGGCTTATGACTCACAACACACCTATACGTACAGCGGCAATAGCGGGACTTTCATCCCGGAAAAAACGAAGCCGGAATCCGTGGTTTTTACGGTGCGAATCTTCGGAAACTTCGTCACGGACTATTCGTCTTACGAAGGCACGAGAAGGCTTGGACGATTAGAGGGTGGCAGCGGGCTGTTCGTCTACAACAAAAGCATCTATTTAGACACCGCTGAATTTTTCCGTATCGGCACGGACGCTTTCGATGTGGATATGCGTATAGTAAAGTACGGCATGGACACCGCGCACGGCATTAACAACAACATCGTATGCGGAAGCGCAACTCTTGAAGCCTCGCTTGTAAGCGATTTCACTTGGGGATTGAAGGTTCATCTTGTAGACCCGTCCGACCCGACATCGAACGTAAGCTACAACGCCAACCTCACTACTGTACTACCCGCAGGCACAGCAGATACGGAGTTCCCCCAGGCACTTGAGGTGCAGTACGAAAACCTTGAGAAGCACGGCTAGACTATATATTGTAATCGGAGGCATAAATGACAAAACTTGACAATTCCAAGGTGAAGGAAATCATCGAGCAGTGCTGCGACTTCCTTCGCCGTTCTTCCGCACGATTCTCCGATGTGATGCAACGCGCAAGCGGTGACCTCAAGCGCTATTCGGGCGACTTTTGGACGGACGAATTCAAGAAGACCTATCGACGTGGCAAGAACCGCACGCACCTTGCGCTGAATAACTGGAACGTAATCTGCAATGCCATGGCTTCGCCGTTCTCCGCGTCGCCGTGGCATACGGAACTAAAGGACAAGGATAAAGAAGAGATAAAGACTATCCAAGAGGGCATCGACGCGGTGGAAGCCGACAGCGAGGTAAAGATGGCCCTGCTAGATGCTTTCAGGAAGGACGTGCTGACAGGATACGGCTTCGGCGTTGTCTCGACTGAACGAGACGACATGACGGGAGATGCAAAAATTGTGATAGAATCTGTCAAGCATCTCAATTCCGTGGCAATTGACCCGTGCGTAGTCAAGGAGGACGCTTCGGATGCCGAGGAAGGCGCAATCGTAAACTTCATATCTCTACGCAAGGCCAAGAGGCTATACGGCGATGATGTCGTTCCGATGAGCTACCCGGCAATGACAGGGGCGCTCAACCTCAACAACATGAAGCAATGGAGCTGCCCGGAAGACCAAGTCGCTATCGTATCCTATTATGTCAAGGAAAATTCTTGCGTACACTTCTACAAGATTTGCGGAGACAAGATCGTTCAGGACGAATTCCTAAATATTTCGTTTGTTCCTATCGTGCGCTTCGCTGGTAACGAGATTCTGTCAAAGGATGACAAGATAGACTATAACGGCATCGTGCAGCAGACTATCGCTCTCGAACTCGGCGCCAACACTTCCTATTCGTCGCTCATCGAGCGTTGCGGACGCACGACGAAGGCAAGCTACCTCATGCACGTATCGGCAATCGAAGGACTTGAGACTTATTACGCGAACGCGGACAAGGACGACGCTGCCGCGGTGCTTTGGAAGGGCGACAAGCAGCCAGTCCCGCTCGTGGAACAGTTCCAGACGGGCGACCTCCGCGAGACAATCAACATTTGCCGTACCCTCATGGAAGACACGGTTGGCGTGCCTCTCACTGGTATTCCCACGGGAGCACCCGAAAAGACGGCGACCGAAATATTGAGGCAGCAGGTATCGAAAGAAAGCAACACGGCGAGTTACTACAATAACGCATACATGGCGTGCCGTACAATCTCGCGCATCATCATCCAGCTACTCAACGGCGGGCAGAATCTCCAGTTTACTCTAGAGAATGGTCCGGCGGTGATTACCCGACAGATGAAAGCGCGTCAAGAATTGACAGCCCTGTCTACGATATTGCCGGACACCATGAAGCCAATCGTGGCAAAGTTCTTTGCGGACACGCTCGAAGACGACGTCGGAAAGGACTTAGGACGAAATATCCTAGCAAATCTCCCGAAGGATCTCATCTATCTATCCGATGACTCTATGGATCCTGGTGCAGTGCACCAGCTCGAACAGATGAAGGCCACGCTCGAAGAGTGCATGGCGCAGCTCGACGCACAGATTGCGAAGAACGGCGAACTCGAAAAGGAACTCGACGTGACGCAGGTATCTCTCATGGAGAACAGAGAAGCCCGAGCTCTCGATTGGGAGAAGTTCTCGGTCGCGGAGAAGAACAAAATGGCTCTAGAACTCGCCAAACTTCAGCAGAACGGCGAGGTAGATGGCGCTCAGCTCCAGCTCGACGCTGCGAAGCTACAGGTGGAGAGCGAGAAGGCTATTGCAAAGGCGCAGAACGACACGGACAAGGTAGCCATCGAGGCGCAGAAGGCTGCGGACGCAAGCGGCGAGACATTCGCACGCGGCGAGGATTCCGGCTATGTGCAGGGCGTGAACGATGGCGTGGACGCTTCTTTCGGGGGGTAGCCTATGCCGATAAGGTTCGAAGCAGGGAACGTACTCCATAACCTAAACTTCAACTATGCCAACCGAAGGGCGGCAAAGAGACAGACGGAAGAACAGCGCAACCGCATCTTCTCGAAGTTCCAGGACTTGGTCGGTGTAAAGTTCAAAAATACGTTGTCTGCACGAAGAGCCGCGAACGCCGAACTCCGAAGGCTCCCGGAATATTGGGACGAGGACCAAACGCCACGACTCCCGCTGAACATCACATCGAGCTGCATCGCCCGCGTTATACCTTCCGCGGGTGGTGTATTCATTTATTTTCAAAGTAATCCTAAAAAGGGTTATTTCTACCCGGCTGCAGGGACTACTGCGGGAACAGCTAAACGCATATACGACCTCGTATCCTCTCCGTCGTTGGGAATCACACTTCACGAATACTGGGGAGAACAGAACGGAGCCAAGGTGAAGAGAATATTGAAGTCTGGCAACAAGGAATACAAAATAAAATTCCCGAAATCACCGAAACTGTAAAAATTTGACACTATATATTGTAGATGGGTGAACGGACACCCAAGTGCAACAACAATTCCGTTATGAGGTTAAGCCAACCATGAGTATATCGACCGAAATGGCAGAGAAGATGGTCACCGAGAAGATGGCTGCGGAATCGAAGCCCGCACAGCCCGAAACACCGAAGCCGGAAACCGTGCAGACCGTCACACCGGAAAATCCCAAGCCTACGTACACGAAGCCAGACGAGACAAAGCCGGATACGGAAAAGGTGACAGGAAATGACAAGCCGGACGAGGGCAAGAAGGACAAGCCCGACGCTGAGAAGAATCCTGCAAAAGACGATGTTCCACCGTCCAAGAAGTATTCCAAGGACGAGCGCATGTCGCACGCTTTCGCGCGTGAAAAGCAAAAGCGCAAGGAGCAAAAGGAAAAGTACGAAGCCAAGATCAAGGACTTGACGGAAAAGCTCGAAAAGTACAAGGGCTTGAAGCTAGAGGATTTTGGCGGCAATACTGACGACTTCGTCAACTGGAAGCTCGAAGAGCAGAAGATGCAGGAAGAGGTTAATCTTGCAAAGCAGCGCATCGAGGACAACGACGCGCAGGACTTGCGCGAGGAAACCGAACGTCGCGTAAACCTTTCTTTCGGAACCGCTGAAGAACGGCAGGAATACGAGGAACTTATTTCGAACAAGTGGACCAGCTTCAAGGCTGCGCTCGACAAGTTCGACCCGGAGCACGTTGTTATCAACTACCTCTCCAGCCTCGAAAAGTACCCGCTCGTACTCAAGAAGTTGATGACCGACATGGACGCTCTCAAGAGGGTGTTCCGCGACCGATCTCCGCGAATGATTGAAGACAACCTCCACACTCTCGCGAAGGAAGTCCTCGGCTACGCACAAAGTTCCGAACAAAAGACAGAAACTAAACCGACGGAGAACGCTCCGAAGCCGGAAGAAAAGAAGCCTAGCATCCCTATCATCGGAAGGCAGGTAACGGCTGGAGGTTCCCCGAACGAACCCGTCCACGACAGGGCTTACTGGAACGATTACCTCCGCAAGCACCCGCGCGGATAACACCATTTTATACAAAGGAATACCCATCATGGCTAACACTTTCCAAACATCCCGCAAGACTGAACTTATCGCCCTCCGTGCAGCCGAATCCGCTGCATACCTCACCGTTGGTTCCCGCAAGTATTTCAAGGACCAACTCAAGGGCAAGCGCAACGGCACAGCCTATGACTTCGTTGTACGTGACGCAGGCGAATACGCACGTGGCATCGACATCTCCACTGGCGGTACGCCGGATCTCGTGGAACGTAAGGTCACAAAGACGCTCAAGGTGAGCAATGTCAAGATTGGCACGAATATTATCGAACGAGTCACCGACCTCGACTGGGACAAGGAAATTGCAATCCCGAACGGCAAGAAACTTGTAAACGGCGCTGTTCGTGACGTTATCGACGGTCTCAAGGGCAAGACAATCGATGGCGTGACCTACACGACCTATGACGGTGACTTCGGTAACCAGAACACCGCCTTCTTCGGCATCGGTTACGGCCCGATGACTGGAGCCTCCAACTTCCTCGCTTCCGTATCCGATGAAGACCGCTACTTCTTCATCGACCCGCAGATCAATGCCAAGCTCTCCGATGCTGGCGATGCCTTCAAGCCGAAGGATGCTGACCCGATGTTCTCCAAGGGCCTCATCGGTACGCTCGGCGGCCAGGAAGTGAGAACTTGCCAGTTCATGCCGCTCGTCTCCGTGAGTACGGCGCTTGCAACGGCAATGGCAACCGTTGATGGCTTCGCTTATGTTGACAACTCCGATGGCACGGCAAGCATCACCTTGACCGCAAGCAACACCCCGATTGCGGTCAAGATTCCGAAGGGCTTTGTGATTTGGGTCAAGGGCGTCTACGCAACCGACCTTGTCGGCGACCGCACCAACTGCCTCAAGGCTTTCATTGCTGTAGCTGACGGTACGAGCAACGGCGTGATGATTGCCAAGTCTGTCGACGAATTCGTTTCGCGCGGCACCAAGCAGCTCTGCGACGCAAACGGCGACGCTCTCGGCTCTTCCAAGGCTGCAGCAATCACGGCATTGAACACCGCTGGTTCTGCCGGGCTTCTCTTCCTCGAAGCTGGCAATTACTTTACTGGTATTGTCCGCTTGGATGGCGCTATGGAATTCGAAACGCTCGACGAAATCGACGCATCCAACGCCGAAACCGAAATGGCGAACAACGAAGGTCTCAACGTATTCCAAAACCGCGCAATCGACGTACTCAAGGGTACGAACGTCACGCGCTGGACCACAACGCACCTCTCCGGCATCGTCGAACCTCGCGCATGCTCCTTGATTCTCGTCAAGGATGCCGACGTGAACAAGGTCAAGCTCGTCTAATGGCTTAAAGATCCTCCAAAGAAAAGGGGTCATCCTGTCGGATGGCCTCTTTCTGTTTTTAACGGAGAAATAAAAATCTATGACAATGTAACAGCCGTTCTCTTGTGGCTCGAAGTCTCGGAGACGAATTCCTCCAGGCAATCCTTGAGGTGTTCCGAGATTTTCCTTGTCTTTCGCCAGAACTTGTTGTAGTCGGTGACGAAGTGGCGCATGGAATTGACTCCGCACGTGTACATGTATGTGAATGGGTTGCGCCCTTCCTTGATGTACTTTATGGAATTCCACATCGAGACGAACGCCTTGTCCGTAGCCATGTCCTTGAGCGCAATAGGGATGTTTACCTTCTTGTTTTCAAGAACGATATTCAGTATCGTGAGCACGTATGTTCCGAGACGTTCCTGCTCGTTGTATCCCAATGTGTCGGCGTTGAATTTCTTGACAAGTTCTGTCATGTCGGGAACGTCCACGTCATATCCACGGACGAAGTCGGAATCGGTCCACTTTATTGATTTCGATCGTTTTCGCGTGACGTGACGCCATTTAATAAGTTCCATAGTTCCTCCGATTTAAATATAAATTTTGTGACATAAAAAGACAATAGCATTATATATTGAAAGTAAGGGGTCTAACATTCCCGGACCCGGAAAAAACGTAAATGAAGAGGATATGAACGATGGCGTTGAAATACCTTTTGTCTCCGACCTTCCAAGTAGTCAACACGGCAGGGAAGCCTGCAACTGGCGGATACATAGAGGTGTACGTACACGGGACACGTGACAGGTACTATTGCGCTTCGGATTTCGACGGTACGCTGCATCCGTTCAAGATTCCCCTAGATTCTCTAGGCGCAAATATCGTCCTCGCTGACGATTCGCAGACATACGACGTGTACGTTTACAACAGGTACGGCTCTCTTATTATGAGCCGTTACGATGTACCTACCGTTCGAGGCAAGGATTCGGCTTATTCCGGCGACGTGTCGGATGCGACATGCTCGTTCACGAAGGACTCGGGCGACACTTCGGAGATGTCAAGCGGCAGCGCTCTCAAGGTGTTGTTCACGAAGATTTCCAAGTTTTTCGCCAGCCTCAAGGCCGTGGCATTTACTGGGTCTTACAACGACCTCTTCAACAAGCCAGACCTTACGCAGTATATTCCGTCAAGTCAAAAGGGAGCAGCCAACGGAGTCGGAACACTTGGTTCCGACAGTGTCCAGCCATACAGCGAGATGTATAAAGGGTACGTTGTAAATGGCGAAGGAGTATTCAAGCTTTGCCGCATACCCAAGACGACGACATACGCGGGTGGTGTCTCTTTCGTCTTTACCAGCAAAGTTTACAATAAGACGAGTGGTCAAGTGCTTCTGTGGATTTCTCCGTGCGAGTATCAGGACAACAACGTAAAGTACAAAGTTGCCAACCTGTTCGCAAGGGCTAATGATATATCGATGCAGTTCTTCTATAACGAAGTTACTGTAAGTGGTAACACCTTTGTTGATGTCTATTACAGAGTCTACAATGGCAGCACTACGCAAGTGATGCCTCTGTGGACGAGTCAAGGTGTGCAGGATATGTTGAGTACGGAATCTGTAACGCTTCCAGCTGGTGCCGTAGAAATGAGCTCTCGATACTTGAATGTGTATGCAGCGAAAGGCGGGGTCGGTTCTGCATCAATTCCTGTCTGCATTGACAATATGGGCAACGCGGTCGCGTGTACACTAGCGACTGTAGCCAGCACGGGCAGTTACAACGATTTAAATAACAAACCTCATGTGCCTGAGACTTTTCACAAAGCCTTTACCATCAATCCGCTCGCTCAACAAGAACTTACAGCGGCCGATATAACTAATGGATATGTTGACATTGAGCTTAGTTTGGGAGCTACAATTGGAACAGGGCTTGGGTACATCGTGTGGACAATCGGTCTACCAAATTCTGATTATTCAGGCTGGAAGTTGGCCCAGTTGTATGATCGTATCGAAGTTTACACGCATGGCGAAAACTTGCAATTGTTGGCTGCTCGGTACGACGACCTAACTGCTGACGACTATGGCAACACCTTGTCAGGCGCGGACATAGACCACGTGTGGAATCGAACATTTACGGGTAACGGCACTCGACTACAAGAGATAGATGCTTTTGTAGCGCGCTGTTATTTGAACTCTAATTATGGATGGGTAGCCGGAGCTAAAGCACCTATCAAGATATGGTTCTCTTCAATTGGATAAACAAGGTTTTATAAACAAGCTAACAAAGCGAGGAAAATATGAAGAACGAATTTCGTTTTCGCCTGTCTCTCGACAACGTGGATCCCTACGAAATCACGGGTGCCGACCGCTCGGCAGAAATCAGCGTCGAGGCTCTTGCAGACTCCACCCTCGACGTGGACAACGTGTCCAACGTAGTCGCTGGCTTCGGCGACGCCAACCGCGCACCGTATGCAAAGCAGCTCGGAGCAATCAAGTTCACCGCGAAGGAGGCCGTGCACGTAAAGGGCGTGAAGGCTCTCATAGATGGACTTCCAGGAGCACGCAACGGCGTTGGCCTTCCCGCGTTCAAGGGGTCCGTCGTGGCAAGCGACGGAACGAATGATTCTGCTCCATTGGAGTTGCAACTCGCGGAATACGGCGTGGAATATCCCGCCAACTTCGACATACGTCCGTCCGATGCCGTGACGGGCGAGTGGGGAATCTACTACGGCACAGGTTCGAAATTCAGCATCGACGATTTCGCGGTGCTGTCGGATTTCGTCGGACAGTCCGGCAAGGCGACGCTCGAATTCACGGCTGAAATCGTGGGGGTGGACAATGTATAACGGCGCAGGAATCTACAATGGCGCCGGAATTTACAATATTGGCGGCGCGGCACAGAAGAATGTAGAGGCTATCTTCCCGCGTCAGGGCGACGTGCTCTACGTGACGTCCAACTGCGCGTACACGCCTGAATCCGATGGTTCAGTACCTATCGGAACGCCGGAAGGCACGGCGAAGATTATCGCGCTAGAGACACTTGACGATGCTGCAATGCAATCCGCTGGATACGAATCCGTCGGTGTGGTCGGCGCGGTCTTCGGAGAGGAAGTGTATGTTGTATGGAGAAACACCAGTACGACATGTAAGTTTGCATCCAATCGGAACATATCCAGTAATGTATCCATCATTGCTCCTCCAGATTTTCCTGATAAGCAAGATAAACTAGAAGACAACGGTGCAAGAGAAGGATATGGACCAGGTTTGTCCTACGACGCATTACGTGCTCTACTTTCGGGTGAGGGGCTGCCGACAGGAGTAAGTCCTTGGGATGGCGGTAACAATCCATTATCTATGTATTATACTCTCGAAGAATGGACAACTGCAGACCAAGGCAACAAACATCCAACCGAAACAGAACTGACACAATACGGAAGCGGTACAGACGGCTGGGAAAACTACCTGCATTCTCGAATGCTTAAATATCCAAGTACATATAACGCTGCCGTAATGACTGACGGAAAAGACGAAACAGACGATCTAGCGAAATACGGTGATAACGCTGGAAGTTTCTTTCCTGCGGCTAATTTCGCAAAGTACCATTCTACTAATTACAAGTCGTTTGGCACTGGAAAAAACTTTTGGAACGTCGACGGTTTGCGTTTTGGTGATTGGTTCATGACCGGACTCAAACTTCTAAAAGTGATATTCAAGAATATTACTTGCACGGAAACGTCTACGTTGTTGGACAACGATTTAGTCAATAAGGGTCTTGACGCAATTTCGGCAAATAGAATAAATCTTTACACTAATTGGTATTGGTCACCAATTGCCGAAGATACCGAATGGGCCTGGTTTGTTTCAAATCGAGGTTTTTTACAACCTTATTACGCAGACGATGTAAACAACGTTCTGTCTTGTGCCTGCATTAATATGTAGGAGGCCGAATGACACAGCAAAACGAAAGCGAAAAATGGAGGAAGTTCCTCCAGCCCGTCATCACCGGCCTTGTGGCGATGATGACCGCGGTTGTAGGTTACTTGCAGTATCTTCAAAAGCAAGAGAGCGACAGGCGTGATTCCCGCATTGCCGTTCTCGAAGTGCAAGTAAGCGAACAGTCCAAGCGCAGCGACAAGTTCGATGTCGATATAGACAACTTCAAGTCCCTGCTATCGGACATACGCTCGGACGTGAGTTTCATCCGAGGGAAAATGGAGAAGCGATGATTGGAACGAACGACCAGACTGCAAAAGCTGACGCAGGAAAGCTCCAGCTTTCGCTAGTGCCTACGCAGATTATCAAGGATGTTGCCGAAGTCCGCATGTACGGCAACAAGAAGTACAAGGACACGGACAACTGGAAGACGGTTGATGTGCGCCGATACATCGACGCCCTATTGCGCCATACGCTTGAATTTGTGCGTGACTTAAATTCAGTCGATGCGGAATCGGGAATCGCCCACTACAAGCACATGGCGTGCAACATGGCCTTCATCTGCGAGATGATGGAGAAGCGCTGATGTGGATTATTACGCTTCTCATGGTGCTAGGAACGCTAAACTCGGAGTTCACGGATGACCGAGAAGATGCTTGTAGTGGCAAACGTGATTAACTTGGTGGCGTTCGTGTACTTTATCATGGAGGAGTTATGAGTAGAACAAAATGCACTGTCAAAAGCGTAAAGGCTTCGCCGTTCATTACAACCGCCAAGCGCCCGTTTGAATTCTTGGGCGCCGCGTGCATTTCGATAGAACTGGTGCGAACCTATACGGACGGTAAAACCGAAAAATCGCAGCTTACAATAAAAATTCGTCCCGGCTACAAAACGGACGGGGCAAGCACGTTCTTTCCGGTTTCGTTGCTTGTGCCGCAATGGGTTCCGAGCGACGACCGCTACAACGCAGCACCGGTTGCCCATGATGTGCTCTACATGCTTGGCGGTATAGTCGAGGGAGAACACGAGCCCGTGAAGTTGAGCAGAGAGGAAGTGGACGACATTTTGCGCGGCGTGTGGCGCTGCTGGGGAATGTCCCGATTTGTCGCTGGGTGTGCGGACAAGGGCGTTGAAATTTTCGCAGGCGGAAAGAACCATTGGGGGAACGATGGCTACAACGTGCGCCAATTTGTTGAAGCAAGATGGGAGGCGGCTACATGCTTACTCTAGTACGCGATATTCACGCAAACGAGGCTATTCTAGGGCGCCTTTATCACAACGGTGCACTTATATGCTACACGCTCGAAAACGCTTCCACGATCATTCCTTGTGGCGATTACTGCGTGCAGAACAGCAAGTCACCGAAGTTCAAACGAGAGCTACCTCTTCTTACTTCGGACAAGGTAAGCGCAAGCCGTGGAATTCGTATCCACGTTGGAAACACGGCTAAGGACTCGCAGGGCTGTGTGCTCGTTGGCATGACAAGAGAGGTCCACCTTCTCGGAGGCTCGAAAATCAAGGAGTCGAAGGCTGCCGAGACGATGGTCACGATGATTTGCCGGAACGAATCGAATCTTGTCATTGGCGATTCTTTCTGCGATCCTCTTTGATAGCATCCCATTCGTGGTGCTCACTGTACCACCCGTCGGGGAGTGTAGGCAGTATGCGCTGTGCCAGTTCGTAATCTTCCTTCGTGAGCGTCCGGCGGTCGTTTTTCGCCATGTAGTAGTAGTCTAGTCCGAGGTGTACTGCCTCGCAGATTTTGAACGTGCGTTTATCCATTTTTCGTCTCCTTTTCGTTCCATGGATTATTGACTTCGATCGGCATCATGCAGGTGTCGCAGATGCGGTGGATGTTCTCGACGCTGTGCGGCACGTCGCTGTAGCCCACGTCGTAAACCGTCCCGCAATTCGGGCAAGCCACATCGCGGTAGTTCATCATTCCTCCCAGCTAATCACAAAGTAATTCTTTCCCGGCTCCGCGCCCCATTCTGGGCGCCCCGTTCCTATGCTAATTTTCGGGTTCTTGAAAACAAGCCTGCGTTCGGTGTCGTCCGCTTTCGGGTAGCCGAGGGTAAAGACGAGGCGGTCAAAAAGAATTGTTCCGTTGAATGGATTCCTTTGTTCTTTGGAGTACCTATTGGTCCACGTGAGCCTTTTTATCCAAAACTCGTTAAACTCCCTATATTCCTCTTTCTTTTCGCCCGACTTGATCATGTCGAACCACTGCTTTTTCAGCGATAACGTGAGCGTTTTCATTTGGTTTCCTCACTATCAAACAAAAGTTTGTCTTCATCTTTTCCTAATTCTTCTTTGAGTTCGTCTTCGTCCCAAAGTTCTGCGTAGTATATGCAATCGGCGTTGCAAGAGTCGTTGTGCTCTGGACATTCTTGGATGTCTTTCATTCTTTTGTGACAAGATTTGCAAACGGCGCAATCGGGTAAACAATTACACTTTATACCGTTACTGATGACTAACATTTTCCCTCCTTCGGTTCCAACGGCAGCGGTCTCCAATACTTGACCACATCGCAATGTCTGTCGCCGCAGAAAGGGTCGTTATTCCAGTAGCCACGCCATTCGCTAATTTCACGGTGAAAAAAGCCGTTTGATACAATGAAGTCCATACCCTCCATTTCTTCGCTCGGCTTTTCGTCTGGGAACTTTCGCCATCGGCGTTCTTCTTCCATTGCATCTATTTGGTCCATAGCTTGCAATAAAAAATCACGAAGGATTGACGGTTTATTGCAGTTTTTTACAAATTCTTTCGTCAGTTCCATTTATAATCCCTCCGGAGCTTTCGGGGTCAAAAACCAGTAGGCAACATTGTCCCAATGGTAATGCCATCTATCTTTATCTTTTTCAAAATAATCAGTAGTTTTCCAACCATTATTGAGTATTACAGGAACTTCTGTTTCGTCAGTTGGCGTTTCTTCAGCAGCATTGCGCCAGCGTTGCGCTTCCTTGAGTTCCGCGTTTTCCTTTTCCAGCTCCGCGATTCGTGCCTTGAGGCGCGTCAGCTCGTCATCGTGGCTTGGGTGCAGGTGGTGCAATTCAATCGCCATTATTTGTCCTCCGTTAGTTTGCGTCCGCAAATAGGGCAGAAATTGATTTCTGCGTACATATTCACTCCCTGAATTTGTGCTAATACGGCGCAAAATTCTCTTTTTCTCAAGGGCGTTTTTTGAAATTTTATGAGCTGTATAAAGTCTCGATAAATTTCATCTTTCCTTACCGAAAGATTTTTG
>JAEIGA010002215.1_pt1 | contig 31102 bp, 55 predicted proteins | sample 9270691 | NCBI WGS metagenome assembly JAEIGA01 (sample SAMN17057246, study PRJNA624740) | gut metagenome | biome: biome; isolation source: fecal sample | host: Bos grunniens | place: China: Xizang | collected 2019
TGAGTCTTGACCGTGGTCAAGGGTGGGATGCCGCCCCTAAATCACGACCGGTAGTTCATCCAATTCATGCTTTGCGGAAGAACTCGATTTGAAATAAATTCTGATTTTTTCGCTAAATCTTTGTTCCTCTCCGTGACCGCCTTACTGCCTTTAACTTGATTGCAAATCAGATGGGTCAGCTGCAGATTGTTCAATGCTGATGGATGACCGCCTTTTGCAATCGGAATAATGTGATCGACTGAAGCAGAGAGTGGATGAGGGAAGCGAAGCGACTTGTCTACCGGCTGTCCGCATATGGCACAAACATCCGAGGACGCGATCACTATCTTCCTGTTCTTTTCGAACGCTGACTGGTGGTTACCGTCTTTATCAGGGCGGTTTCTTTTTTTCATCACCATCGTTTCTTTTTCCATCCTCGAATCTGCATGTTGAACTCTCGCCATTCCTGATAGGAATCGCACTCAGCAACTTCGCTGTTGCGCATGCATGGACTGGTGCAGTAGACACACGGACATGTGGACAACTGATTCAGATGCCGGTAATGTTCACGGCGTTCTTCGGCAGTCATGTGGGTAATGTCAATTACATCGTCATCAGCCATGGTCGGTTCCTCATGATTATCAAGCGAGAAGAGCATGCGGAGCGTGGGAAAGGAGGTTTACATGCCAGCGATGGAAGCGCCATGGATATAAAGCCACGCTCCGCAGGGGGAAAGAGAAAAAGCATAGTGTGGCTCATTCACTATGCTTTCTCCATGCTACCAATCTAGCACATGTCATTCGGACAATTCGGACAACTTTATCAGTTTCTGGAAAAATATCTTTCGATGCGCTTCCGCGAGTAATCGTAGTTGGCATATCCGTAGACTTTCAGATTTGTCTGCTTCCAGTTCAATCGGAGCAGATAGTGCCATCTGACGATGGCTTCAATCTCTGGGTCCAGAACGGAAGCAAGCCACTCTTCTATCTCTTCACGCAGTTCAAGCAGTTCCTGGCATTCCCTCTGCAGCTTGCTTTTCAGCATGTCGATGCGCAATGCCGTTTCTTCTGTCGGATTAGAAGCCACCAGAACTGACGCTCTGCCTGCTCCGATGCTGTTGCCTTTGCCGCCGAGATTCGGTGTGTACAAGTCACGGATCTCGGTCTGTATCGCTTGGATTCTGGAATCAATCGAATAGTATTGTTCCAGCTTCTCTTTGGTCATCTCTTTCGGATCTCCTCAAGCGCTTCTTCAACAGACTCATCCAGTCCGATCGGTTTGTCATCTGGCTTCGGCTTCTTCGGCTCAGTCATTCCCAATCGTCTCCCTCGTCAATGATGTCGTGTCCTTTTGTGTATCCTTTCGACCGCTCACGCATGACGAGCTTTGCGACATCGGCATAGTTCACCAGAATCATTACACCGGATGCTTCCAGACTCAGCGTTTCGCCGAGATTGTCAGAAGTGAACCGTGCAACCACTGTGCGTGGTCTAGGCATGTTGCCATGCTGACTGGTCATGCCTTTTAAGTTTCGAATCAGTGTCATGTGTTTTCCTTTCGTTTGAACAGGCAGTCTGATTCATAGATTTGACCGCCGTGCTTGTATCGCCACATCCGGCTCATGTTGCAGTTATACCAATGCTCATTGATGTCATAGAGTGTGTGAACCATGTAACCGCATGACTCGCATCGTGCGCACTTGCCGCCTGTCGTACTGCTTATCCATATCTTCGGCAGTTGGTTGCATATCGGACATGGTATGAGTTCGACTGGCGGGTCTCCAGTGCGTTTAACGATGTACTTCGGTTTCTCTTCCTCAATGTCGAACAGCGCCATCTGCTCAATCATCGTTCATCAGCTCCTTCAGACTGCGCCACTCTCCCCATGAACAATGGTCACCTGGTTCAACTTTGTAGATGTGCCACTTTGCACAGATCCGGCGCTTTCCACCGGCATCGGTGACCTTCTTGCAGAATCCACAATGCTCACAGGTTATCTGCTTGTCAGGTCTGCGGATCTCGTCATCTTCGCCAGTTAAGTATTCCACTGAACATCCGAGCGCTTCGGCGATTCGTGACAGTTGGTCAGGCATCATTACTTGCAGTGAGCATTTCTTGCGGAACGCTGTCTCTTTCTGGCCAATCGCTTCTGCTATCTGCACTGTTGTGATACCCCGTGCATACATCAGCGCTCTCACACGCTTCCGATCGAAATGTATTCTGTGTTGTACGTTTGACATTAGCCGCCATCCTCTTTTGTGCCAACAAGCACTCTGCCGTCTATCTCCAAGTACTCGATATCTTCCACCCAATGTGTGGCTCCTCTCAGTTTCAATCGCAGTCCGTCATATTCATACCTTTTTACGTCTTTCTCAAACTCAAAATCTACCCATTCTAACCACCTACAAGTCGGATCCCCGACAAGGATGACTCCTTCACTCGATGGCTCCTCTGGTTCTGGGAAGAGTAGACCACAACCGTATTGTGCCCCACAAGAAGGGTCGTCGTGTCGACCGACCACCATACCAGCGTACTCGCTATAGTTGTGCATGCATATGCCGTGACATCCTCTGCATTTAATGTGTGCCATCACTCGTTGTACTCCGGCTTCGTTTCGAAGAACTCAATCCATCGGATGCCTTCCTTGCGAATGCGAATCTTCGAATCAACAAACACCATCTCAATCCACTCAGGTTCTTCGTAGAAACTGATGACATCTTCGAACCCTCGTCCTCTGTCATCATTCCACTTGATGTAGATCGATGCCCAACCGCCGTGGCTGAGTGGTTTAGTTTTCTCTGCTTCAAATATGCTCATTCCCATACCTCACTTTGTTAAGCTTCCATACGATTCTGCCGATTTGAACTTGGCAGTTTACTGCCGTCTGCAAAACATCTGTCGTTTCAATGTTGCCCTCTGACACCTCTTCACAGACAGAATCAAGAAGTGACTCCGCGATTGCCAGTCGTTCTGCCTGTGAGCGCTTTTCAATTTTGATCATTCTTCTTTCCTCTCTGCCTTTTTCATCATCCGTCTAAACTTTCGCCTTGACTGTCTTTTCTCCAATCTCACTTCATTCCAGTAGGAATGATTTCTCTTCCACCACTTTCGAATGAACCTATCCTCAAAGGTCATTCTTTTGTGGATATTTGACTTCATTCTTCTTTCCTCTCGCCAGACAGAATCCTCATCGCCTTATCCGCAAGATTGGCTTCGTTCTCAGCCACAACCTTTTTGCAGACTTCCTCAATCCTTGACTCAACCATACGTTTTACATTGCGCTCCATGTTCCACTGTTTACGGCACTCCTGCCCGACATAATCACGAACATATTCTTCAAACGTCTTGTATCCTCTTCTGCCACCAAAACCATCATCAAGATTGACTGATTTGCCGAAAAGATCTGTTAGAACTTCTTCAATCTTCTTGTCGCAGTATTTCCTTGCAACACTCTCTGCTTCTTCTCTGATTGCTCTTTCGACATTGTAGTTCATTCTTTCGGCAACGATGCTTCTGATAGCCCCGTCAAGTTGTTCTTCCGTGATAAGCGACTTAATCGCTTCAAAAATCATATTGTTTCCTTCACTCATTCTTCTTCCCTCTTCTGCCTATAATCTTCGCACTCATAATCGTCAGGAATGTCATCTATATCCATTACCTCGTCATCTGTTATAAGCCAACAGACCTTATACTTATTTACTGTATACTCTCCGCAAAATTTGCATGATTCGCACTTTTTCACCTTTTCAGGTATCATTCTTCTTTCCTCTCTGCTCCAATCAGGCCGTAGATTTTTTCCTTGAAGTCACTTAATTCCTTATCGACATACGGCTTCAAATCAATCGGAGTGCCAAACCACTTCTCCTTAAACTTTTTCCGTGCCCTTTCGTAAGAATCCACTCCGGTATCGCTAGACCGATACCATTCTTCTGCATGCAGATACTCTGATAAGTCTTCCAGAAGACTTTTAATAACAGGATCATCTTCCATATCTGCAATATTGCTCACTTTCCAGCAAGCATAGTCCATTGATCCACCACTCATTTTTCATCTCTCCATTTGTTTATTAATGATCTCAAAAGATAACATTTTAACGATAATTCTTCGCATGTGTTCCCGTAATAATCGCTATTGCCAATATGAGTTAGCGTCCATTCCGCAGAATTAATCTGTTTTTCGATGAACGATACCGGAATCGCATCGACTGTGGGCATTCCCTGCTCTATATATCTCTTGATTTCATCAACTTCACGATAGCCTAAGTCAATCGGTATCATCTGAATTAAATCTATCAAAGCATCCGCATCAATCAGTCTCGTCATTGTCTTCTTCTTTCCCACTTAACTTCTCAATCGCCTTATTGATCTGATACTCCTGATATGCGGAGCACATTGCCGTTCCCGCCACGATTACTGACAGGAATGCGTAAATCAGTGCTTTCATTCTTCTTCCCTCACAAACTTATCCAGCTCGTATTCTTCGACCATGTAACCGAGGAACTCAGCAGCATCCTCACCCATCTGCTTCATCGAATACTCAACACGGTTGCGATATTTCGCATTGAGATGCAACCTGTCTACCAGATGATTTGTCAGATCCTTCAGTTTCTGCTGATTGACAAGTCTGTTATGGTCAATGTACGTGTCACCATATGGTGCCGTTTCACCGATTAATACATCAACGATTGCGATGATTGTTGATCCGCTAATGTCACTCATTGCTTCCACCTCACGAAACCATAATTGCATCTGCATGCTGAAGGATTTCTGCTACAGACTTCCTAAGCGCATCACTCTCTGTCAACGTGACAGACTCTGCTTCTCCCCTCAGGAATGCAGATATGTTCTTCACGTTGTCATCGGAATATTCGTACCGTTCCATGCCAGTCACCTTTGTGTCGGTGTGCCAGATGTTCAAGAGTATCGGATATTCATGATTTTTTCCGCTTGCAGTAGCAACGAATGTGATGATCTCGTCAGAATTACGCATGTTCTGATACGATCCGAGCACTGTGCATTCCGCATCTGCAAATACAAGTTGATAGCAAAATCCATCGACCGAATACACTTCATTCGGGCAATAGCAATCTTCTGCCAGATACCTTTCGATGTCTGGGTGTATTTCTGCAAGTTTCATACCTTCCACTCCTCTCTCATCTTCAATTTGACCCTGTCTTCATCCAGTTCCATAATTTCCTTCTCGATCCGCTTGATTTCTCTCTTCGCCTGATTCACTGCCACGTTTGCGTGATACCAAGTCTGAGCGCTGGCATTCTTGTCTGCCCATTCACGGTCTGCTTCAAGCACAGGAAGCTGTTCACGCAGAATCTTTCTGCGCTCTTTCAAGTAGATGATGCGCCGGTTCACTCGGCTCATCTGTTCATTCAGCAAACTGCCCATTTTAAGCCTCAGAACGGAAGCATTTCGTCATCGATGGATAAACCTTCACTCCACTGCTGTTTTGCTTCCTGTGGAATTCCTGTGTCGCTCTGAGCGATATTCTGCTGTTTCTTGCTTCCCAGAAATGTGACACGATCCGCAACGACATCGAAGAAAGTCCTTCTGCCGTCACTGGTGTCTTTCGTGTCAATCTTCAGATGACCGCTGATGCCGATGAAGTCGCCCTTGCGGACAAACTTGCAGATGGCATCTGCCAGATTTCCGAATGCGCTGACCGGAATGAAATCCGTGCCGCCGTCTTTGCTGTTGCGATCGACAGCGACTGTGAACTTGATAACGCTCATTCCGGACTGTGTCTTCCGCATTTCGATATCTCGCGTGGTGCGGCCGATGATACTAATCTGATTCATTACATGCTCCTTTTCATTTGTTCAAACTGCTCTATCAGTTCCGCTGATGCTTCCTGTTCCTGGTATCCCTCTTCTTTCACTCGCTTGTACCAGTCCGGTGTCTCGATCCGTATAGCTGCACCGCCTTCACCAGATTCGTTCAAGTAGGAATCAAACTTCGTTCCGAACAGCGTTTCCGGTCTGAGGTACTTAGCCATCTTTGGTGATCCGTTCCATTCCCTGTACTTTGCATCAATTACTCGTTCAAAATCCGGGTACTTGAATCCCTCTCGGAGTCTGGCACGGATGTGCTTCATATTCCCTTCGGTGTACTTGAGTGCTTTGCCGGTTTTCCGATTGAAATAATCGATAATCAGCTTTGCCTGAGCAGTATATATATCTATTGTTTCTTTGTTACTTTGTTTCTTTGTTAAGTTGGGTGGGCGCTGACTGCTACTCTGACTGCTACGCTGACTGTTACTCTGACTGTCACACCCCTCTTCTGGAATGTCTTGATAAGCACTGTAATTAAGCACTTTTATGACCCTAAATCTGTTTGTCACTTTCTGCTCAATTTGACCGTTCTCTTCGAAGCGTTTTAACCACTTTCGGACTGTGCTTATATCCATGCCTGTTTCGTCAGCCAGATTCGGCAGAGAAGTAGCAAATGACCCTCTCGGAATAGCCACTCCCATGAACCATACGTCTCTCCAATTTGCCTTCAAAAGGATATGGATCCAGAGCGCCATGGCATAAGGAAACTGTGCATACTTCCATTCAAGCAGCTTCCGATCGATGACTATAAATCCATTCATCCGTACCATTTCGCCTGCCAGTTCTCCTTCCAGTTTTTCCGTTCCAACCAGACGCGCTGGTCATCTTCAAGAACATTCTTTGCTAACAGGATCCTTGTCAGAATCTCTTCTGTCACAGGTCTCCAGTTTGCACCGAACAGGTCAATGAGAGACTCCACAGTGACTTTCGGCACCATGGAGTTCCCATGTTCAATCAGATTTCGAACGACCCAACCGTTTGCTTTGCTCCAGTCATGCTCCGGCAGTTGAATCATCCACAACTTCCTCAGATGACGAATTCTTCACTTCTTCCGGAACCTCTTCCATCGGAATCTGCATCGGTTCCTGACCCTGTTCTTCGGCAATGTACATTGCGCCGAGTTCCTCAGGGAACGCTTCACGGAGTGCCTGTACCAGTGCTACCTTGCGGATCATTGTTGCCGGTTTGCTCTGCCACTGTCCGTTGATGGTTCCGTCTGCCTTTTTGCCGACATACTCGGAGATGGATGCTTCCGATCGGTAAGGCACGGAGCGGTCTTTTCTGTAGACTTCTGCCCAGCCGCCGACAATCTCATCATCCGGAAGAGCAAACATGCCTTCGGTGTAGATGACCTCGTTGTTTCTGACGAGAATGATTCCGGCTTTGAATCCGTCATACTGCGGATGGCGCTCAGCTCGTTTCATAAAGGCTTCCTTGCCTGTGACGAGCGTTGCAGGCTTCGTTCCGTACTTGATGAGATAGGCTTCACGGAGCCACGGATTTAAGCCCTGAAACTTGCACAGGTTGATGAACATTGCGAGTTCCTGGAATGTCACTGACTTCGGATCGCCTGCGACAAGATAGTCGCGTACAATCTGCGGAGTGAGTTTCACTTGCATATTGCCTGCCATGAACACTGTTGCCTGCTTGTTGCCATCGGTGCGTGTTGCGACCGCTCTGGATGCCGGTCTTGCTGTTTTAATTTCGGTCATTTCTTGTTCCTTTCCTTTACATTGAACCGTCTGCTGACGGTAGTATTCACATAATCCTTGTAGAGATCCGGATGTTCTGCCTTGAACCGTTTACTGTCGAATCTGTCTGTCGAGTAGCTCTTCCAAGTCACGATGTAGCCTTCCGATTCTGCGTTCTCGCATTCTCCCATCTCTTCCTTGATGGCATTCTCAAGAGCATCGATCTCGCCTTTCAGATGCTTTGCACGCTCTTTCAGAATCATGAGCTGCGCCAATGCGATGTCGTCTGATTCACTCAGATATGTCTTCTCCGGTATCGATGGCGTGTAGATCGTGTCGAGAGTGCGTGTTGTTGATTCGGATCCATCCGTTCTCGGTGGAATATCATCCTGTACACACCGCCAGAAATTGCTAATTGCAGTTAGCATCTTCTCGATGTCTTCCTCATTCCGAGGAACCACAGAGATGTGAACCATCTGGTCTTGCTTCGTGGCAATGTACCATTTGTCGAGTCCGGTCAGACACATGTAGCCTTGACACTGCCAGTAGTGCGAATCAGGAATATCACCTTCGGCATAGTCGGTCTTGTTCCGAACAGATGTGGTCTTGCATTCGAGTCCAGCTGTTCCGTCAACAAACAATCTGTCGATGTGTCCGGAGAAGTAAGGCATCTCTTCCAAGTAGTATCTGTAGTTAGATCTGCGGACTTTGTAGCCGGTGTCGAGCATGAACCGCTTTGCTACTAAATCCTCTTCCTGATGACCCCACCACACTGCAGGCTTGTTGCTGATGTCCTCGACTGGCAGTCTGCCGGTCTTTTCTGCCCACAAACTATATGGACTTTTCCACGGATTCACTCCCATGATGGTGCCGATGTCGGAGCATCCGATGTATGTGTTGCGGTCGGTCTCAATGTCTGCCTGCGTATCACGCAGATGTGTTTTTCTTAACGTGTACTTCATACGATGTTCCTCACGAAATCCCAATACTCGATGTCATCGTTTTCGATGATTTCCTTCGTCATGAAGTCCGGAACGAAGATTGTCTCTGCCCAATCCTTTTCACCTTTGACTTCCCAATGTCCGCTGATGAATGTGCCGTTGCCGAGTTCAGCAATGATTTGAAGGTTCATCATGTCGCCGAACACTTCCGGCTGTTCGTATGGATCCGGAATCCAGGAATACCAATCTCTCTTCTGTTTCATCTCACATACTCCCAATCAGCCACAGCGGATTGAAGCCGGTGAATGCTTCGATCGTTGCCGCCGCACAGATGATGAACAGGATTCCTGTCACGATTCCTGTGAATGTTCCGATCACTGCCCAGACCCACGGTCTAAGATGTCTATGCATTGTCATTTCTTTTCCCCCTCAAACGGTGTGAACCGTCTTACTTTTTCTATTGCTTCGTACTGCTTCAGCCGCCACGATGCATCGACATAGAGTTCTGTCATTTTGTCGAACAGATCCTTCTGTCTGCGCATCCGATCGGTCAGTTTTTTGACCATGTCCTGCAGCTGGAGATTTTCTTTGTTCTGCTTGATGATGCTTCCTTTGAGGACTTCGATGGTATCCTCAAGTTCTCCGATTTGAGCGAGAAGCTCTTCTCTGGTTCTTTCTCTTTCTGCCATTGTTTGCTATACTCTCCTTGTCATTTCTGCTTCCGGACTGGAGTCACACCAGTCCCTTTCTTTTTGCGAATAATTTGATTTTCTGTCTGTTGCTGATGTCAGCGCCTTCGGTCAGTTCCAGAAACTTATTGATGTTGCTTGCTCGGTATGTGTAGCCTTTGCCGGTCTTCGTTCCTTTGATGAGACCAAACTGACGGAACCACCCAACCTTTTCACGGGTCGTGTTCAGCATCTCCGCTACTTCTTCAGTCGAGTAGCATTCTTCGGCTCTCAGCATAACTGCACCATCCTTGGCAGATGGTCGTGCCACCGATCGAGAGCATGATAGAGGTCGTCCAGACCGTTGATATCCGGATATTCATCGTGAATGATGTCATCCAGGGGGATTATCTGCATGCGAATCTGCCCATCCGGCAGTCTGTAGATCTTCATGCTGATTTTCGAAGAACGGAATCCGTAGGTCTCTGGATAGCCGTCAAGTGGTTCGAACCGAAGACCGAAGTCTTTTGACAGTGCATAGATGCAGTCACGAAGTGTAATTCTTGTCATTTCTTTCTCCTAAGCAGCCGCAATGAGCGAACTGCAATTTGCTTCCACGATTCTTCTTGCCATCATCGGAACTACACTGTTTCCAATCTTTGCGACCTGTTCTTTCCGTGAGATTTCTCTGCCGTCAATGTCATGATCGATGACATATTCTTTCGGAAAGCCCTGTGCCAGCTTCAGTTCTTCCGGCTTCAGCATTCGCATAAAGATGTCTGCTATTGTGTAGGTCTCACCATCAACATCAATCAACACGTTTACAAGTCCGAAGCGCTCCAATGTTGTTATTGTCGGAAGCGGTTCATTTACTCCGACCACATTGCCGCCGGAACCGTAATATTTCGTGAGGAACGCTGACACCAGACCGAAGTGACCTGGCGATGTCGTGATTGTGTGCAATGGCTCGGTCACTTCCTGACCTGTGCCGGATTTGTAGAACTTTGTAATGAACACCGATGCGAGTCCGTATCTGTTCGATGTGTCGATGGTCTGCAGTGGTTCGTCAACTGTCTGTCCTCTGACATCGTTCTTTGCCGTTTCCGAGTGGTACTGAATCAGATACGGTGTACACAGGAAGAACTTGTCCTTGCCAACAATGGTTCTCAGCGGTTCTTCGATGTCATGCACTCTCGGTGCCTGTCCTTTGTTCTCTCCGTATCCGATCGGAACGATGAACGGTCTCGGATTGTTCAGTACAAACTTTTTGATTCCTCTGGCAATGCGTTTCTGAGTGTTTTCGGCTAACGGTCTTTTTCTTTCGAAGATGCTTGCTCCCACATCGTTGAAGTCCAGACATGTGCTGACCGGCACCCACCTTTTCCGAAATAGATCTCCGGTCTTTGAGTGCGTTTCGTCCGGTCTGACGATCTTTTCACCGTCTCTGCGGAACACTGCGTACCATCTCTTTCGTGTGGTCGGTGCGCCGTAATCTGCCGCTACCAGTTCCCACGATTCATGCTGATATCCGATGTCTTCCATCGCTTTCATGAATCGAAGATACTCTTTGCCTTTTTCCTTCTCGATCGGTCTGCCGTTCTCGTCTAAGTCACCCCATTGCTGAATCTCTTCAACGTTCTCCATAATCACTACATCCGGCAGAATCTTCGAAGCATGCATGTGGACTGCCCAAGGCAGAATGCGAATGCCGTGGTCTCTTGGCTTGCTTCCCTTTGCTTTGCTGAACTGCGTGCAGTCTGGTGATGCCCACATCAGTGCAACGTGTCTGCCAGCTACGTACTTTTCTAGATCTACCGTGAAGATGTCCTCTGTCAGGTGCAGTGTTTCCGGATGGTTTACCATGTGTAGCCTTATGGCTTCTTTGTCGTGGTTTACTCCGATATCGACCGAGCGGTGTAATGCCTGTTCGATTCCTTCAGTGGCACCACCGCCACCGCAGAAGCAGTCGATAATCAATCCTTCTGTCATTTCTGTTGTTTTCTTCCTTTCTACTTGTCTACTCTCGGTAGACTGTCAGCGCAAAAAAATAAGTCATCAACTTTGCAGTCGAATAAGTCAGCCATTTTAAGCAGCAGTCCGATCGACACGTTTGTGGTGTCATCGGTCTCCATTTTGTTCACATACTGCCGTGAACAGCCGATCATATCGCCAAGTTGCTCCTGTGTCAGATTGAGTCTGGCACGATGTTCCTTGATTCTGTATCTCATCCGCATCTCCTTTCTATGTCTAATCTTAATAGACAGCGTTTATAATGTCAACTGCATGTAGTCATTTTGTCTATTTTAATTTGCTTACGTGTGCTATTATGAGGATGAAAGAGGGGAAAGAATATGAAACTGGCTGAATACGTTCTCCAATACAGGGAACATTACAACATTTCACAACGGGACTTTGCGAAGCGGTGCGGATGTTCGTACCAGTACATCAGCAAACTGGAGCGCGGCGAAATCACCGATCCATCTAAGAAGATGCTGACGAAACTCGCGTCCGGCATGGGCATGGACATCAACACTCTGTTCGCCTTGATCGATGACTATGGAATGGTTCCTGGAACGGATCGTGTCAGCGGACTGAGTGAGACGATCCGAAGAATCGCCGAGAAGATGCGAGAGTTCACAGCGGACGAGCTGAGCATTATAGAGAACATGGTCGATACGATCGCCAGACTCAAGAAAGGATAAATATGCCACGTAAACATCGAAAAGAACGATACGTCAGAGAAACAAAAGATTCCCTGCGTGTCGAAGTAAAGACCACGCATAACGGTAAACGTGTCAGCATATCCGGTGGCACATTCCGTTTTGAAAACTACACAACACCTGGAATGTGTTGGGCAGCAGCCATCCAGTCCAGAGACACGATTCTGCGGTCTCTGGAAGCCAACAGCATGATATTTGAAGAACCAACCGTGGAAGAATTGTATAACCGCAGAACGGATTACATTGCACTGTCGAAGGAAACCAAGCGCAAGCACGATATTATTTTCGCAGGTGCACTGAAGCAGTATGCAAATAAAAAGATATCCGCCATTACTGCTGCGGATATCCAGAGATCACTTAACCAATACGGTGAGAAGCATTCTTCCGAATCTGTCAAACGGTTGCTGTCAATCTGGAAAGAAATCTATCGAGTCTGTGCGATTGAAGAACTACCTGTTCCAGACAAGACACTGGCAGTCAGGAAGTACGAATCGAAAGTTGTTCCAATCTCACGCAACACACGAACCACACAGGAAGATTTCCAAACATTTTTGGATTATCTTGCGGAATATGGAACCGATAATCCGACTACACGGTACAGATGCGAGATCGTCTACTACGCACTCATGCTCCAACTGTATGCAGGACTTCGTCCACAAGAAGCATACGCCCTTTACAGGGAAGATATTGATTTAGAACGAGGATTGCTTCACATCCGCAGAAGATGCGGCACCACAGCCACGGAATCACGCCAGATCATTACGTTAAAGACGAACGACAGCCGTGCAGACATTCCGATTGCTGATGTGCTTGTGCCCTATCTTGAAGAGATGCTCCAGAAGTATGACCGTGCACCACTGTTGGCAGATATTGACGGTCTTCCGCTATTGCCGAAGACAACAGCCACGCTGATCCGCAATGTCAGCAAGAGAGCAGGGATTCACTTCACGCAGTACTCCCTGAGACACCTGTTCGCACGTAAGGTCAGCAAAGTAACCGATGTCCGCACGTTACAGGCATTGATGCGACATGCGAAGCCAGATATGTCGCTGTACTATTCGTGGGCAGAAGATGACGAGATGAAAGAAGCGGTCAACATCGTCAGCATGTCATAGTTTAGCGACAATTTAGCGACAAATGCCCCGAAATACCACGACAGATGCCGACAGGAAGTGCCAATTCAAAAAACCAGTTCAATTTACTCATAAAGTGCTTTAATTAACTCATTTTCGGGCAAAATGAGTAAATTGACTCGACAGCAACAGGATATGTATGCACATCTCGCCCGGGGCACTCGAAGTAAAACGAAAAAGTGCTTATTTATAGGCACTTTTTTAATGTCTCCGCAGAAATAGCGACAATTTTAGCGACAAATGTACCAGATTGTGCACCAACCATGCATGAATACTTACTCGAAACAGGTCGAAATTACTCGAAACTTGCAACTAACTTGCAACTAACTTGCAACAAAAAAAGGATTCAGCCCATGATCTGCTGAATCCGCTGGAAGCCTTGAGGTCACATGCTTATCTTCCTCAAGTGAATCAATTATACCATAACAATAAAAAAAGAGACCGGAATAAATCCGATCTCCCTTGCAACAAATCCGAGTCAAAGCCCAGTAAATGAGTATGCTCAGAGAAACTTGTGTTCTCTTTCGCATTTGCGATAGGTGTTCACGATGTTCTCCGAGGAAAGAACGGTTTTGTGATTTTGAAAGTGAGGGTTGGCTTTGCAGTACTTGTCGTATGTGTCAATGTCTGACAGGACTTGGTCGAATGATTCCTTCGAATGTCTCTGATCCGTCAGAATCTCGTCATTGAACCGAACTATCCTAACTCTCGCCTGTACTGCTTTTTCTTCGTCAAACTCAGCCCTCAAAGATTTGACCGCATCGAGAATCTCGTTCGTTGTCACGATTCCCTTTCTGCGTTCTCGTCTGGCTTTCAGCACGTCTCCCACCCACGACGACCCCAGAATGGCTACAATCACCGTCACAAGGTAGCCCAACAAGATTTCACTCGTCATCGCTCAAACCTTCATGCTCCTCTCTCAGTGCTTTTTCGTATGCGGCTGTGCTTAAACCGATGCATCCGGCAATGCAGACACCAATGGCACTGATTGTTGTGCCGATTTCTACGGTGTAGGGAAGTCCCCAGACTTGACCAATGGTGAGCCACAAAGTAGCGATGCTCGGAATGCAGTAGATGGAAATAAACTTGAGCGCATCATACGCTTTATCCGAAAGTTTCATGTCCTTCTCCTTATACTCTCTTAATAAGATATGCGTTCAGATCGCCCTGAACGTAGCCAGCAACTGTTGCTCCGGTCGGCGTTGTGTATTCGACCTGAAACCACTCATAACCGTCCAGTTCATGACGATTGGTGCAGTGCGTGATTTTTGCCTTTGCGCCTTTTGGCATTGTAGCAACGATCTTTGCTACAGGTTTGCCTTCATGGAACTGAAGTTTTGCCCTGATACGGCAGGGCATCGTGTCCGCATAAAAATACATAGGTTCATCCTCTTCTTTAACCGGAACTTCTTTGCAATGCTTGAACACCAGACCCTGCGTGTTGACCACTGTTGTCCATCCATCGAGAATCCAAAATATTTTTCTGGCATCCATCATGTTTGGCAGATTCCAGTAGCCCTTGGCATTTGGCACTTTTCTGACCACCAATCCTTCACAGCACTCCACATGAATATGATTGCCAGATGCTTTACCCGATACACCTTCCATATAAAAGTAGGAATTGTATGGGTAGATTTTTCCTAGCGTAGGTGTCCATCCGCTGTGTGTCAATGCCAGCGTGATTACTCTATAGTTGCCATCTGCACACAGCACCTTCTTGGCTGTTCCTGCGCTGTCACAGGTAACAAAAAAGAAGGTGTTGCCCGTTGATTTGGTTCCAAATCTGCCTGTGCATTTGAAAGATGTGTTGGGCAACTTATTAAAGTAGTAGTCCACTCCGCTGTCAGAACCACAGCAATCGATTTCGTACGAAGTATGTGTGTAATGGTTCTGCCCGTCATACATCGACCCAATCTGGCTGATATTCAGATGGTGCATGCCGAAGACCATACGGTCGTATGTCATGCGATTGTTACCGTGATGCCACCAGCGCTGTTCGCTGCCTCTGCATAAGGGATTGCATTGACTGTGACCTGACTCAGGTAGTTATAGCCAGTATCAGGAGTAACAGTCTGTGCTGTTGTTGCAGGTGTAACTGATTTTGCCTGTGCATTAACATCTTCAGTACCTGACATTTCACCTTCAACACCAAGAATTGTGATTCCCTGTCTGATGTTTGATGCAATGATCTTTGCCTGTTCTGTTGCAGAAATAGACACTTTACCTGATCCATCATGATATCCCTGTGCAATAGTGTATTCCTGTGCTTTTGTATTGATTGATCCAGTGACAGATCCCCTGTTTGGCATTGTACCTGTCAAAATGGATCCATTCTTTGCAAAAGTCTTTGTTGCAAGGACTTCAGCCACAACTGCTGTTGCAGAAGAAGAATCAACATCATATTCACATGTTCCGGTTCCAATGGTTCCATCTGCATTGTGGAATGTGTAACCATCCAGAACCTTATCTTCTGTTACTGTGTCAGATGTTAAATCAATTAATGTGTTGCCGCCATAAATAACCTTGTTAATAGCCATTACTCTACCTCGCTTCCAATATAGGCTGTGTAGCCGTTTGATACGTTAGATGTTTCGTAGTACGGAATCTTTTTTACCTGAACATCCTCAGTCATGAGTTTATCGTTCGTGTCTAACGTGATGCCTGTGTCTGCCTTTGGTGTTACCACATACTGACCGCTATAAGTAGCATGAGCATGTGGTTCCACTATTGTTGTGCTTCCGTATTCACCGTCAATCATGCAGGTCAAGGATGCATCGCCATCAAGCATCACAGTCAGATCAGCATCACCGTCCAGTCTGGTTATCAGGCTGACTTCACCGCCGATGACTACTTTGTAATCCATCAGATTACCTCGTCAATTCCGCTGTCCTCGACCGATTCCGTCTGAATCTTGCTACGACCTCTGGTTCCATCATTGAGCAACCAGTCGCAGTAGATGTCAGCGTTGATCTTCCGCTTCAGTGACAACGTGTCTTCCTGCTCCAGTGTCCAACGCACATCCTCACCGACTGTGGCAGATGAGATGTCCTTCTCGATGACGGAAGCACCAGACTGTTTGATTACCAGATAAGCCTTGCTGATGTCCGACACCAGAACATCAGTGAAAGTAAATATGATTGTCGGTGTCGTTCCTCTGATTAGTGCCATAGTTCACCTCTGTTAATCTGCATAAGGGATAATCATCACATCCCTCTTTTCCAGTGCATTATTAAGATTAGAGCCAATCCGTGCAACACGAACATTCTTATTCGTCCGGTCAATGCCATAAACATTGAACGCATCCTGTGTGGAATCCTTTTGGTTTCGTGGCATATCAGAACAGTCTGCCAGATACTTGTATGATCCACCGCTGATACCACCGTACGCACTGCATCCGCAAGTAATATTAAGGACAAGTTGTTTTGGGTCTCCTGACGGCCTCGGATTATAGCCGATAGTATCCTGATGGAAATGCCCTGTCATATAGCAGATAAACTCTGTACTGCTTGCCACGCTTGTGAAGTCTCCGCTTACAGTCAGAGTTGTTGCTCCGCTGTTCTGCGTGTACGTTGCGCTGATGGTCGATTTGTTGATGAATGCATTCACAATATCCCCAATCGGGTCTCCATCATTATCAACAGCATTGTAATGTTCAGCGGATTCTCCTTTTCTCACACTCTGGAAGAACTCCGCATGATTCGCATCCTTAACCACACTCAGCTGCTGTGCGTGCATCAGAATGATGACACCATAGCCTGTCGGTGTGCTTGCAAGTGTAGAGCAAAGCCAAGTCAACTGTTCCTGAGTGAAGTAGGTATATGTCCAGACACCGCCAGCCTGATACAAGTCTAACGATATGATTCTGATTTTCTCGGTAGCCATGTCTTTGACATACCACAACTTTCCAGTGTCGTTCCCGATGTTGGTGGCAATCGGTGCATAGAATATTTCATACAAGTCCGCATCTGCCATGGTCGAACCTGATGAACCGATACCTATATGGCAATCATGATTCCCTACGCAAACGCCAAATGGTGTATTTGATTCCTTAAGAATCTCATGGAACCACTCGAAGTGATTACTGTCGGTGTGGATATTGTAACCAGTAATATCGCCAGTAATGCATGCCATGGAAGCACCGATCCTGTCTGCATATTCCGCAAACCGCTTCACTCGCACATAATCGCCATGCACATCAGATGTGTGTACGAATGTCGGAAGATTGCGATAGTTCATATTTGATGAACCTGACCGCACATTCAGCATCGTTGCGTTTGCCCCGGAATCAAAAGCAGAAAAATCTGTTGGTGAATCTTCGTAATAAATATGCAAATTAATCGTATCCCAATCCGACAAATTGACCGTAGACTCTCCGTCTTTGTATGCGATGCCGACCCTGTAATAATTTGCATCGACAGGTAGCGGAATTGTATCACCGTTTGAATACCAGTAAAGATTGGAATTCAGATTATACGGTGCGTGTCCAACTCTCATGGCAATCTTATAGTCAGGATTCATCTTTACGGTTAATTTGGTGTTACCACCATACGGCAACGCAAGAACATTCTTCATGCAGATTCTGGATGTTGCCGCTTGAATTCCGTCAACCGCATTCGCCGCCTGAACCATTGTTCCAAGGTATAATTCAGGTGCAGATTCAGATGCCACAAGTGCATTTCCATTAATATCGTAAATCATTCAATCACCCCACTTCCGGTCCAGCAGTGTATGTTTGTGCTGTTCTGAACGCTTCCTGAACTGTATCATAGAAACCAACCGCACTATCAGAGTTCCGCTTACACGGTATCAGATTCGCTTTAAGCACACCACCTTCTGTAATGGTCAGATAATACAGTCTTGCAAAGATTGGGACGAAGACACCTGTCCCGTTATACGTAGGAATACCGAACATAGTCAATGCAGATGCCATTGCTCTCGGAGTGCCAGTCGTTGAATTTGTGTTCGTTCCATCCGTCACAGTCAATCCAGTGGTTGTTTTTGTAACAACCAAATCGTACTTCTTGTTTCTGATAGATGAACCGCCTTCCGGCTCAAAACTGCACAGAGTACCGTCATATGCACCGACATACGTTTCGTCTTGGTTGACCAGAATACCGAAGCCGACAGAGTTTGCACTGTTGTTCTGCCTTGCACCAACAATGTATGCACCTGATGATGAAGAAGGCTTCGCAATATTCATGAATCCAATTTCGATAGTTACATCATCTGTTCCGTTCAGCGTAACTCCAGTAGTGTTATAGCCTGACGATGTGCCAACACTGGAGCCTCTCTGGACATATTCAATCCGTGTATATTCTGTCGGAAGTTCATTATGGGTAACTGTCACATTAAATGTTGTTGTCTTTCCGCCATATTCAGCAGTAATCACAGATGTGCCAGTTGTTAATGTTCCGCTTAATGTGCATACCTCTGTTACATCCGCAGTCGTGCTGTCATCGTAAGTTGCAGTAACAACCAGATACTGTTTCAGTTTGTCCAGATTATCCGTGTCATAAATAACTGCTGTTCCCTGTGTAAATACAGCCGTGATTGATACCACTTCCTTAGCACCCAACGCCGCCTCAAGTGCATCGTAGTAGTCCTGACCGTTCTCGTCAATGTAGGCTACTTTCTCCGCAATCTGGAGCAGTGCGGATTTGACTGCCGGACTTAATGGTGCAAGTGACCCCGGGTGTGCGCTGATGTACGCTGCGACCGCAGTGTTGATTTCTTCCTGTGACGGCTGTCCGACCACCTGTTCGACAAGGACTTTCACTTTGCCGAGGACTGATGTCTGCTTCACATCAGCCTTGATATTGATGTCAGGCATTGTTGATCACTCCCTTTCGGAAAGTTGCCTGCGACAGCACAATGGCAAACCGCTCACCGCCATAGTCAGCCATGATCTCATAGACATATTTGCCAGCCGATACAGAAGCAGTTGTTTCATCCGGCACCGTCAGGTAATACGTGTTGCCGTTTTTCGTAACGTTGCCGTCTGTCATGGATGCCGAACAAATATATGAAGTATCATCCACGGTCTGCTTCACACCGAAGATGAGATCGTCCAGTTCATCGCTCAAATCGATCTCAATGGCAAAGGATGCCGTGCGACCGATGATGATTGTCACTGGAATGTTGAATGGTAAGTTATAACAACTCATAATTAACCTCTCACGCTCCGGATCGCGTCCGTGATGGATGTCCGGAAGTTGCCGACTTCAACGCTTTCATAGCGGTCAGCAAGCACGTTGAACTTGGTCTTGATGACCTTCGCTTTCACGTTCACATCGAGAGTCGGCACATAGACATGAACTGTGTCGTCAATCTCGACTGACTCCACGTTCGCAAGGTCTCTGTATTCGACTGTCTGATGCAAAGGAATGAATGATGTCTTCAGGTTTACACTTGGCAGTCCTTTTCCGTTAATCCAGTTAGCGCCTGCCGTATTCAGCTGCGCCACTGTCGGCTGACTGTCAAATACATCCGAGAAGTCATGCACGACCGTTCTTGCGTACGGATACAAATTGAAGTATTCAGACGATTGCGGAATACCTGTGACTGTCGTTTCTCCGTTTACCCAGATTGGAAATACTCTGGTTGGATTCTGCGCCAAGTCATATTCTGCGGTCAGATCCGTCAGATTTTTTCCATAAACGATGCGCACACCGTTATCGGAACCTCTGGATCCAAGCAAAGATACCGTGAAGTTGTTCCATTTGTAACAGCCGCCGAACGTCTGAAGGATGCTCCCATCCGTGCCGCCAAGCAGATTTTTCACAGATCTATAGTCATCCAGTGTGAATGATGTAGATGAATCAACAATGTCAGTGCTGAATGTGAAGCCGTTGCCTTCGATGTAGACCGCTGTCGTCATTGTGTTTAACTGTGTAAACACATTGCTGATGCCGGTTGCTGTAAACGGCTTCAGGATCGAATAAAGAAGACGGTAGCTGATGTGATTTGCTTTCACGTTCAGCAGACCGTCTATTCCTTTTTTCACGTTGTAGATCTCAAATGCCTGCCGTGGCTGTTCAGGACTGGCATTGGCAACGATGAGATTGCCAACATTGATGTTGTCAGCAATCTCGCCGTCTGCCGGAATTCTTGCGGTCAATGTGAACCCGCCGTTCCGCTCCTCTGTCACGAAGCATTCGACCGTGTCCGACAGCGCACCGATTCCGAGTGTGTTGAACTCCGTTGCGCTCTTATCGAATAATGCCGGAATCATATCGTGTACCACCTCGGTGTCAGTGTCCACGTACTCATCGGATAATAGTAAAGCGTTTCACCAAAACTCGCATTGATCTCATTTTCTCCCGGAACAAGCACAGGGAAATCAGTTGTCTCTTCCCCTGTCGTTCTGTCAATCAACGTTACCCAACTGTTCGCATTCTGCTTTGCTCCGTTTCCATCGATGCAGTAACAGTTCTGTGTGTCGCAGTCGATAAACAACGGCATTCCGCTGTGGTCATCCAGATAATGGTTGTCAATCCGCACCAGAATATTGTTCAGGTAGAACTGCGTGAAGTAAGGTGGGCTGCTGTAACTGTCATCTACCGCATCAATACGGAACAGTGGTCTTGCTTCAAACGGTGTCGGATTGTAAATCGAAACGGCATCCTCTGCCGAATATGTTTCCAGATTCCCTGTTGGAATATCCGTCTGGATCTTCCACGGGTTCCCGTCACGCTTCTGCATTTCAAGGAAAAAAACTTCACCGTCTGTCAGATACGATGTAATGTCAAAATACTCTCCATTCTGCCACGTAGATAAGGCATCATTTTTAATGCTGGTAGATGTCATTCTCGTGCGTGACCAGATGTCACAGTAAGCATATGTCGTGTCGGTTCCGAGCCACAAAACTTTTAACGTATCACCTGTGTGATATGTAAAGTTTGGCGTGTGCCAGTATTCTGCGGTAGTAGATACTGCCGTTGTTAAGGGCATCCACATCATAGGCTTTGTTGACACTTCTCCAGTGTGCAGTATTTTCTGCGGTTTGCAGTTTGCTTTCAGCGTGAACGTGACCTGATATGCGTTCTGCTCGTCAGGATTCACAACAGCGCTAAACAGCCCCATCCGGTAATAGTCGGAATGGTAGCATTCCTCAATGCGCTGGTATCCTGTGAGCGATTTCAGCCACGCTGTTAAGCGCTCAAAATCGTACTGAGAATCGGAACCGTCAATAACGCATTTGTATTCAATCGTGATGTTTTTGAATCTGCCGTTGTCGATGATCAGATCGCCATTCCTTCCAGGAACGGATATGACATCCACATCACGTTCTGGAGAAGTTGCGATACCTGGCATTAACAGATGACAGTTAAACTCATCCAGATTCACACCGCCGATGGTCATCCATCGTTTACATAAACTCATGCCCATACCAGTTCCTCTTTCTCAATCTGCTGAACGATCAGATCTACCGTTTTCTGCGCGATTGCTTCCTCATCAAGTTCGGCGGAATTGTAGTTGTTGATGGTCGGTGCAACTGTCAGCGCCGGTCTCGCCTGCGCAGATTTGAACTGTGCTCCGGTCTGTGTTACCGCCGTCTGAATGTTCGGTTCAGCGACAAGCATGCCGACATTGTCCATTGCTTCGGTGATTGCGTTTGCTTCCGCATCGATGCCGTCAGCGATGCCAAGCGGAATCCATTTACCGATTTCATCCCGCATCAGCTTTGACGGAGATCCGATTTTCAGAAAGTCCGTTGCCCATGATATAGCATCGTCAAATCCGCTCTTCAGCTTTCCCCAGAGCGCACCGGCAACATCGCCGAGACCCTCAATGATTCCGTTGATGATTTCCGCGCCAAGCGACAGCCAGTCTGTCGTTGTGACCGTATCCCACAGGGATGTGCAGACTTCGCCGATTGCACTGACTGCTGTCTCAATCAGGCTCCGAATGCCGTCAGCAAGTAAGTTGACCAGGTCAACGCCCATCTGCGCCCAATCCTGTTCGCCAAACCAGTTGAAGATCGCATCGATGAGTTCAACGACTCCATCCCATAGCGCCGGAATGCTTGCAATCAGTCCGTTTGCCAGTTCGACAACCAGTTTGATTGCTCCTTCGATCATCTTCGGCGCATTCTGGACGACAAAATCCAGAACACCTGTGACAATCTGCGGAGCCGATTCTGCCAGCTGTGGAATTGCGGCAATGATGCCGTTGCCAAGCCACTGAATCAGTTCAAGTGCCTTATCAAACAGCAACGGAAGATTCGTTGTGATGCCCTGCCCAACAGCAACGAGCATGTCCATGCCTGACTGCATGACCTCTGGCAGATGCTCGATAATTCCGTCTACCAGACCCATTGCAATACTCGGAAGACTGCCGATAACCTGACCGATCATCGGAAGCAGATTGCCGAATGCCCATGTCATGAACGTGTCGATCACGTTGTTCAATGCAATCTTGATGTCACCGCCGGTCGCCATCGCACCGAGCATGTTCTTCCATGCGGACTTCATTGCATTGGCAGAGCCTTCCAGAGTCTTCGAAGCTTCCTCGGCAGTAGTGCCGGTGATGCCTAATTCGCCCTGGATGACATGAATCGCTTCATAGACATCGTTCAGATTGTTGATGTTGTATTTCACACCAGTAATCTTCTGAGCATCTTTCAGAAGTCTCTGCATCTCAGTCTTGGTGCCGCCATAGCCCAACTTTAAGTTGTCCAGCATCGTGTAGTTCTGCTTTGCAAAGCCCTGATAAGCGGTCGTGATGGAATCCAGACTGGTTCCCATCTTATTCGCATTGTCGGACATATCGACCATTGCCATGTCCGCGATCCGTGCCGCTTCGGCAGTATCACCACCGAGCGACTGGAGAAGCGAAGCACTGAACGATGTGACATTCTGCATATACTCGTTTGCCGACATTCCAACAGTCTTGAACGCCTGCTGAGCATTTGCAATGACCGTGTCTGCCGAGTCCTTGAACAGTGTTTCAACGCCGCCAATCGACTGCTGCAGCTGACCGCCTTCGTTCAGCGAATCGCCGATAACCTTGCCAAGCGCCATGGCACCGGCAAGTGTTTTCAATTTTCCGAACAGTTTCTTTCCGAATGACTCTCCAGCTTCATCTGCTACCGGATCAAGTGCTTTTCTGACATTGCCGGAGATGCCTTCTGCCGATGGAATGATTTGGACAAACGCCTTGCCGATGTCTGTTCCACTATTTGCCATGGTTAATCTCCTTAATCAACTGCGCTCTTCTGCGTTCAAACGCTTCAGCCGTAGCAAAGCCTGTCGGTTTTTCTTTCGGCCTGCTTGTCATCACTTCGACTATTGACTTCGGCTTGTTCCGACCGTGCTTTGCGTCCTTGGTCTGCATATAGATCAAAGTTGAAAGCCTATCGACAATCGTAGCCAACAGCAGAGTCTGTGAATCGTAGCGCTGATCGCTGATGCGCAGTGCAATCCGGCTGTTTGGTCTGAGTCCGGCGGCGAGTGTCGCAATAAGCGATGCCGGATAATTCCGCATACAAAAAATATGGTAAGTTTCGGCGAGGTCACAAATCAGTGCGCCTTCATCGACCCTTACCATATTTGCCAGACTCATCAGTTTTTTGCGTTCGTTAAAGAAGTGAAGATCTCCATCATTTCGGCAGACATGGACTGCATCGACACACGCTTCCCTTCACCGCGGACATGTGCTTTCAGAGCGTTCAGCTGTTCTTCTCCAAGCAGTAATCTGCCAAAGTTGAACAGCGCTCCAAGTTTTCCTTCCGTGATGTCGTTAAGCAGCTCGATCGCTTCCCAGTCATCCGTGATGCCGTCATCGATTTCAAACGCAAAACCGCTCTGAGTTACTCCTTTCATGGAATCCCCCTTTTTGGATTAAGACTTCTGAATGTACTCGTAATGAGTGTTGCCAGACGCATCCGGAACACAGCCGAGTGTGACTTCATAGCCAACCGGATCACCGTCAACATAGACGATGTCGCCAATCTCGATTACTTTTGCATTCGGAATAACAACACGCTTGACAGTGTCGTTATTGTAGAGCATGTCGATTGCCCATGCATGCGCTTCAAGCTGTTCGCTGTTGACATCGACTGTGATGCCTGTAGTCAGAGCGCCGGTCACATTGTCATTGCCGAATACGGTCTTCAGAACATCAACATTCATGACCTGCATCATAGTCATCTGCCACTGGTCACTGAACGATGTCTGAACATTCAGAACTGTGTCACCGCCCCACGCTTTGATTTCGGTGTTCTCACGGCTGATGGTATTTGTTACGCCATCCTCTGTGATATAGCCGATGTTAACGAAGGCAGAACCCAGCGCTGTGGTAGCATCTGTCGGCAGTGTCGTGCCGATCGGAGCGACAGATACGCCGCCGCCAATCTTCGGCTTACCGACTGTTGCTTCTAAAGCATTATTTGCCATTCATATTCTCCCTGTACCATCTTAGTAGTACGTAATTTCGAACACAGCCTGATATCTAGGCTGTCGGATCGATGTCTTTGGAAAGTTGTAGTCAGATATTAACTCGACTTTGCAGATGTCGTTGAGAACGATCATGTTCAGCATGACCGTCTTGACCAGCTCGTTCAGCAACGAAGCATCATAGGTCGTGCCTGCATACGACTGCACTGCAATCGTTGCACGCTTGATCGTGTGCTGTTCGATCGAACCGCCGGTCTTTTCTACAACAACAAAACTGAGCCTGTTTGCATTCGGGAGCGCCGGATTCGGATTTGTTTCCGGCTCTTCCATATACACAGACTCTTCAATCTGTTCATCAAGATAGTTTCTGACTGCTTCTTCGATAATACTAATCATCTGTGCAAGCCTTTCAGCAGACTGTTTGAGTTCTCGTTGTCGGTCTTGGCACGTGCAGAATCAACAGCGACTCTGCCGACTGCGCGCTTCCGACCAATGATGACATCGCCTTTGTAACCGGCAGATGTACCGCCGACATTCGCGAGAACTTGGTCTGTGTAACTCTGGACTACGGACTTCATTCCATCGGACTGAAGCAGTTCACGCACACCGGCTTTGTTCAGTTCAAACCTCAGCAGTTTACTCATAGCGTTCGCACTTCACTTTCTTATGCCACCGGAGCGGAATGTTTGCTTCGATGCCGGTCTCAGGAATGCCGAAAGTGCGATAAGTGTGAGTCTCTCCGCAGAAAGTGAACTGCACCAGTGTGTTGAACCAGTCATTCGTGTCGCCTTTCGGAACACCGATGACATATTCGATCATTCTGCCCGACATGTTCAATTCGTCAGTCCGTTCCTCTGGTGAAGGCTGACCGACTAAGCAGTCAGCCACATCAACATATTCAGAGTAGTCGTAGATCGGACTGTTGAAGTTGTCTGTGCCGGTCTGAACGCGCTTAAACAGGCGCACCGTTGTTCCGTGGATCATAGAAGTCAATCACTCCAATCCGCTGAACTCTCAGTCCGAGTCTCTTCAAATCATTCTTCATGATAGCTGCGCCGATGCCACCGCCAGGAATCGAATATGTTCCAGACCATGAATATCCAAGTCCGGCCTGCGATTCCTGTGTCATCGGTTCGCCTGTGGTGCTTGCTCTCAAGGTTCTGCCCACGACAGTGACAGTGACCTCTTTTGCGACTGATGCCAGATAACTGTTGCCACTAATCATCATGTCGAGATCCTTGCCGACCATCTGAGCGTAATACCGCAGTTCGTCAGAAATCAGCGGAAGCAATGCTTCGCACCGTTCCGCTTCTTCCTGATTCTGCATCGGTCTCCAGAGAGTAGTCACATCATCGATCGTTGCAAATGCTGTGCCCATGTCAGCACCTCACTTCTTTGCCGTGCGTTTGCGTGCAGTCGGCTTTTTCTCAGGCTTCTTTTCGGGAACCTCATCCGCCGCCTTCGCATCCGCAGACTCGATCAGTTCCCACTCGCCTTTTACCTCGCACGGGACTGTTACGACAGCCCCTGTGCGAGTATTGCGATAGGTGAGCACTTACTGAACGGTAACTCTTGCGAAGGCTGTCGGAGCGAGAATTGCCCAGCCGATGAAGAATTCAGCACGCAGATAGACCTGGTTGTGTCCTTTCAGGTCGCCTGCATTTGCGTCATTGTCAGGATTACCATACTCGATAACTTCGAGCGGGATTTCCTTTGCATAGCCCCAACGGAATGCATTCTGGAAGTCACCAACGATTGCATGGTCGCCAGCTGACTGTGTGTTGCCGAAGGATACTGTGCTGTTGACATCCAGTGTCAGAGCGCCGAGGTTTGCAGGCTGTCCACCGAATGCCAGTTCCGGATACTTGCGCAGTCCGTTTGCTGTCATAGCGGCGATAGCGGAACGCATTGCCGGAGACATTGCGATACCTGTAGCGTCAGCATCACCGAGCAGAGCAATAGCCGCATCAATGTTTGCGTCAGCGCTTGCAGCTACATAAGTAACTGTGTTTGCTGTTACCAGAGAGTCGAAGTTCTCTGTGCCAATAACTGCGGATGCTGTGCCGGTTCTCGGATTCACACCGTGGAATGCGCCAATGTCGAAACCACGTGCCATCTTTCTTGCGGCACCTTCTGCGAATGTGCGCAGAACGTTCATTCTGTATTCTTCTGTACCATACATGAATTCATCAGATACACGAACGCCATATTCGAACTTGATCGGACGAATGACCTTTGCCGCAACAGTTGCTCCACCGTTGGACTTTGCGCCATTCTCAGCAACGATATCAACTTCTTTATCGAGAGAGAATACGAATTCTGTTGTTCCGTTGAACGGAATCGGTTTCTGACCAGAGAGTTTAGCCAGAGAGGATTTGCCGGTTACGGCATTGAACATTTCTTCGACTACCTGTGTCGGAAGCAGTGTTCCCTTAGCAAGTACGTTTGCCATGCGATAATCTCCTTATTTTGAAAATTTCTGCGCCAGTGATCTAAACTGGCTGTCTAACGAGTTCTCGGTCGCCTGTTCCGAAGAACGGACAAATCCGACATGCGTTCCGGCTGACAACTTGCTCAGTCTGTCAGCGGAATCGGTGATTGACTGCTCATCTTCACCCTGTAGGAACTCGACAGCATCCATCGGCAGTTTCTTCTCCGTTGCGATCCGAGTCTTCAATGCCGAGACTTCAAGAGAATGGATTTTCGAAGCCTGCTCGTTGAACTTCTCGTCATAACCGGCATACTTCTCCATCTCTTTTGCATGCGCTTCCTTCAGCGCTTTGATCTCATCGGAGTGTTTCGCCGAAAGAGACTTCAAGTCATCCGGAGACGTCCATCCGTTGAAAGATTCGCGTGTCTTCTTTTCTGCACGCTCAAGTCTCTCCTTGATGCGTTCATCGAACTCTTCCTGAGTATTGATAGGTTTGAAATCAGTCATGTTTTTCTCCTTTGCCACTGTTACCGCCGTGTCTGCGTAAATAGCAAAAAGCGAGTGAGAAACTCGCTTAATACCCAATCTTTTGTTTTCTCCGTTCCTTTGCATTTGCGCATGCCCAACGTGCCAGTGCGATCGACTCAACGATCGTCACATCTACGTTGTCATGCATGGAACGGAATCCGAAACCGCCGTTGCTACCGATCATTCTGCGCTCACAGTTTGAGACAGCCTGTGTGACTGACGGCTGTGCCATGTGGCAGATGGTCTGTTCATCGATGCTCTGACGGAAGCCGGAATAGGCAACGACCGCTTCCGCAGTCGATACCTGGAATACCTTGGCTTTGATCCGTGATGCATCAATGAGTTGCTTCAGCAGTTCGCTTTTGCCTTTTCCATCAATGACTATGCTCTGTATGTCTGCTCCACGCAGAAACCGCATAATCCAATCCATTCCGTTTGCTTGTGGCTGACAATCGATTGTCTCCACAAAGATTTTCCCGTCTCCGGTCTTGCAAGCGATGGAAAGTGAAGTATTTGCGCCGTTTGCGCCGAATCGGACACCGACATGCAGTTTGCCTTTCAGCACTGGCAGGCTGTCTGCCTTCAGTGCAAGCCACTGCGCTTCAGTTATCTCCGACTTCAGTTCATATGTGTGCCAATAGCCTAGTCTCTGGATAATGAAGTCCAGTTTCGTGTCTGGTTTGTATTCTGACCGGACTGTTCGTTCGCTCAGAAGTTTCCCCAGGGAAGGATTGGTCTGATACCACAGATCTACATCGAGCGGATCGGACGGTTTGTCATAGACCGACCATTCTGCCCAGCCACAGCCATCGGACTCACCCGAAAGACAATCTTTGCGATATGCAACATACACATCGCCTTTGGACTGTGGTGTCGGTGGCGTTCCGGTCAGAATCGTCTGCGGATTCGGTGAAGCTGCTATCGTATACTGCAATGCACTTTCCTGAGCTGCAGTATATTCCTGTGCTTCATCGATCACCAAAGTGTCGAACGATTCACCGATGCCACCGGATTCCGTTCTTGTTCGGAACACGATCCGACCGCCATCCTCGTCAGCGCCGATCCGAATCTCTTCCAGACCGTATTGCTTCGTAGCCTTGTAACACTTTTCCGGAATTACTCGGTCTTTCTTCTTTCGACCGAGTTCAACGTAACCGCTGTCATCCAGATTCTTTTTCAACTTCATGTAGGCGCTGTGCGAAGTTGATGTCTTGTGAGCGGTATGCAGAATGCGCTCACCACGCTCGATTCCGTAGCGTTCACGAATCAGCAAAACTTCGCCTTTTCCGTTCTGGCGTGGGACTTCATAGCCAAATTTCAGATGGATCCAGAGACCATCGTCATCTTTGGCGAGGATATTTGCCAGAAGTGACTGTTGCCATTCCTGACATTTTCGACCGCCTTCCTCATAGGCTGTGATGGCATCTGGTGCTTCTGTGATGGAGTAAGGCAATATCACGGCTTGAGTCGGCAACTGAGAACCTCGTCTCGCCGTTGCCATAAATCACCTCAACCGTGTCTTGCAAAGTCGATCGTTGCTTCCAGACCGACTTTCTCAATCATGTCTTTGTGTACATTAACAAAAATGGATGCCCCTTTTGCGGAGTATCCAAGTTCGTTCATGACGGTGTTGACCATCGATGCTCTGTGCGCTTTGCGTTGTTCGACAGCACGCTGTTCACGCTCTTTGCGTTCTGCTCTGAGTTGAATCTGCTCGGAGTCCTCACGTGACCACACAACATCGGTGCGTTTGCCTAGGTGATAGGTCAGCGTGCATCGGCATCCTTCGTGTCTTCTCCAGACATCTTCACCGGTCTGCTTTACTTCGTCATAGTCGTACATGCCAGCGAGATTCTTGCACCACTGGCATGGCACCTCATATGTTCGCTGATACGAATAGACCTTGCCGTTTGCGCGGACTCTCTGAATCTTCCGTCTGGTTCCATGCGGTTCTGCTTTTCGAACCACAGTAGCCTTGTAACCGGCTTTCTTGTTCGCATCCATGTTCTTGCGCATGGACTGGTCAACAACCGCCTGCGAGTAATTGATGACTGGTTCCTTCAGCATCCATTCCGCATCCTGTGCGTTGTCATAGGATGTCAGTTTGCTGACGAAGCCTTCAATGCGGTTCGTGTCCAAGTCAGCAACGAGTGCTTCCAGACCGGAGCCTTCCGCATCCAGAATGCTGCGCTGGACTGTTTTCGTTACTTCAGCCACGATCTCATGAACAGATGCTAACGGATCGGTCACCAGTTCCCTTGCCAGTTCCTCAGTGAAGCGGTCAACATTGCCGACCGACTGCACCATGGAATCCGACATCAGTTCACCAAGTCTGACAGCAAACTCGTTAGCATCTTCGTAAGACCCAGATGTTCTAGCCTTTGCCAGAAGCCGTTTCAGCTTCGAATCACGTGCCATTGCGTTACGGAATGACTGAAGCACGCTGTCTCTCAGTTCATTCATTCAGCACTTCCTCTGTCGCTTCCTCAACTTCGACCGCTTCTGTCGGTTCGATTCCGGTCAGTTTGTAGATTGCATCGGAATCAAGCATTCCAGGAACAGCCTGATTGAGTTTAAGCACAGAATCACCGACCGCACCGAGCGTGGATGCATCAACATCGAACGCAGGCTTCCACAGCGGAATCATGCCTTCCATGATGCTCTTCAAATAGATCTTCGCATCACGCAGGCAGGCAGCTACATAACCGGCATGAGTGAATGCCACACCGAATGCTCTCTGTGCGTCCTCAATCATGACTCGCAGTGTCTCATGCGATGACTTGATTGCTTCTGCACTGCTCGGAATGTCGGAAGGGAATCCGAGGTCATCAAGCGTCAGACCAGTCTCGCCGGCAAACATGCTTGCGGCAGTCTTCAACTGATCCATATACGGAGCCATGGACTGCTGTGTGAAGTTGCCCAGAGTCGGTTTATCGCCATCCTCGTCCTTGGTGAATGTCAGCATGGTTGACAGCGTTGCTTTCCATGAATCGAGCGGTTCAGCGTCCGGATCTACACCGGAAGCGTACCTCTGAGGGAACGAATAGAACTCGGCAGAGACTTCCGACCGTCTCATCGTGTTGCATGCGTAACGCTGATAATACATGCACGCTCTTGTTATTCTGGAATGACCGAACGGTCTTGTAGCGTCAGGGCGATACACCACAGGCACAAGGAACGGAATGCCGACAGGATTTGCTTCCACAGCGATCAGTTTGCCCTTTTCGTAATATTCTGTGCGTTCTGCGGTATAGTACGCTTCGCGTTTTGCGTGACCATCCTTGTCGCGGTCTAATATCGCATAGCCTTCTTTGAGGAATCCGGTCTGTTCATCCATGACACCAGTAGCATCACGTGCTGTGATGACCGACATCCTCGGAAGGTCACCTTCCTTCTCGCCATGTGCGATGGCAATGAATGAGCATGATGCGATGAGTGCTTCACGGATCGCCGCATCGAACAGGATGGTTCCGTTATTCGCTTCATAGATCGTCATGCAGTTCACAAGGTCGGTGTCGCCCTGGAAGCCCTTGAACACCAGACGGTCAGACAAACTATCGACTGCTTTGGTGCACCATCCGAGCGTTGGGATGTAGGCATGCTTCAACCAGATCGGAATCATCTGGCTATCATCATGACCGCTGTCCTTGCACTCATAATATTTGTAGCGGAGCTCTACACGCTCCTTCTTTTTGGCTAACTTGTCTTTCAGGTAGCCGATTCCGTAGTAATCCATTTTTATCACCTCTCTGGTTTGTGCGAGATATTTACCCA
>JAEIGA010002216.1_pt1 | contig 31100 bp, 34 predicted proteins | sample 9270691 | NCBI WGS metagenome assembly JAEIGA01 (sample SAMN17057246, study PRJNA624740) | gut metagenome | biome: biome; isolation source: fecal sample | host: Bos grunniens | place: China: Xizang | collected 2019
TGCGTCTGGATTTCTTTCAATGTATCTATCTTGATGTCCTTGTTTCCAAATTTCAACTCTTGTCATAGAAGGCTTAAAACCTACATCTTCTGCTTCTGCAGAAACAAAATCGTACTTTGGACTTCTTTCAGTTATTGAATTAATTTTTTTAAAGTCATTAAGAGTACTATAACTCATTTGCATATCATCTAAAATAGCTGAACCATTCATCCCTGATTCATTAAGTATTTCGTATATTTGTCCTAAGATAGGTTCGTATCTAGTACAATTTAAACATTGATCTATAGTAACTGATTCATCATTTATTCTATCGTCATGTAAACATCTTATACATTTATATTTTCCTGCGTAAGTAGATTGTCCGCCGTAGTATACACAGTTTATATTCATACGAGCACCCATACGCCCCTGATTTCTAATAACAGTAGCCAATAAGTTCTCTAATCTAACTAATCTTTGTTCCATTTTTTTAGATTGACTCATCATAGCATCTTGAATCATTGCAAAGTTTTTAGCTACTGGTTGTGATATAGGTGAACCAGGATGATTATCTGTATATAATTGAGACTCTATTTCGTCAATCATAACTTTAGGATAGTGCATTTCAAGCTCTTCAATCTTTTTATCAAATGGGTAAGGATCTAAACTATTTATAGGTCCAGATGTTTTCGCTGATTCTTTTTTAACTTCTTCTAATAAATTATAATCGTATTCAAATTGTTTTGTAATGGCTTCTGAATCAGTAAAAGCATCTTCTAACAATTGAATAGGTAGAGTATTAGGACTTACCTCATCATAATCTGATGTATTATAAGAAGGAGGTATTACTAAATCTGGATATATAGGTTCTACTGTTAAATCAAGTGGAGTTGCTATTATATTCAACTCGCTAGCAGCTTTAACACAATGATAAGCAGTACCAGGTCCGGATTCTAATACATTATAGTTGAATACATTTTCATTGACTGTTGTGAAATTTTTAGTTAAAGTTTCTAAACGATCATTCGGCAAGATTGTATTATATACAGCGTCAACTAAACCTTTATCATAAGGTTCATGTTCTGAAACATATACATCTACTAAATCCCAATAGTTTTGATAATTATAAACTGTAACTATTTTTCCGTTTTCGTCTAATGTATATCCTGAAAAATATGCATCACAGAAATCTTTATAATCTTTATTAGTCACTATAGTATTCATTTCTGGCTTAGCAGTCCCTGGCTCTCCAGAGTTTTCTATTCTATAATTGGTCTTTCCTCCCCAGTCATTATGTTCGACTCCACCCATACTATTTAAGGAACCTTCATATGCTCCGGCTGGTCCAGGGTTAACAATATTTCCTGCAATGGATTCTACTAAAGAGTTCACATTTGTAATTAAACCTACTGAACCTATATTAGACGCACTAGAACCATCTAAAGCACTTCCTGTTAGATTTGATGAAGTGCTACCTAAACTAGTGTAGTTTAATGGATCTTGAGCTTCTCCATTTACACGTACTTCAAAATGTAAATGGTTTCCTGTTGATCCACCTGTTGTTCCTACTGGACCTACTGTTTGACCAGCAGTAACTTGTGTGCCAACAGCTAAAGGACTCTTAGTTTGCATGTGCATATATACAGTAGTAAGTCCTCCGCCATGATCTATTTTGATATAGTTTCCAGCTCCGCCTGCTTGGAAAGCGTTAGTTATTACTTTACCAGCTGCAGCTGCAACTATAGGAGTTCCTCCTGGCGCAGGTATATCTATACCATTATGCATCTTATTTACTTTTTTAATAGGATGCAGACGCATACCAAATTTAGAACCTGCACTTGAACCTACATCATGACCAGGACAAGGCCATACTAATCGATTTCCTGACGAAGCACTACTGCTTCCTGAATTTCCTCCGGGATCGTTAGCCGGTGTTCTAGCTTGCACATAACTAGATGTAGTTGCGCCAGCAAACTTATCATAGAATTGTTTTGCATAAGCATAACGTTTTTCCATCATAGGTTTTCCAGCTCTTTCAAAAGAATCCTCAAATACTTTACATGCTTTATTTATATCGTTTATTTGTTTAAATTGTTCATAGCCACCTACATATTTCTTTAAATAATTAAGTGTAGTAGGGTCTCTACCTTGTAGTTCCATATCAAGCCATTCTAATTGAGACTGTAAGTCTGTCCATTCTTTACCTTTGCTTGCAGCATGAGCTTGTAAACTTTTAAATCTTCCTTCACTTACGGTCCATTGACAAATACCACGTCCAGGTCCTCCGCCAGATTGTTGTCTAGTAGGATCCATACCTGATTCTTGTTGTAAGTTACCCATTATACCTGCTGTACATTCTTTTGTAAAACCTCTACCAGTAAAGAATGTCCAAACAGCTTGAGCTGTATCAGAAATTCCGCCTATATCAGGCACAGTACCAGTACCGCTACCATAAGAATCGAATGATCCTGATCCTCCTGGTAAACCTATATCTATAGTAGGAATAGGTTCTTCTGTTGCTACATATGGAGTATAAACAGTTGTGACTTGTCCATGGCATTTAATCAGCCATTGTAATTGTTTGTCTATTTCTTTTAATAAATTCAGCCATCTTGTTCTTTCTAAATATAATAAAGGAGACGGTGCTCTATTCAAATCAAACTCTCTCCATAGTTGTTCCGTAGATAAACCATTTGCCCATAGTATTTGAGCTGTACTATTTATTATATTTTTTTCAACGTCTTCATAAGTTAATCCTGTTTTAGTTAATTCTTCACTAGAAGGTATAAAACATGCAATCATTATTAAATGCTTGTTAGGTTTACCTTTAAACAATGCTCTGTTAATATATGTTATTTTATTGTTATCATCTATACCAGCACATTGTAAAAGTCTGTTTTCAATTTTTTCAAATCCGCCTTCTATTGAAATAGTATTATCTTCTTTAGGAGGATCTATATTTGTATTTGTAGTAGTTCCAGTAGTAGTTCCAGTAGAAGAATCATTTGGCGAATTAGTAGATCCATTAGAGTTTGAATCATCTCCTGGTCCTTCTGTTACTGGAGCTCTAGGCATAATTAATGATGCAGGTGCAGCAGCATTATTTCCTCCAAGAGTATGATCTCCTTCATTATCTGTCCCGGGATTAGTAGGTATTTCTTCTGGTTCAAGAATCACAGGAAGACTATCCTTAAATTTTTCAGTTTTAATTATATAATGATACTTTCTATCCCAGTTCAATGCTTTGAATTGGTCTTCGCGTTTTGTATGTTCACATGCGTTATATGGCGGATAAAATATAAGACAAGCACCTTTTACTTCATCCATGTTGGCAATATTAGGTCTATGGTCTTGATTAGGAATTATATCAACAGAATCATTCCAATAATCATGCCAATAAGGATTAGAATTTTGCACGCTTCCTGAACCATTTGATACAGTGCCATTGACAGAACCAGATCCAGATCCAAGACTAGAAGAACCTGTATAGGTAAAACCTGTTAGATCATCATATTGTAACAGATTGTATTTATCTATCGTTCCATTTACTTTGCTTACATAATCAGGGTCTTCAGCATATCCTGCTGCCGCTATTGCTTTTACTTGTTCTTTACCATCTTTTGCTGTAAAAGCTCCCGCTTTTGTATAACGAGAATTATTCTTTAAAAAATAACCATGATCATATACAGAATCTCCATATGATTCATAATAAGCATAATACATTGCTCCGCCTTGTTCACTGGCAGGACACTTACGTCCTGCTGCTTTTACATTTATGCCTGGAGCAGGTTTATAGCTTGAAGAATATTTAATACCAAATAAATTCTTATTTTCTTTAGCGACATTTGATTTACCCCATGCAGATTCATGGGCTGCTTGCGCTAAAGTTACAGATGCAAATACACCAAAATCTTGTTGCGTTTTTTTAGCTGCTTCAACTAAAGCTTTAAAAAACCCTTCGGTTCCGCTTAACATTAGAGCTTCATCTATATTAAATGTAGCCATCTATCTTCCTCCTTTTTTTTGTATTGGAGGCTCTCCATATCTTTCTTGCTCTAAGTACTTATCTAACTCTCCATGTTTTTTAGGGTCATAAATTTCTCTATCGAATAAAGTTCTATTTAAAAATTCTCTTTCAGCTGCCAACATTTGTTGCTTATATGATAACATATCAGATGCTTCATATACTCTCCACATTTCAGCTTGTCTTTTTTGTTCTAATTGTAAGTCATAATAATAATTAAAATCTACTATAAAATTATCTTGTGGATCCCAGTAGTACTCTTCACCATAAGTTATAAGCTTTCCAGTTACACTGCATCTTACACATTCGTAAGGCCATGTAATTCTTTTTAATATTAATGCCATAAAATATAACACCCCTTTCATTTAGTCAAAGAAATATTACTAAAGAAAAGGGTGCTGAAATCTATCTATTAATTAAAGATATTAGTTTTTTACTACTTAAATTCAAACTATTATTGACTTGAGCATTTTTATTAGAAACTAATTCATCAGAGTTTTCATTGAATACTAATCTCTTACCATTGTTGTCCATCTTAATAATTAATTTATTTAATTGTTTATGATGTTCTCTAACAACATTAGACTGTTCTTTAACATATCTAGCTGATTTAAATGCTTCAAGATCGACAACTTGTTTGATTCCATCAACAACGTTATTAGCTATTTGAGTAAGAACATCTTCATTGTTAGACATAGCTTTTAATCCTTCTTCAGAGAAGTTACCTTCTATAGTTTGAGCAGCTTGTAGTTTAGTAGCCATTAAAGATAATGCTTGCTCTTGTATAGTTCCCATATAGTAGAAGAAGTATACTTGTATATCTTTAGTTTGAGATAGTCTCCAACTTCTTCTTGAAGCTTGTCTCATAGTAGATAAGTTATATCCTATTTGATAGAATATTATAGTAGTAAAATCTAATAAGTCTAACCCTGTTTCAACTAATGAAGGGTTAGTTATCATAACTTGAGCGCCTTTGTTAACTTCTTTAGTTATATATTCCATACGCTTTTCAGCTTTAACAGATGCTTTTAATTCAAATGCTTTTATATTTTCAGAAGCTAAATAAGCAGTTAAGTGATCTCCTATATCAGTTGTATTAACTGTATTATAATATACTAATACTTTTTCTCCATTAGCTAATTTTTCTTGAATTATTTCTAATAATTTTTGTTCTTTGTTTCTTATTGTTTTAGTTAACGGAACAGATTCATATTCTACATCGCCAGTATCAGGGTTTAATACATATTTTTTACAATGTGGAGCGTCTGGATATTGAGTCATTAATTTTATCATACTACTCATTATCTTTCTAGATTGTCCATCAAATCTACCACATCTTTGTCTAAAGAAATCTTGTATAGCGTCATAACCTTGTTGAGTTTCTTGATCCATTTCTATTCCTATAGGTATTTCTTCGTAATCAGGTAAACCTTCTGTCATTTGATCAAGAGTTATAAATGCAGTTAAGTTTAATAAGAACTTAGTAAATATTAATGGAGATACACCAGGAAGTTTCTTTTCTTTTGCGTTACCTATTGAACTAGCTCTTCCTCTTTGTATTTCAAGTGTAGTTTCTCTAGAAGTAACACCAAAGATTCTAGCAAATTCCATTTCGTCTTCATATCTAAATCCTTCTTGCTTCATTATATTAGGACATACTCTAAATAATGTATAGAATATATTAGATGCATAACCATTTAATAAAGTACCAGTTAATAATGCAGTATGATCTGCAGATCTCATTAGAAGATGCGCTGCATGTCCTTGTAAAGAATTATTCATTAATAAATGTGCTTCGTCTAATAATAAATATCCGAATACACCTTTCATTCTTTCATGTATATAATTTGCTATAGGATATTTCTTAGGTCCTTTATATGTTATGTTATAATATCCATTCTCTTGGAAGAAAGTATATTGATCGAATAATTTATTAAATAAAGCAGATTCTTTTTTATCAAGTTTTTCTTTAACCATATACTTCTCAGTTAGTTCTGTTATATGTTGCATTCTAATCCATCCTGCTTCTCCTAGCTTGATCCAGCCATGAGTTTGATCATCTCTATTCAAAGCAGTCCATAAGTTCGCATTACAAGTTTTCTCAACGTACTGTTTCTTTTCTTTGTCCCACACTCTTAAAGTATTAGCACATTTCATATTATAAGAAAATTGTTTTGTAAAGTCCTCTTCAGTTAAGTTGACTTTAACTTTAGTTTTTCTTCTACTGTATGGAGACATTTGTCTGTTTTCTATTTTAAATACAGGTTGTCCACATTCAGGACAAACAAAACATTTTTTAGATCTTGACCATATAACAGCAGGTCTTTCATCGAAACCAAGCTTAGCTATCTCTTTAGACATTATAACAAACATATTTTCAACTCTATTTTTGTTTCTAAGTTTGTTTTCTATTTCAAGTAATTCATCTAAGTTGTGTATTATATATCCTTTAGCATTAGGTACGTATTTTTCCATTTCAGATTTCCATTTCTCAACTAAGTGAGAAGGACACATAACAATCGCATTGAATCCTTTATTTTTATTTCCATTATGAACATAACAAGCAGAACCAGACTGTAAAGTTTTTCCAGTTCCCATTTCTCCTACTATGAAGCTATGATGATTTATTTTCCAGTTATTTGCTACAGATTGAACTGTTGCCATTTGAGCCTCGTACATCTCGACGCCTTTATGATGTATAAAGTCATCGATGTTGTTCATATATTTACTATATTCATCTGTTCCTGGTATAAATTTAGGTTTAAATTTGTTTTGTATTTTTTCTGCTAATATAGAACCAAATATAGATAAGTAGTCATTTAAACCATGAACTCCATCCAATAAAATAGAAGGATCGTTATTGCCTTTAATGCTTATAGCTTGGCTTTTTAATCCTTCTTGTATGATCGTTTTTAACGATTCTTGATTTCCTACATATTTAAATATTTGAACTTCAGGAGTTGTTTCGCATAATAGAGTTCTCATTTCTCTTAGTAGTCTATCATTAGTTATTTTATTATAGATATAATCAATCCATTCTTCTAATAAAGGAACTGAACTATATTTATATAATTTATCATATAGCAATTCTTTTAATCTATTAGGCTTATCGATGTCATCTTCTTTTACATACATATATAAAGTAAATTCCTCTGCATCTGAATCCATTCTACTATAATCTTTTTTAAATATAGTAGCATGAACTAAATCGCTATCAGAATTTTTATATGTGTCCATTATATATTGTGCGCCTCTATTTTTAACTGCATAAGCAGATTTACATCTTAAGTTAACTGTATCTCTAGATTTTATTATAGCTTCATTAACTTTATCTACAGCTGTTTTATAACCTACAAAAGACACATAGATTAATTCATTAGTATATATATCATAAGAGAACTGAGTGGCATACAAAGGCCCACCAGCGATATCTCCTACGTTTAACGGCATTAAAGTATTAAATATATTTGCATTACTCATAAGTATACCACCCTTTCAATTATAAATTATCCTAATTGTATGAATTCACCGTCTGCAGTGAATACATTTATTTTAACTTGATTGCTTATTGTTTCAGTTGATTTAATTTTATTATCTTCTAAATCTTCTTGTACTGTAGACGTAACTTTAGTAGTCATACCTTTTATAACATGATGTACGCCGTCCATTTCTTCTACTACACCATCTAAACATCCAGATGTTAACACCAAACCTACTTGACCTATATTAAATGGTTGTAATGGTGATTGATCTTTAATAACAAGAGGTTGTGTTTGATTTATTAGAAAATTATCTATTATAGATACATTCATAGCTGCTTTTATATCGGCCAAATCAAGTTTACTACCTCTAAATAATTCAAGAACTAATTCATCTGTAGGTAAAGTATATGATACTTCTGTATTTGATATATCTAATGCAGTGTCATAATTAAAACACTTAAGCATTTTATATATATTTTCATCTGAAATTGTAGTGTTTTCTTTCTTTTTGATCCCTGTAATAATAACTCTTTGCAATTTTAATCTGCTACTGCTATCGTGTATTTCTTTTATTTTAAATACATTTACATTTGTCAATACTTTAGATAAATACATAGCAAACGCAGGCATAATTCTAGTACTAGGCAAAGCTATTATCATAAGGCCTTCTGGTCTTAAATATTTTATACAGTTTTTGACTTCAAGTCTTTCACATGGCTCTATAAGGTTATTCATATAATCTTTCTTTTCTTCGTATCCTATCATAGGATTAACAAATACAGCATCAAAGAAATTATTAGATATAACGCTTCCTTTTAACGGCCCGTGAAGTACTCTATGCATCTTATCACGAGCCTGTCTAATGTTATTATCTGTATTTCCATAAGTTAAATCGTCATCATTTTTAAATCGCATTGCGTTATTTCCATTATTGCAATTAGGGAAAAATATATTTATTTTACTATTATTTATAATTTTTCTTATATCTTTCATAAAGCCTTCAGGATACTCTAAAGCGTCTACGTATCCATATTTAATATCATCTGCAAAACTACTTGTATGATAACCCCATAGATCATTAAATTGTTCTACAGATAATAAATCTAATAGCGGAGCAAATCCTTTTATAGTATCTATATCAGAAGCTGTTTCTATTGTATTTTTAAATGTCGCTAACGTGCTATCATGAGCTTTTAAAAATTGTCTACTTTCATGTAAAGAACATTCTAGATCTTTTATATAAAATCTCATAGTATCTATTGAATCAACTAGTCTAATTTTAGTTCTTTCTAAATCATCAGACTCTTTTAATTTAGTGAAATAAGATTTAAAAGCAGTTAATGATTTTACATATTGTGCTGCTGAATAAAGCTTTGCCATTAATTGTCCTCCTTTTAAGGAATTTAAAAAGGGCACTATTCCTCAGCGCCCATAAATATTATCCCTTTATTTGTTTTTTTTATAGTTGTTTTTATTATTTTCCCTTTTTTTAATAATTTTTTATTTGCTTTATAAGTATCTGCAAACGCAGTTACTTCTATTATTCCGTCTCCTGTGTCAAAACTCATGAAAGCCATAGTTCCGTTTTTAGCTTTATGAGTTTTGACTCTCGTAATTAAAGCATCCATTTGAACTTCTTTAAATAATTTAACGGTGTCTAGTCCAATTTTATTAAAATTATTAGCAGGATGATTAGTGTAAGCTACTTCTAATAAAGCCTCCTCTGTCTCATAGCTAGTGGCTTCTACTTTTATTATTAAACTATTATGCACTTTGATTTCTTTTAATACTTCTTCTTTACGTATTGTACAGAACTCATTATATATTTCTGATACATTTTCCCCTAATGCACCAGAGAATAATAAAGGAATCAGTGCACGTTTTCCGCACTTAGTTTTTTGTACTTTTTCGTGTATTTGACTTATTAAACTTCTATCCGATTCAAAAGGCACACATTTCTCTATGATTTCATTATAAGCCGCTTCACTAAATGATGTTATAGCACATAATCCTATTCTTATGGCATCACCTTCTATAGTAAACTTCCATGAAGATTTAGTTATGTCTGGCGGTAAAAATTTTATTCCAAGTTCACGCGCATCATTAAATACTTCTTCTATTTTCTTACGACGTTTCTTAACGTCTCCTCCGTTTAAATATATATAAGATAAAGTAGACGCTATAAATTCTTTAGGATAATAGCATTTATAATATGCTGTAGTATAACCGACCATAGCATAAGCTACAGCATGACTAGAGTTAAACGCATATTTCCCTGAGTCAACGATCATAGTGAATACTTTCTTAAATTGTTCTTCTGTCATAGAATTCTTAGTAAGCTCTCTTAATTCATTTTCGGCCTCTTTTAATTTATCGAATTTCTTTTTAGAAGAGAACTTCATTATTTGGAATCCACGTTCTATACTTACGCCCATATTAACGCATACGCTCATTAATTGTTCTTGGAATATCATAACTCCGTTAGTGTCTTTCGTAACATTATCATAATACGGATGAATTAATTCTATTTCACGTTCGCCTTCTTGTATTTGCATGTATACTTCATCCGAACCAGAAGATATACATGGTCCACGTACCAATGCTAGGCAAGCAGCTAATTCACTTATAGTTTTAGGAGCTAATCTAGGCATTCTCTTCTTGTAAGTATCCGTACCTATCTGGAATAAGCCAGTTGTTTTATTAGAAGAGATTAAATTCCATACATTTTCGTCATTACATTTATCAAATTCCATATCGAATTTATCGCCGCTTAATTCTTGACAATATATAATAACATCAAGTGTGTTTAATCCTAAGAAGTCATATTTAATACCTTTAACTGATTCACACGCTCTTAATTCTAATGCAGTTGCTTGTAATTCTTTCTTGTCTTGTCTTATCATTGGCATAGATTCCATTACAGGAGCATTAGTTATTAAAGTTCCCGCTGCATGTATAGAAGAACTAGATTCTAATCCTTCTAGTTTTTGAGCCATTTCAAATAACTCTGGATATATATTTCTATAATCACGTAGTTCTTCTACGTGTTCTAACGCTTCTTCTATTGATAAGTCTACTAACTTATCTTCTTCGGAGTCATCGTCTAAATAATACACTGTAGGTATTAATTTGGCTATCTTATCGGCTGTCTCTAAATCTATTTCTAACAATCTACACACGTCTCTTATAGCACTCTTAGCTTTACGCATAGTAAAAGTACTAACTGCCGCACAATGATCTATTCCGTACTTGTCTATAACATATTTAAACATTTTCTCTCTGTATTGAGACGGACAATCCATGTCTATATCGGGTACAGTCCCCTTACGATACTTAGAAGTAAAACGCTCGAATAATAAATCATATTTAATTGGGTCAATTGTTACTAATTGTAATAGATATGCTACTACACTTCCGCTCACTGAACCACGTCCTGGTCCCATTAGAATACCTTCTTCGCGTGCATATCTATATATGTCCCACATGATTAACATGTAAGAAGTAAAACCGACCTCTTCAAGTGTATCAAGTTCATAATATAATCTATCTATATATACATTAGGATCGTCTAACATATAATAGATTTCTTCTAAACGTTCAAAACATAAATGCTCTATAAACTGTCTAGGCGTATAGTTATCCGGACAATCAAATATAGGTAGATTTAATTCTTTTACCTCTACAGTTACGTTACAGTCTTCTCCGATTTTAACGGTATTTTCTAAAGCCGTTTTAATTATCTCCGTATCATACATACTCATACTATCATATAATTCATTATAAGACATTAAATAATAGCATTTGTCTGGGTATATTAATTCGTCTTTGTTTTCTGATAAAGTCATATGTCTTCCTAAGCGTACATGATAGTCATGTATTTTATATTCATCACTATTTAAGTAATGAACATCATTAGTTACAACAAGAGGAATATTATGTTTATTAGAAAGCTCAATTAACTTATTGTTGATCAAGACTTGATCAGTAAAATCTCCTGGTTGTATTTCAAAATATAAATCCGTACCGAATATTTCAATTAGTTCTTTTATGTGTGATTCAATTAATTCTTCTTCGTTGTTTAGTATATATTGAGGAAGCATACCACCGGCGCATGCAGTCAAACAAATTAATCCTTCGTTATGGTTTCTTATATAGTTTAAATCTATTCTAGGTTTCTTATAGAATCCTTCCAGCGATGCTACAGAAACAATGTTTATTAAATTCTTTAATCCTTCGTTAGTCTTAGCTAATAATATCATATGATAAGTTTTAGATTCTTTTGTTTTTAACTCCATATCTTCAGTTATATATATTTCACAACCTATTATAGGTTTTATATTTACGTCCATACATTTAAAATAAAAATCATACATATCAGCTAAAGAACCGTGCCCAGTAACAGCTAAAGATGTTAAACCTAACATCTTAGCTTTTTCAATGTAATCATTTAACTTTAGTATACTATCTCCTATACTGTTTCTTGATGTATGGACGTGTAAAGGTACATATTGATTCATTGTGTTCACCGTCCTATAGTTTAAATTATTTTAATAAATCTTCAATATTATCTACTTCTATAAATGTAGGCTCTGGTCCTACTTCTACACTTATTTCTCCATACTTATCTAATTGACATGATAAGCATTCATGTGGTTTAGTATAATCATATTCATATTCTGAACAATCTAATATACCTATTTCATCATCTAAAATTAAATTAATTTTTTGTTTAGTGCAATAGCACTCATTGTTTGCTGGAGAAACACAACAAGCTGAGTTATATTTGCATCCAGTCATACAGCATTTAATGCAAGTTGAACAATTCATATTTTATTATCTCCTTTTATTTTTACCAAAAGTATAGTTAAATCCTTTTCCTAATTTTATAGTTTTCCTTCCGTTACTATTAATAGTAAGTCTACCCAAATTAGCAGAAAAGCTAACGCCTTTTTTACTGACGTTAGCTTTTAAGTGTTTGCCTAGTTTAATTGTTTTTCTAAAATTTAAACCCATTAGTGTCCAGTGGAACCGAATCCACCGTCTCCTCTATCTGTTTGATCAAGATCATCAACTTCTTCAAAATCACATTGATAAATTTTTTCTAATACTAATTGGGCAAGTTTAGTTCCTTTTGGTATAACAACAGGAAAATCTGAATCGTTTCTTACCATTATACCTAGTTCACCTCTGTAAGCATTATCTATAGTTCCTAGGTATACGGTTATATCAACTCTACCTGAAGCATATAATCCTTCTTCATTTACTTTTATTTTACAAGAAACACCTTTAACAGTATTTCCACTTTTGTTTCTAATAGTTGCTCCAAAGCCAGGAGGTAGAGCTATACAAATACCAGTAGGAGCTATTCCTTTCTGCCCTGGGCCAAGACTTAAATCTTTTACCGTATATAAATCTGCTCCGCTATCAGTAGCGTGAGCAAATTCTGGTGCAATAGCATCATCATGTATTTTTTTTATTAGAATCTTCATATAACAACTCCTTGTCTATAAAAAATTTATATATAAACATTTCTATAAATAATAATAAGAAAAACATTCCTGTAAAAAATAATGTTATTATGGCGGCGTCCGAGTCTATGATGAATCACTCCTTAATCACATTTAGTATAACTACAGTTAGTACACTGAACACATCCACCAGTATTTATCATAGTTTTTTCTTTGCATTCAGGGCACTCTTGGTATTCAGGCCCATTAACTTGTTTAGCTACATTAGCTTTATTTATTCTAACAACTTCTTCTTGTTTTATAGTTTTAGTATCATCATATATTAAAAATGCTTCTTTGAATTGCTCATGCATTTCTAATAAAGCTTTGGCTATTGATGATGCACAAGAAGATCCAGGTGATACTTCTTTTCCAGCTGCTCTTGCAGAAGCATAAGAAGGACAAACAACAACAGAGTTTAATTGGTCTGCTATTTCTTCTACTGGAGCACCTTTTCTAGCGCATAAGCTTATTAATCTTGATACAGCGTTAGTAAATGCTAAACAACCGCCTTTGCTACCTTTAGATAAGAATACTTCTCTTAACTCCCCTGTGTCTTCATCGAAGAATGCATTAATATGCATTGTACCACATCCAGATTGTATTCTTCTTTTTAATCCTATTACGTTATCATCTGGCATTATAGTATCTCCAAATTTTAGGCCACGGTCTTCTGTAACAGGAGTGACTATTTCTGGTTCTTCTTTAGGTTCTTCTTTTATAGTTAGTACACCTAATCTAGCACAGCCATCTCTAAATATAGTCATACCTTTTAATTTGTTTTTCCATGCTGCCATATATAATTCTTCTACTTCTTCTACTGTAGCACTATTAGGTAAATTAACTGTAGAAGATATACTAGCATCTATATGTGATTGCCATACGCCTTGCATTTCCACTCTTTTAAATGGATTTAAAGTTTGAGCAGTTACGAAGAAATCTGGTAATTCTTCTTCTTCAGTTAAGCCATAAGCTCTCATATAATCATCAGCTATTTTAGTAAATACTTTATAAAAAACTTCTTCGCCATGTAATGATTCAGTCTTTCTAGTATATGATAAACTAAATATAGGTTCTATACCACCACTTATTCTTAACATAGTAGATAAAGATCCAGTAGGAGCTATAGTTAATAGTTGACTATTTCTTAATCCATATTTATTTACAGCATTTACTGTAGAAGTAGTTGTATTTGATCTAAAATATTCAGAAGTCATCACAGCTTCCTCATTATATTTAGGGAATGCTCCATATTCTTTGGCTAACATAGCTGATGCATATATAGATTCATCAGCTAATACGAATCCTATTTCATCACATACAGCTAATGCTTCTTCTGAATCATATTTTAATCCCATCTTTATAAGCATGTCTGCTATACCCATTACGCCTATTCCTATTTGTCTATAATCTCTTACAGTATCTCTTTGTACTTGTAATGGATGTAATGGAAGACCTTCATCTAGCACATCATTCATTGCTCCTACAACTATATGAATGTCATCCATGAAAGAATCAAAATCAAATTGTCCAGCTACCACATAAGAAGATAAGTTAAATGAACCTAATAGACAACTACCACCATTAGGAAGAGGTTCTTCGGCGCAAGGATTAACACCTGCATATTTAAATTCAGGGTCATTACTTAATAAATTATAATTTTCTATATTATCCCAAAATAAAATTCCTGGTTCAGCATAATCCCAATTGTTTTTAGCTAATAATTTAAAGAATCTTTTAGCGCTTACTATTTTAGATAGTGTGTCTCCTGATTCAGTTGTGAAAGATAATTCCCAATCAGAATCATTTTCTACTGCTCTCATAAAATCGTCAGTTATTCTAACTGATATGTTTGCTTTAGTTACGGCATTTAAATCAGTTTTTATATTTATAAATTCTTCTAAATCTGGATGAGAACAATCTATAGACAGCATAAGAGCCCCTCTACGACCATTTTGTCCTATAACTTCAGATACATTAGAGAATGTATTCATAAAGCTTACAGCGCCTGTCGTAGTTTTAGCAGCATTATGAACTTTCATTCCCTTAGCTCTTAATGGAGATATATCTATACCGACTCCTCCACCGTAACTAAATGTTCTTGCTAAGTCTGCGCAAGTTTGATATATAGATTCTATTGAATCTTCTTCTACTGCTAACACATAACAGTTAGAGTACGTAATTTTTTTACCATAGTTTTGTAATCCTCTGTTAGCTAAAATTCTGCCGCCAAATAAAAACTTTTGTTCTACTATTAATCTTCTTACATCATTGTTTCCATTTGTAACTCTATCTAACCATTCGTCGAAAGTTTCGTTTTCAAATCTATATTTCTTCTCCCAAATGTTTATTCCTAATTCATTATCATTTCCTAACCATTCTTTTACGTTCATATGTCCTTCCCTTTCATCTATATATTTATTTTATTTATCAATAAAGCATCAATTAATTCTTTAGACCAATTAGTGGCTTTAGAATAATTATTTACAAGCGTATTTAAGTCATACCATTTATAAGAATATGTTTTTGTTTCTTTTGGTAATTTTATACTTCCATTATGATTAACTGAGTATATAGTACCTAATATATTTTTAGTTGAAGCATTTGCTAAGTCTCTAATATGACCAATATAATTATAATTTGTAGTTTTAGAATCCAAACCTAATAAAGATGATGTATTTATCATTTGATTTAGTAAAGCATTATTATTGCCACAATCTTGTTTGACGAGATTATTTATACCTAATTCAAGACATGGGCGTTTTGTTTTATCAACAAGTTCTCGTACCAAATACTCATTGTTATTGTTTTTAAACAGCATAACTGTAGCTATTTTAACTAAGCAAATATTATTATCTATCTTTTCTCTTGTTTCATATATACCTATAGAATCAAATAAACAATAGCTACCTTTATTATTTAAGTGAGAAATAGTCCCAGATAAACCATTAGGTATATGAGACACATGGTTTACTGGGACTACTAACACTTGCTCTTTACTCTTCATCTAAAAGATTTCTTAATTTTTTAGATATTTTAAATTTAACAACTTTCTTAGCTGGTATGTTTATAACTTTATTAGGATCTCTAGGATCTCTAGCTTGTCTTTCTGCTTGTTCTTTTATTTCAAAATTTCCAAATCCTATTAACTTAACATCTTCTCCTGCCATTAATGATTCTTTTATAGTTTCTATAAATTCATTAACAACTTCTTCAGTTTGTTTTTTAGATAACTCAACTTTATCTGCTATTTTGTCTATTAAGTCTGCTTTTTTCATATAAATAATCTCCTCTTTATTATATTATTTTTTGTTTAATTTGCCTTGTTCCATTAACTCAAGAGCTCTTTTAAAACAATCTTTACAATTCCCAGAATTAGGACATTCTAAACAATCTTTTATACTATTGCAGTTTGTTTGTTCTAATTCAAAATAATTTTTAACACATTCTATTTTTTTGAATTCATTATCTACATTACTCTTTAGTATGATTCTATCTTTAGTTATTAATGTAACGTTATAATCATTAACATTTCCTGTTTCTAATAATGTTTTTAAATCTTCAAAACTAAATCCTTCTATTGTGTTATTTCTCTTTAAGATTTCAAATAAGTCTATCATATGATTACCTCTCCCTTTCTTATCTTTTTACTTCAATATATCAATTAATCTATCTATTCCTTTATTTATTTCATCTGACACACCAAATTCTGGTTCATAATATATTAAATTTGTTTGTGTGTTGTCTATTATAACTGTAAAATGATCTGGAGTTTTTAATGCATCATAACTATCTATAAGTTCTTCTGTTAAAGAATCCATAAAATCTACACCTATAAATATTAATGTATGCGTTTTAAGTGTAGGTTTTCCATTAGCGTCTTCGAATATAGAATTCTTAACACTCTCATATATAGGAGTAGTATATTTTTCTCCAAAAAACAATACAGATGGCTTCATATTGCCGCCGCATTCACACTTATATATTTTATCTTGAGCTTCCAATTGATCTTTTATCTCATACGCATTAACTCTCTTGTGACATTTAACACATTCTATAACATCTGTCTTTCCGTTAGGACTAATAACATTATCTATTGTATTGACTAAATTAATGTCTATTACATTAGATACTAAGTTAAGCTCTAGTAATTTGCTAATACTTTTAGTTATATCATTAGAATATTTCTCAGGCATTGATAATATACATTTAGAATAGAATTGCCAGAACATCTTAGGATCTTTTATCATTGTCTTCCTATTATAAATCTCTTTAGTTTTTTCGTTTATAGGAAACATGTTATCAGTTATAACTTTTGGTCCTAATACTAATACAGCATCTTTATGTTCTTTTAAATGCTTTATTAAAGTTTCAATTGGTAATTTAGTTTTACTCATTTTCACCCTCCGATGTAAGATAGTCAAATATACTAATAGTTTTTTCTTCTTTATTGATATCATTGATATCTATAACAATGCGTTCTTCCTCTTCTGAAGGAGTTATAACTTCATCAGATTCATATTTAATAGGTTGTCTATAAATAGGCTGAGAAACTGTTTTAACAGGTTCAGAAGCTACTTCTGTTTTATTAGAAGAGAAAAGACAAGAGACAACATTTACAGTTATCTCTCTAGGCAAACTATTTATTATATCAGCATACTTGCAAATGTTTCTTTTGTTGCAATTACGACAAATCAATATTTACCGCCTCCTATAACTGGTTTCATTATTGATTGAATATATGTTTCTATAAATTCTTTATCATTAATGTCATAATCAATTGATTTCATTAGTCCAATATATTTATAATTTAATTCAAATAATTCTTTATTATAATCATTTATTATTTCTTTAGCTTGATAATAAGCATATGTGATAGCATTGTTCATTATATAATCTAACAGATTATCTCTTAATTGCAAAGATAAATCTGCCAAATCTTTTCCTTCAGGTAATGGAAGCACTTTGGTTTTTATACCTGCTTCTTGTAATTGAGGAATGATTTTCTTTAAAGTCTTTTGACCTTTTTCATCGCAATCATATGCTATTATTAATAACTTATTATATCTAGCAAGAAGATCTATTTGATAGTCACTAAGAGTTGTGCCTAATGCACATATAGTATTCTTAACCCCAAATTGTTGAGGTAAAATTACATCAAATACTCCTTCTGTAAGAATAATATAGTCAGCATTTTTATCTATATGATTCAAACCATAAATATATTTTGATTTTTCGAAGACATCAGAGTTACTTGAATGAATGTATTTTTGTTTAACGCCTTTAGTTTTCGCATCTATAAGACGTTTATTAAAGCCTAATACATTTCCATAAGAATCGAGTAAAGGGAATACTATACGGTTATCATATGAATCAAAACCTATATACCATTTATCTAAAGTATCGTTATCAACTCCTCTATCATATATATAATCGTATGCTTCATCTGTCATATTGTTATAATATTTCATACATATCTTATAATTTTTCTTTAATACTTCTTGATGTTTTTCTTCTGGTAAGGGAAGATTTATTCTGCTGGCTAATTTTTTTACATAATAAGACCAGCTATGATTATTATTATCTAGCCATTGAAGTAAAGCGATACAATCAGAGCCATAGTTTCCTTCTTGTGTATTCTTTCTATCAGAATGGCACCCATAACAACACCAAGTATTTTTATTTAAATCAACATAAAATGAGGCATCGGAGTCATTATGATCTGGGTGAGGACAGTGCCCCATATATCTATTAACTCCTGCTTTTTTTAATACAGTATCACTATACTCTTCCACTAGATCTTTTAAATTAGTTTCTTCTTTTAACTTATCTAACCACTCTTTGTCAAAATACACTTAAAGGATCTCCTCTCTATTATTTTACTTCAAATTTATCATCTCTATCCGTTATAAATACACCAGGAACTTTTGTACCAGAAATATATAATTCTCCATCTTTAACTGTTCCTAGTTTTTTTATTTCAGATTTATTTATAGTTTCTTTTACAGATGTTTTAATAAATTCAGGTGCTTGTTGTTTTGCCCACTCTAACATAGTAGCTTCGTCATATTCATATTGAGGCTGTTGTTTCTTAATAGCTAAAGTACCATAAGGAAGTTTAATAGATTTCTTATTTGTTTCCATAAGCTCTCTAACAGCATAGTCTTCTAAAGCACCGTCATAATATCTTTTCTTTCTAGAAATAGATTCTAATTGATTTAATAAAAATTTTTCTAATAAATCATTATATCTTTGTTTTTCTTCTGCTACGAAATCTTTTAATGCTTGCATTTCTGCTTCACAATCTTTAGATAGTTTAACAAAATAATTTGCCTGACTTTTATCATTGATTATATGATCAGCTTCTTCATTTATACCTAAACTTTTTTTCTCTTCTTCGCTTAAAAATTCTTCCAAATCACTTAGGAAATCATTATAATCCATTAATTATCCTCCTTCAATGATTGTATTATATCGGCGTCATAGTTTCTCTTTTTAGTTATTATCTTTTCAGCTATCTTATCATAGCTATCATCAAGTATAAGTTGCTTAACGTTAGATATACGGCTTACAGAGTCTGCTCTTTTTATTCTACCATGTCTTTGTATTTGATTCGCATATGAATCAGCTAAATCATATTCTATTAGATTCTTACACTTAGATAAGCTAATACCAGCTTGTCCTGCATTAGTCATTATTAGAATCTTATATGAGTCTGTGTCTTGAAATAAAGTATATGCTTGTTCATATCTTTCTTCTGCACTCATAGAGCCATTTATATATGCTATATCACAATCGAATTTATTCTTTAGCTCATTCATTAATAACTGTTGCATTCTTTCATAACGTGTAAATATACATACAGTTTCATCTGCGTCTATTATATCTGATACTAAATCTATTAATGTTTCTAACTTAGGATTCTTTAATCCATCTACATCATATTGATTAGATAAAGTAGACTCAGACATATTTAATAGTCGTGGATCATCTGCTAACTCTTGAGCAAATGTTTGATAAGCCATTACTTTAGCAGACCATTGAAGATATTCTTTATTCTTATCTAGTAGCTTAGAATCTTTTATCTTTGCTTCTATAGCATCTACAGCATCCTGTGCTTTTTTTAGATCTTCCATAATCTCTGCATTGATCTTAGCAGTCTTTTTATCCATAGGTATATATATAGGCGTTACAATTAACTCAGGTAACTGATCTGATATCTCTGCTTCTGTTTTAATAAACATATAAGGCGAGATTTGTTTCTTTAAATGATCTACATTCTTAGCTCCAGCAACTCTACCGTGTCCTTTATATATAATATAATTAGAAGCAAATTTACCGTGAGTTTTAAACAAATCTTTGTCTACAAAATTAAAAATGCCAAAAATATCTTCAGGGTTTTTTGTAATAGGAGTAGCTGTAAAGCCATATCTAAATGGTAACTGATTGAATTCATATAATGCTTTGCTCCTTACTGCTTTATAAGATTTGATATATTGTATTTCATCTGCTGCAATAAATTCACAACCTGCTGCAAATAATTTATCTGCAACACTTTTATTCTTAAGAACTTCGTAGTTACATATAAATAAATCACAATCTTCAAATTGGGCATCAAACTTCTTACCCATTTTACTAGGTGAATCAATAGCTTTTGCTATATAATTAGAGAACTTAGATACTTCTTTAGTCCATTGATATTTAAGAGAAGCAGGGACTACTATGATACCAGGTGTATTGATTTTATTAGAAAGTCTTAATTCGTTATATAATGCTATCATAATCATTGTTTTTCCAGAACCAGTAGGAGATACGACTAGACTATTATCATGATTCATAGCGAAATAGACTATTTCTTTTTGATACATATAAGGATCATATTTTAATCCTTGCCCTATTGATTCATAAGGTTCAATGATTTGTTGAGCATTAAATTTATCTTCTAATAATCTACCTATATCTTTATTAATGATCCATCTATTCTCGTCTATCCTTTTTATTTCATTAGAATAAAAAGCGAGTTCGCGCAACAAAATAAATTTGTCACACAACTCGCCTGTATAGTCTAAGAAATAATTATTAGTATCTTTATTTCTTAACTCTATCATGTCTTATATCCTATTCTGGTATAACTTCTATATAACCTGAATGTAATCCAGTTAAAACTAATGAACCTACACTATCTTCAAACAAATAATTTAATGATTTAGTTATATTAAATGCATAAGAATAACATTCGCTATCTTTTATATTAACTATGGCATGATCCATCTTATAATGTTCTAATAATAAAGTACTTAATTCATCTAAATCGTTTGCTCTCATATAAAAAACTTCATTTTCAACAGGATTACTATATTCTATTATCTTATATACCATACTATCTCTCCTTTATAATCTCTATTTTACCATAGTAATTTATTTTTTTATCAGAATTAACATCTGTAGGTGGATATAGTTTACTGTAAGATTGTGTTATATGATATTCATACCAACCGTCATAGCATTTAAAATTGACTTTGGCATGTTTTATTTTATTTTTTTTTATTATTTTGTCACTGATTTCTTCTATACTATCTGCATTAATTTCATATATATAGTCATTTGGGTTAAAGTATTCAGTAACTTTGAATCTCATATAAACATCTCCTTAGTTTTTGTATACGTATTTTTGATTAATTTCATTTAAAAATCTAGATGGCTTTGCATATGAATCTCTTCCTTGAATCTTAATTGAGCAAGGATAAGTCATAAATAAATAATCTTTAGCTCTAGTCATAGCTACATACATACATCTTCTTTCTTCTTCCATTTGTAATGGATCTTCAAGTGATTTAAAATGAGGAGATATACCTTCTGCACAACCTGCTACTATGACTGCTTTATATTCTAACCCTTTTGACTTATGCATAGTCATAAGCTGTACTTTATCTTCGTCTTTATCATCTTCTTCTCTATATAAAGAAGCTTGAACTAATAAATCTTCTAAATCAGTATATTCAGAAGCAACATTTACTAGTTCTTGTAAGTTTTCTATCTTAGGTTGTAAATCTTTTTCTTCTTTAGTATCTTGAAGATATCCTACATAATCAAGTTCCGTTACTAACCATTTTATAAGTTCACTTGGAGATACTTCAGACATTTTTTGTTCTAAAGAATCTAAGAATTTAGCATAGTTAACTACACCTTGTTTAGCTTTTCCTTTTAATTTTTTTTGTAAATCAGGATGAACTAACGCTTCTCTTATAGACATTTCCTCTATAGAGTGAGTACGAGCAAAAGCTTCTATAGCTTTTAAACTAGCATCTCCTATACCTCTTTTAGGTCTATTAATGCTTCTTGTAAATGCTAACATATCTTTTCCATTTAATATTATTCTTATATAAGCTAGTATGTCTTGTATTTCTTCTCTACAGAAGAAAGGTATAGATCCTATTAAAGTATAAGGTATTTTTTCTTTCATTAAAGCTTCTTCTATAGTTCTAGAAAGATAAGTCATTCTATATAATACAGCTATTTCATTATAAGGTATTTTATATTTATTATGGCACATTTTTATATACGTAACGATGTTGCGTGCTTCATGTTCTTGGTTTTTACATTTAGTTTGTATTATTGGAGCGCCTTTAACTTCTCTAGCTGCATGTAATTCTTTTTTTAATTGTTTAGTATTTCTATCGACTAAAGATTTAGCACCATAAACTATAGTGTCTGTACTTCTGTAATTATTCTTTAAATTTATAAATTTTAAACCAGGATATCTTGCTTCAAGGTTTAATATAACATCGATATTAGCTCCTCTAAAGTTATATATTCCTTGTAAGTCATCTCCAACTAAGAAAACATTTTGAGCCTCTCCAGCTAATAATTCCATAAGTCTTGCATCTGTATCAGAACTATCTTGTACTTCATCTCCTGATATATATTTCCATTTATTATTTAAAGCTTTTTTTACATCTGGATAATTTTCTAATAATAATACAGTATTTAATAATAAATCATCAAAGTCCATAGATTGATTTTCAAATATAGTATCTTGATATACTTGATAAGCATTAGCTAAATCTTTTTCCATGCCTTTAGCTACTTCCATAGCTTTAGAAGGAGTCAATAATTTAGATTTACATGCTGACACATAAGCTTTTAAAGCGCCGTCGTCTAAAGCATATTGTTTAGCTGCTTTTTTCATAACTTTATTTGTGTCATCTTCACTTAATATAGTGAATGTTTTTGTATACCCTAATTTATGACCATGAACTCTTAATATTCTGTTGCATATACTATGAAAAGTTCCTACTGTTATTTTTTTACCGTCTTCTCCAACTACTTTAACTATTCTCTCTTTTATTTCAGTTGCTGCTTTATTAGTGAAAGTAGTTAGAAGTATAGAAGCAGGGTCTATGCCCTGCATTATCATATATTGAGCTCTCTTAGTAAGAGTAGCTGTCTTACCTGCACCAGGTCCTGCATTAACAAGTACTGGTCCATAGATGCTTCTTACAGCCTCTGCTTGTTCTGGATTTAATCCATCAAATATATTAATAGCTTGCTCCATTAGCCCTGCTCCTTTCTATATTATTCTTCTTTATTATTTTCTTCATCTCTTTCTTTATTTAATTGATCTATATATGCACAAAGAGTACTAAATTTATAATTGCTTAAATGTTTACCATTAATATGTCTTACACCATATTCTTCTCTTAATATTTTCATAACTGTTTTTTTCATTTTTAATCATCTCCAAAAAAAATTTTATTTTTTAAAATTTCTCTTCAAAATTTTTTTAAAAAAGCTCTTATATAGGGTAATATATATAATTGGTCTTTTATAATACTGTTTTGACTAATGATAGTTGTATATCTAAAAATTCATCATTGTATTCAAAACTATAATAGTTATCTGATATTCTTAATATGAATTGATCTTTTTCAAGATCAAATTCATTTACATATACATACATATGAAAATAAAACTCTTTTAAAGCTTCGTCTTTTGTCTTGTAATGATATACATGATTATTGTTTTCATAATTCTCATGATTTAAACAATTATCAGATAGATACCAAAATTCCATAAAACCAGCTCCTTATTTAGTATTAATATTTTCAATACGTTTGCTTATTTTTATTAGAAAAACGCCAAATATTGTATTTATAATAGTTGCAGGAATCACAATACCTAAAAATAAAGCTATAAATGATGCAGGTAAACCTACAATATGAGAAGCACTATATAAAAATACTGTACCACTTACAAATGTACCTAATGGATATATGATTAATGCCATGATCCAATCTTTAGTGCTTTCCTTTATTTTTTTTATAAAAGGTAATTTATATATCATAGAGATTAAAAGATAAACTACTATACTTGTTACCACTTTATCTATAAAATTAGGTAATTGTCCTCCTGGAAATTTAGTAGTTAAAGCTGTAAATATTCCAGTGATAATACCTGCATTTAAGCAAGTAAGAAAACTTTCTCTATTTAATAAAATTAAAATAAATAGAGTAGCTAATGCCATATCTGGTTCCATAGGAAGACCAAATACAGGCATTATTTGATGCAAAACTAAACCTGTTGCTAAAAATAATGAATTAACTGCTAGTTTTTTAGTGCTTGTTCTTTTCAGAATAATCACACCTTTCTATTATTTTTTGCCATTTATAATTGTGTCAAAGTTATCTCCATTTCCATTATAATATTCAGGTTTTTCTTTTTTCTCTTTTTCTGCTCCACCGCATATTGATATTATTTCTAAAGTTTTTTTATCACAAGCAACTCCTTCAAATCCTTCTTTACAATCTATTTCATAATTTCCATCTTCATTTATTATTATCTCTACTCTTTTCATAATTTTAAAATCCTCCTATAATTTTATTTTTTTTATTTCGTATTTTATTTGTAATTCGCCATCATAATCAGTAAATTCTAAACAAGTAGGTGTATGAGATAATGAACCATATATATCTACATCAAAAGCAGTAAGATCTCTAGGTTCATAACAATCTGCTAGATGATTTATCAGAACATCTCGTTCAATTATAAGTCTTTCTATAGCATCTTTTTTGTGTTTAAATGCTAAAACATTAGTAGTAATTAAAGTATCAGTAACTTCTGTTCTAATGATTAAATAATGATAAGCTCCAGTTATCCATTCCATAAAATTCCCTCCTGAAAATAAAAATAAAAAAGTGGGATAAAACCCACTTTATATTAAGCTTGAACTAAAACTAATTTAATCTTACCGTTTTGTTCTACTTGTCTTTCTACATTCCAATTGTTTAATTGCATTTTATGTTTAATATGTCTCACTTGGTAAGCTTGAGCTATTTTATTCATTAATGTTTCTTGTCCTTTATCTCCTATTCCGTGTCCAAATCCTCCACCGAAAGTATCTCCTACTAATTCTATTCCTCTCTTATTAGTCCATCTTATACCCATAGCAGTTATTCTTCCTTTGCTATTAACTATTGCTGCATCACAAGTATCAGTTCCCCAAGTGTTTCTTATATTTTTAACTGATTTATCTAAACTTAATCCTAAATCTTTTAAAGCTGCTTCTAATATTTTTTCATTAACGTTTGATCCTAATACATTTGATTCTATTCTTTTCCATACGCTCATAATTATCTCCTTTTTGCCATTTAAGGCAGCCTACTTTGACCTAGTGGCTAGGCAACCACTTTATTTTTATTATTTATTATATTTATTCATTAATCCTTCTACATACTCTTTTCTTTGTAAAGCTAATCTCATTTCTAATAATTCATCTGATTCATTACTAGTTGATCTAAGCATTTCTTTTAGTTCATCGTATTTCCCTAATAATATATTAGGAACGGCTTCTTCATAAATGACTTTTAATGATTCTAGTCCTTCACTATCGCCAAATGGCTCAAGCAAATTTATTAGTTTGTCTAATAAAATTACAATATCTTCTGCATCTTGTAGACCTTGTTTTATTACTTTTTTAAGGGCTTCTTTATCAGAATCTTTCTTTGTTTCTACTACAACATCATTATCATCATCTATCATGATAGTCATAATATATCTCAACCTCCTTGATTATTTATATTAATTTTAAATTTTTACCTGATATAGGATCATGAAGTATAAAACTAGAACATTCTAAATCTAAATAAACGAATGGATTATTTGATTCTACGTTGTATTCCATAATCTCAAAAGAATCAAAATCTTTAAATAATTCAAATCTGTGTTCTAATTTTCTTAACTGATCAAGTCTTGCTCTCCTTAATTCTGTATTTATATAATCGTAATCAAGAGAATAAAGTCTAGCTATTATTTTTCTATTTTCTAAATCGATTTCATAATCAATATCAATAAAATCAAATGCTATTTCTACATTGCATTTAGTATTAAATACATATGGTCCACAAACAAAATATTTTAAATCAATATCATCTTTAAAAATACTTTTATTTGTTATATCCCATATTACAGTAGCTTGTAAAGCGTTTCTATCAAATATCCTTAACAATTTTATGACTCTCCTTTGAAGATTTTTTTATGATAAACGAATGATTCATTTTTGTCGGGTCGTATTTAGCTAGTTTATATATAACTTGAACTATATAACCAAATCCTAACGATAAAACAATAGAGAACCATGTCACATATTGAGCAGCACCTAATAAACCTATTAATAAGAATGTTACTTCCATAATAGAACGTATCAGTCTTATACTTTTTCCTGTGCTCTTTAATAATGCGTTCATAAGAATATTAGAGCCAGTATCTCCTAATTCTGCTTTACCTATCATTATCCATGATATAGGAAGTATAATTATACCGATTATCATAAAAATATGAGAAGGGATGGTTAACCTGAAGAAATCTACCATAAGTGAGCCATAGGTAGCATTTAAAATAGCAGTTAATCCTATTCCTTCTCCTTTGTAAGTAGCTAATAATAACATGGTTAATTCTACTATCATTCCTGCTACCCCCATAGAAAGACCAGTCAAATTAGCTATAGAAAGATTAGTTGCAGTAACAGGAAAACAACCTAATCCGGCATTTACAACCATTGCTATTGCCAATGCACTAATTGTGTTTCCAATAAAAAGTAAAAGTAATCTTTTAAGCAATACAATCTCCACCTTTAATCTTCTAAACTAGAGTCTATTACATTTATTAATTCATCATGCATCCATTCATGCATCATTTGGATTATATATTCATCATTACAGAAATTATCAACAGCTCTTTCTATAAAATCTTCAAGTCTAGATCTAAGATTGTCCATTGATATATCATTTTCTAGATCTCCTATTAATATATCAAGATCATCGTCTGAATTATATAGCCATTCATATTCTTCTCTTATAAAATTTTCAAACATGTTTTCCATAATCAATCTCTCCTTATTCTAAATATTGTTTAAAATATTCTATTGCACAATCTTCATTACAAAATAATTCATAACCTTCGTCTGTTTCACATCTAATATATGATATATAACCATTACAATCAGCTAAACATTCATCACAATAAGAACAATAAGGCGGTTCTTCTGTAATGAAACTACTATGATCATCTATATAATCGATTAATTCTTCCATATTATTAAACTCCATAATAAATTCTCCTAATCTTCTTGTATTATAATTATATCTATATTTCGATATCCCCATTTCATACATTGATTATAATCATTCATGAATATATCTATTCTATTTCCTTTTATAGCGCTTCCACAATCTTCTGCTATAAAGATTCTATCAAATTGAGGAATATATATTTTAGTTCCATATGGTATAACTTTAGGGTCTACAGCTATTGTAGTTCCTTCTATAGGAACTGTGCCTGTAGAAGTTATAGTATCTCCACAATAAGCTGTAGCGCCAACTCTCATTTTTACACCAGGCATAGCTTTATTCATCTTTTGTTGTTTTATATTTAATCGTTGAGTTCTTTGAGTCCTGTGTTTTTGTTGAACTTGTTGAGTCTGAGTTGTTTTAGTTTGTGCGTTAGATAATAATATTTCTTTATTCATTGTCGTATATGCAAAAATAGAACCTAATGCTATTAAAGATCCTAATATTATTGCTAAAACTTTTTTACTAGATACTTTTTTTCTTAACTTCACGTCAATCTCTCCCTAGATGTCATTTTGTTTTATTAAAATACTGATAATAATATATGATTTATAGCTTCAAGTAGTATATATGATGCAATTACAAGGCCTGAACCTACGGCTATAAAAAATGCTGTTAATCCTAAAAAGTTTTTCATAATATCTCTCCTTATAATAAATCATCTACGCTTATTTCTTCTAACTTAGAACTATTTATACTAGGTTTTCTTTTTGGAGCCACTTTATTAGAATATAAAGCTCTTCCTTTAACCCATTTTTCTAATTTATCTATTGTTTCTTTAGAAGATACTGCTACAGGTATAACATCATTTTTAGCAGACATTAAATCTTCTATAGTTATTTCATATTTATTTGAACCTGATTTTTTCATTCTAACGAATGCTTTTCTAATAGCAGATATAACTACTTGTTCTATTTCTGCTCCAGTATATTTATTTGTTTCTTTAGCTATTTGTATTAATACGTCATCAGGTAGTTTATGTCCTCTTTTATTTAAATGAACATTGAATATAGCTTTTCTTTCTTCAGCATCGCCTAAATTGAAATATATTATACCGTCTAGTCTTCCTGCTCTTGTTAATTCTGGAGGTAAATCTTCTACGTTATTAGAAGTCATAACTGTATATATACCTCTATCGTTTTCTGCAAGTAAGTTTAATATTTTACCAAATACCCTAGCAAGAGTACCTGAATCTGAAGCATTTGAACTCTTATAACCTCCAAGTGCCTTTTCAACTTCGTCTATTAACAATACGCAAGGTGCAACTTGATTTATTAATTCTATAGCTTTATCTATATTTCTTTCTGATTCACCTACATATTTGCTAAGTAATGATCCCATATTTAATACTAACATAGGTACATTTAAATCATTAGCTATAGCTTCTGCAAATGAAGTTTTACCACAGCCAGGTATAGATAATCCTAAAAATCCTTTAGGTAATGGTACATTATATTTTCTTGCTTCTGGATCAAAAGCTAATTTAGATTCTTCATACCATCTTTTAAATTCGTTATTTCCTGCTAAATCATCCATAGTTAATTTAGGTTCTCTATAATCAAGAACTCCTGATTTTTTTATAACTTCTATTCTTTTATTGTTAACATATGTCCAATCTAATTGGTCGTATTTATAAAATGAATAATCAAGACATTCTATAATTTCAGTTCTATTAAATCCTAAGAATTTATGTGCTAACTCATCTTTATTAGAAAGTTCTTTTTCTTTTACTTCTTCATATGCTTCTAATAATTCAACTATTTCTTCTTTATTTGGAGTATCATAATAAACTACACTAAATAAATGATTTAAATCTTCTGGTATATTAGGATCAGAAGTTATAAATATAAATGGTATATATTTTTTATTTTTTAATTCATATACATCTTTTATCCATCTTCTAAAAGCTGGCGCATCAAATTTTGATTCATAATCTAAGAATATGAAAGCACTGTTTTCTAATATCTCTTCATTATTCATTAAATTTCTTGTCCATGGTAGTAAATTTACAGGTGTAAATCTTACAGGTTGAGCTGTATCGTATTCATCTAAAATAGTGACTTGTTCTCTAACAATGTTTCCTTTACTATTTATAGTTATTTTTTCTATATTATCTAGCTCTGATAATCTATATACAGAATCTATATTGTTTTCATATAATAGATTTAATAAACTTGCAAATACTTCTTTTTCTAAACTTGTTCTAATTTGAATACACGGTTTTTTTATAGCCATTAAATCTAATATTTGTTCTGAAAATTTCATAATTTCACTCCTTTAATTTTATAATAAATACTTATTAATGTTTATCTTGTTATGTGTACTTGTTTTGTTTGCCATATAAAAATTTAAAACATGTACATCTAAATTGTCTTCATAGAATTTTTTTGAATATTGAGAAATATTCATAGATACATTTTGATTAGGTAATTTTATTTTTTCAATTTTATATTCAATCGAATCATATTTTTCTTTGATTCTACGTATCATTGCATTAGACATATCTATATCCCAATATCCTATAGACATATACGTAGAATCTACTACAGTTGCATTAGAGACTCTTAAAACTAAATCCTTATTAAGGCATATATCAAACATTATATTGTTTCCAGATGTACTTTCTTTAGCTGGTTTACCTATATATTCAGCAAGTATATAATGGCCTGTTTTCGATTCTAATAAACGATTAGCTGTTCCTAATAATGTTTCATTGTTGTCATATACATATATTTTATGATTTAGAACAGGCGCTTTAACTAAAGTGTCTTCTTCTAATGCAGCTTGTTTTATAGATTCGACTATAGAGTCCACTTCTGATTTATAAGAAGGTAAATGTTTAATAGTCTTTTGTTGATGAATACATACATCTATCATTTCTTGAGCAAATACATCGTCCTTTATAATGTTTTCTTTAGTCTCTTTTCTTCCATCTGGATAAGTTATATCTGCCACAACTTTAATTTTTTTATCACTGTTTTTTACAGTTGTGGCGATTTCAATGTTATTAGTTAAATTATAGTATCTAACTTTTTCATTTGATATAGGTATACTTGGTATATTTAAAACAATTTTAGTTTTTGCATTATTTAAATTATCTAAATTTATACCTATCTCTTCTCCTTCATACATTTCGTCTGTTACTAAATAAGGTACTTTTTTTATAGATTTTCTAGTTACTTTCATTTTTTCACTCCTTTACATCGAATACTACTCTATTATTTTCATCAAGATGAATTGAATTTAAATCTTCCATAGCATAACCTATAAGCTGTTTTGTATCCCATATAATTTGATTTCCAGAACCTATAGAAGATAATAATCCATCAGCTGCGTCTTCTTGATATAATCTTTTTTCTATTTGAAATTGACCATCTACTATCATATCTATATATTTATATAAATCTAGTAATTTAGTTCTAAATTCGCCTTCTGTTCTGAACTCTATAATCATTTCTCTCCATGTATACATCATTATATGGAA
>JAEIGA010002217.1_pt1 | contig 31083 bp, 30 predicted proteins | sample 9270691 | NCBI WGS metagenome assembly JAEIGA01 (sample SAMN17057246, study PRJNA624740) | gut metagenome | biome: biome; isolation source: fecal sample | host: Bos grunniens | place: China: Xizang | collected 2019
ATAGAGATGAATGTGAAGTTTATATAGTTGAGGGAGACTCTGCTGGAGGAAGTGCAAAACAAGGAAGAGATAGAAGATTCCAAGCAATACTTCCACTATGGGGAAAAATGCTTAATGTTGAAAAAGCAAGAGCTGATAAAATATATGGAAATGATAAATTAAATCCAGTAATTATAGCTGTTGGTGCTGGTATTGGAGCTGATTTTGATATAACAAAAATTAGATATGGAAAAGTTATTATAATGGCTGATGCCGACGTTGACGGTGCACATATTAGAACATTATTATTAACATTTTTCTTTAGATATATGAGACCATTAATTGAAAATGGTAATGTATATTTGGCTCAACCACCATTATATAAATTATCTAAAAAAGGTATGGAAGATAAATATTGTTATACAGATGATGATTTAGAAAAAGCTTATATAGAGCTTAAAGAAAAAGGAATTGAAAGAGAACAAGTTGGTCTTCAAAGATATAAAGGTCTTGGAGAAATGAACCCTGAACAATTATGGGAAACAACAATGAACCCAGAAACAAGAACTTTAATAAGAGTAACTTTAGATGATGCAATTCAAGCTGATGAAACATTCTCATTATTAATGGGAGATGATGTTGGACCAAGAAGAGAGTTTATTGAACAAAATGCAAAATATGTTAAAAACTTAGATGTTTAAGATATATTTAAAAAGCCTTCTATAAAGAAGGCTTTTTTGTTGTCTATAAAAGTATTTATTAATAATGAAGTTTATAGATAAATAGTGAATGGTTTAATATATGATTTCTTATTGAAGATGTAAATATAAAATAAAACGAACATGTATTTAAATAAAGAAAAGAATGTTTGGAAAATTTTATGAAAATAATAATCCACAATTTTAAAATTTGTCAAAAAAGTTTTCCAAAGTTGATATACTTAGGGATAAAAGGTGTGTAAAAAGTTATCCACAAATTAAGGTATAAAATGTGGAAATCATTTTTGAAAATTTTATGAATAATTTTTTTAGTTCTTAAAAATGTTTTTTCGGATTTTTTTTATATTTTTTATTTAATTATTTTTTTAATAAAATAAAAAATAATTGAAAATTTGAAAGCCTTGAGAGAGTAATAGGAAAAATATTAAAAAAATAAATTTTTTGATAAATAAAAAAAGATTTTAAGTATTTTTTTAATATTTTTTCTATATTTTTAAAAGTAAGTTTTAAGAATTTTTTAGGTGTTGATAACTTGGGCTCCGTTAGCTTATAGAAGAAAAACTTTTAAAAATTAAAGTTATTAACATGTAAAAAAATGAATTGTGGATAAGATAAAAAAGTGTAAAATTACAAAAATGATATAAATTAGATGTGTAAAACTCTTTAGTAAATTTTTGACTATTAAAAAAATAAATTTATTAAAAGATTAAATTAAAAGAAAATGTAAATATAATAGAAGATAGTAAAATTGTTGAAAATTTGTATAATTTAATTAAAAATAATGATGGTAAATTTGAACTTTCTGAAGTAGAGTTAGAGCTTGCTAAAAAGCTTTGTTAAATACACTCAAAATGGCAAAATAAATTGGTAAAAATGCCTTGATTTTTTTGAAATACTTTAATATAATACACGTATACAAATAAAGAAAAGAGGTTGACAAATGGAGAGACAAGATGGAAAAATAATCGAGAGAGAAATCAATGAAGAGATGAAAACAGCATACATAGATTATGCCATGAGTGTTATCGTTTCTCGTGCGTTACCTGATGCTAGAGATGGTTTAAAACCAGTTCATAGAAGAATTCTTTATGCTATGCATGAAGATGGTATAACATCAGATAAACCATATAGAAAATGCGCTAACACAGTAGGTTCTGTTTTAGGAAGATACCATCCACATGGTGACTCTTCTGTTTATGATGCAATGGTTAGGTTAGCTCAAGATTTCTCAATGAGATATCCATTAATTGATGGACACGGAAATTTTGGTTCAACAGATGGTGACGGAGCAGCTGCGATGAGATATACAGAAGCAAGAATGGCTAAAATTGCTGAAGCTATGCTTGTGGATATTGAAAAAAATACAGTTGATTTCATGCCAAACTATGATGATAGACTTCAAGAACCAACAGTATTACCAGCAAAAATACCAGCACTTTTAATAAATGGTTCTTCAGGTATTGCTGTAGGTATGGCTACAAACATACCACCTCATAACTTAAGTGAAGTTGTAGATGGTATAGTTAAAATTATAGACGATCCAGAATTATCAGATGAAGATTTATTAAAAATAATTAAAGGTCCAGACTTCCCTACAGGGGCAATGATAATGGGTAGAGAAGGTATTAAAGAAGCTTATTTAACAGGTAGAGGTAAAATTACTGTTAGAGCAGAGACAGAAATTGAAGAAATGTCTGGAAATAAACAAAGAATCATAGTTTCATCTTTACCATATCAAGTAAATAAAGCTAAATTAATTGAAACTATAGCAAATCTTGTTAAAGATAAAAGAGTTGAAGGTATTTCAGAAATTAGAGATGAGTCAGATAGAAATGATAAATGTAGAATAGTTATTGAACTTAAGAGAGATGCAAGAGCTCAAGTAATTCTTAATTTATTATTTAAACATACACAAATGCAAGATACATTTGGAGCTATCTTACTTGCTTTAGTTGATGGACAACCAAAAATCTTAACTTTAAGAGAATGTTTAGATGTATATATAAATCATAGAAAAGAAGTAATTGTAAGAAGAACAAAATTTGAGCTTGATAAAGCAGAAGCAAGAGCTCATATTTTACAAGGTTTATTAATAGCTATTGATAATATTGATGAAGTAATTAATATAATTCGTTCTTCATATGATGATGCTAAAGAAAGATTGATGGAAAGATTTACTCTTACTGATATCCAAGCTCAAGCAATTTTAGATATGCAATTAAAGAGATTATCTGGATTACAAAGAGAAAAATTAGAGCAAGAATATGAAGAATTAATGAAATTAATTGCACATTTAAAAGAAATTTTAGCAAATGAGCATTTAGTATATGGAATCATTAAAGAAGAACTTCTTGAAATGAAAGAAAAATTCGGAGATGAAAGATTAACTAAAATAGCTGCTGCAGAAGGTGAATTTGAAGTTGAAGATTTAATTAAAGAAGAAAATTCTGTAGTTGCATTAACTCATTTTGGATATATTAAGAGAATGCCAGTTGATACTTATAAGAGCCAAAAACGTGGTGGAAAAGGTATTACAGGTATGGCAACAAGAGAAGAAGACTTTGTTAAACAAATCTTTACAGCTTCAACTCATGATACTATACTATTCTTTACAAATAAAGGAAAAATGTATAGACTTCGTGGATTTGAAATTCCAGAAGCTGGAAGAACAGCAAAAGGAACAGCAATTGTTAACCTTCTTAATGTTGAACCAGGTGAGAAAGTTTCTGCAATTATACCAATTCAAAATTTTGCAGATGGAAAATACATATTAATGGCAACAAAATCTGGATTAATTAAGAAAACATCATTAAAAGAATATGATTCTGCTAGAAAAACAGGATTATTAGCAATTAACTTAAAAGAAGATGATGAATTAATAGATGTTAGATTAACAGATGGTGAAGATAATGTTGTTTTAGTAACTAAAAAAGGTATCTGTATAACATTTGAAGAAAAAGATGTAAGACCAGTAGGTAGAGTTTCTCAAGGTGTTATTGGTATTAGATTAGATGATGAAGATAGCGTTATTGGTATGGAACCAATTGTTGCTGGAGGTAAAGGTGCACTTCTTGCTATTACTGAAAATGGTTTCGGTAAGAGAACTGAACTTGATGAATATAGAGTTCAAAACAGAGGTGGTAGAGGAGTTATAACATACAAGATTACACCAAAAACTGGAGATATCGTAGGTATCAAAGTAGTTTCTGGAACTGAAGATGTTATGATGGTTACTGACACAGGAACAATTATCAGAATTAATGTAGATGAAATCAGTATTTTAGGACGTTCTACTCAAGGTGTTACTCTTATGAGAACAAATGATGGAAAAGTAGTAAGTATTGAGACAATCAATCCAGAAGATTCTGAAGAAGAATAATAAAATATAAAATAAAAAGTTCAGCTATAAGCTGAACTTTTTTGTTTTATTTATTAATATCAATATATAAAGCGTTTATATAAGGAACTGTGTTTGAAGAACCCAAAACAGTAGTATAAGTTTTACTACCTTTACATTTACCGTAAATAGTAATAATATCACCTTCAAGAATTCTATCTTCTGAATTAGATTCGTACTCATATGTTACATATATTGCGTCTTCAAAATAAGATTCTTCAATATATTCTATTTGGTTTTCAGTAATATATACTAAAAGAGTAACATCATCATAAGATTCTTGGACTTGCATAACTTTACCTTTTATATAATAATCATTGCCTTTATGTATTTCAGGATTTCTTGCTAACTCCTCAAATGTAACTTGTTGACATTTTGTTATGTACGTATCTTTTGCTTCTTTAGGCTCAGGAGAAGGAAGAATAGAGATAAAAAAGTAAATTATTAACCCTATAAAAATAATAAATATTATACCCAAAATCTGACCTGTAGAAATATTATTGTTTGATTTATTATTTTTATTAAGTTGATAAAAGAATTGTTCTTGTTGTTTTTTTGTTGCTTCTTGTATAGCTTTATCTATTTTTTTTTCTATTTCATTTTCTTTAGTAATTTCTTCTTCAATATATTTATTTTCAATTCTTTTTAAAATTACTTCATTACATTCTTTGCATATACCATTTATAGAATTTTCTTCATTAATTTCTTTATTACAAGAATAACATTTCATAATATTTCTCCTTTTAATTATAAAATTATTAATTATAAAGTTGATTTAGGAATGTATTAGATATTAAATAGAATACTCCTATAAGAATTAAAATTTTAATTAAAAAACCATCAAAAGTTTTTTCAATTTTTTCGTTTTTTTTATATTTTTTAGCTATTTCATTAATTTTAACTCTTTTTATAATTTCTTTGTTACATTCTAAACATATACCTTGTATAGAATTTTCTTCATTTATTTCTTTTTCACAACATTTACATTTCATAATATTTATCCTTTCATATTAAAATAGCTTTAAAGATATAGTTGGAGCTATAAACCATTGATAAAAAGTGATTAATATTCCACCTATAATTGAAATAATAGAAGAACTTTTTCCTTCTTGAGTTTCTTCGCTATCGCTTAACCCTAAAGCTCCAAAAATCATAGCTAATATACTAAATAAACCTAAAGGATTAAAGATAATAAATGAAATACATAAGAAAATAGTTGCTCTAGAAGCATTTTTATTATTTTTATTTATTTTGTTATTGGAAGTAGTAGAATTTTCATTTTTAATTTGATCAACTATTTCATTAATTTTAACTCTTTTCATAATTTCATTATTACATTCTTTACACACACCGTTTATAGAATTTTCTTCATCTATTTCTTTTTCACAACATCTACATTTCATAAATTTCCTCCTTATAACAATACGTTAATTTTCACGCATTAATTATATAATAAGTATTTTTTGATTTCAATATAAATAGGTGAAAAATCACGCATATTATTTTATTAAATTTTATATACTACTTAAAGGAGGGAGTAGTATGACACTTTCAGAAGCAGTAAAAAAACGTATTATTGAATTATTAGAATTAAATAAGATGAATGTTAATCAGTTGGCAATAAAATCTGGAATTAATCCAGCTACAATAAGAAGTATTTTGAAAAGTAGATGTAAAACTCCTAATATGACAACAATTCATTATATTTGTATAGGTTTTCAGATTTCTTTATCAGAATTCTATAATTCTGATATATTTAATACAGATAATATAAATGATGATTAAAATATAATTAAGTTCAGCTTATAGCTGAACTTTTTTGTTGTTTGAAAAAATTGTGGATTTATCTAAATATCTGTCGAATTTTAATATTACATTTTATAAAAATTATTGTATTTCCAAAATTAAAATGATATAATGCGAGTACTGTACAAAAGATGATAAAAGGTAATAATAAAAGGGGCAATAAAATTATGAAAATCGAACCAAAGGATAATTCGTTATTATTCTCAAGTACAGATATTCCAGATGTATTTTTTTCTGAATATTTACCCTTAGCAAGCGGGGAAGCTGTTAAGGTCTATTTGTATATCAATTTTTTAGCCAAACATGGTAAAGATGTAAATGTTAATGAATTATCTAAAATATTATCTTTATCATATGATCAGGTTAATCAATCTATAAAGTTTTTAGAAGAACAAGGACTTTTATTAAAAAATCCTAATGGATATACTATTGCAAACATTCAAGAAATTGAGCTTGCAAAATTATATTCACCAAAAGTTACTTCTTCTGTGGAAAATATCCAAAAAAGCGAAAAGAGTCAATATAGAGCAAGAGCTATTGAAAGTATTAATACACAATTTTTTCAAGGGCTTATGTCTCCAAGTTGGTATACAGATATTGATTTATGGTTTAATAAATATGGATTTGATGAACAAGTAATGATAGCTTTATTTAGTCATTGTGCTGATAAAAAAGCTTTACATAGAAATTATATTCAAGCAGTAGCTGATGCTTGGTCTAAACATAATATTAAAACATTTGATGATTTAGATGAATATTTTTCAAAACTTGAAAGTTTAAATGGATTTAAGAAAGAGATTGCTAATAAACTTAGAATTACAAGACCATTAAATACTTTTGAAGAAGAATATATATCAAAATGGACAAATGAATATGGTTATGGAATGGATATAATTGAAATTGCTTTAAAGAGATCAACTTTAAAAGCAAATGCTGGTTTTGAATATTATGATAAATTATTAACTGATTGGCATTCAAAAGATTTAATTACTGTAAATGATGTTCAAAATCATATTGCAAGTTTAACAGATAAAAATGTAAAAACAAAACAAGTTCAAAAAATAGCAACACAATATGAATATACAGAAAGTATTTTTGATAGTTTTGATAATTTATATGATAATTAATAAAAGATAATAATTTTGTATTAAATTTATATTTATATACGAAATTATTATTATTTTAAAAGGAAAATGGGGGATAAAAATGAATAATTCTTTATTAAAACAAATTTTATCTGAATATGAAATTAAAAGAAAAAAAGCAATTATTGATGCCGAAAATAGAAAAAAAGAATTATTAGAAATTAATCCTAAAATTGCTGAAATAGATGATGAATTATCTAAAATATCAATTGAAAGCGCTAAAGCTGTTATTGTAGCACCTGAAAATGAAAAGAAAAAAATATTGCAAGATTTAAAGAAAAAATCAGGTGCATTAATAAAAGAAAAAAATAGTATTTTAAAAGAACTTTCAAAATCTACAAATTTTCTTGATCCATATTATGATTGCAAACAATGTAAAGATACTGGGTTTATACAAAAAGATGGAAAAAATGTTATGTGCGCTTGTTTAAAACAAGAAATATATAATGTTGCATATAATAAATCTAATATGGGAAATTTAGAAAGAGAAAATTTTTCTACATTTAATTTAAGATTGTTTTCTGAAAAAGCAGATAAAGAAAGATATAAATCAGAAATTTCTCCAAGAGAAAATATGACACTTTTAAGAGAAAAAGCATATAATTTTATTGAGAATTTTGATGATCCAAATGAGAAAAATTTAATATTTACAGGTGGTACAGGACTTGGAAAAACATTTTTAACAAACTGTATTGCAAATGAAATATTAAAACAAGGAAAAACAGTTTTATATCAAACAGCACCAGTAATGCTTGATGAAATATTAGATGAAAAATTTGGTAAATCAAATTCAGGAATAGATTTATTAGAAAATATTTTAAATGTAGATTTACTTATTATAGATGACTTAGGAACTGAAAAAATATCAGAAACAAAAATAGAAGAATTATTTGTTATTATAAATACAAGACTTTTAAATCAAAATCATAAAATTACAAAAACTATAATATCAACTAATCTAACAGCTAATGAATTATTTAGTGTATATACAACTAGAATTGGTTCAAGACTTGCTGGTTCTTATAGATTTTTAAGATTTTTTGGTGAAGATATAAGACTAAAAAAAGGTAAAAAAGAATTATAAAATAAAAAAGCGCTGATTTTAATCAGCGCTTTTTATTTAAAATTAAGCATTTAATTTTTTTACTAATTCATCAACATCGATTCCATGAACAGCACAAGCTTCTTCTAATGTTTCAGCTTGAGCAGATGGACATCCTAAGCAATGCATTCCAGCATCTAAAAGAATATCTGCTTTATCAGGATATTGTTCAAGTAAAGCACCAATTGTCATTGTTTTTTCTATCATAATAAATCCTCCTCATATTAATATAAAAAGTTTTAATTTGCTTAAATCAAATCCAAAAATATTTTAACATAAAAATTTATAAAAGTATAGACAAAGTGTTAAAATTATTATAGTTATATAGAAAAAACAGAGACTATTGTTAGTCTCTGTTTTAATTGGTGTGCCCAAAGGGAATTGAACCCCCGACCTATCGCTTAGGAGGCGATCGCTCTATCCAACTGAGCTATGAGCACATATGATAAAAATATTATAACACTTTATTTTATATTTTCAATACCTTAATATAAATACAAGAAAATAGGAGAAAACAGAAGAAAAAACTTATAAAAAGTATATATTAACTTTTTAAATGATAATAAATGGTTAAAATAAGCTAATATTGACATAAATAGGTTAAATATGTTATAATTTAAATGTTGCAGGAGTAAAAAAACTGCAATAAAATATTTATATAAAAATACTAAGTATTTTATATAGGAAATGGGGGAAAAGGTATTATGGAAAAAATACTAGAAGAAATGCTAAACTTAATTGAAAATCAAAAATTTAATGATCTTAGAGAATACTTAAAACAAGTAAATAGTGCCGATTTCCCGAGTTTGTTTGAGGAATTGGACAAAGAAAAAATGATTCTTGTTTATAGAATTCTTCCAAAAGAAAAAGCTGCTGAAGTTTTTGCAGAATTAGACCCAGATATTCAAGAAGATTTAATAAATTGTTTTACAGATAAAGAATTAAGAAGTGTTATGAATGAGTTATTTATGGATGATACAGTCGACTTGATTGAAGAAATGCCTTCTAATGTTGTAAAACGTATATTAAAAAATGTTAAAGAATCAGATAGAAAAACTATAAATCAATTATTAGAGTATTCAGAAGATAGTGCTGGTGGAATAATGACTACAGAGTTTATTGATTTAAAAGAAAATATGACTGTAGAAACAGCACTTGAAAAGATTAGAAAAATTGGTTTAGATAAAGAAACTATTTATTGTTGTTATGTTTTAACAGTAGATAGAAAGATTATTGGATTTATTGATTTAAAAAGATTAGTTATAGCAGATAAAAATGAAAAAATTAAAGATATAATGGAAACAAATTTAATTACAGTTTCAACTAGTACTGATAAAGAGGAAGTTGCAAAAATGTTTGATAAATATAACTTTTTAGCAATTCCAGTAGTTGATAAAGAAGAGAGACTTGTTGGTATTGTTACATTTGATGATGCCATTGACGTTTTACAAGAAGAAGTAGAAGAAGATTTTGAGAAAATGGCTGCTGTTACACCAAGTGAAGATACATATTTTAAAACTGGTGTATTTAAACATGCTAAAAATAGAATTGTTTGGCTTATTTTCTTGATGCTTGCTTCAATTATAACAGGAAATGTTTTATCAATGTATGAAAATGCATTTGCTGCACTTCCAGTATTAGTGGCATTTGTTCCATTACTTATGGGTACAGGAGGAAATTGTGGAGCACAAGCTTCAACTCTTGTAATCAGAGGTTTATCTCAAGATGAAATTAAAATGAAAGATTTTTTAAGAGTTTGGTGGAAAGAAATTAGAGTTGCAGTAGTAGTTGGTATTACTTTAGCTTTAATAAATGCACTTAGAATATTTATTCAATATGGTGCTGACCAAATGAACTTGGCTTTTGTAGTTGGTCTTACACTTGTATTAGTAGCAATGCTTGCAAAATCATTAGGTTGTATATTGCCAATGCTTGCTAAAAAATTAAAACTAGATCCAGCTATAATGGCTTCTCCACTTATTACAACAATAGTAGATACTTGTTCAGTTTTAGTATATTTTAATTTAGCAGTTATAATTTTAGGTTTATAAAAAATAAAAAACACAGATTCATTTATTGGATCTGTGTTTTGTTTTTATACTCTTTTAAAAACAACATCACTAAAATCAGTAATTTCTAAATAAGACTCTGGATTTGTTAAAATATCTTCATTTGGTAAATCTAAAGTTATAGTTCCTTTGTAAGAAATATTGCTATTTAATGTAATAATTAAATCAAAAGAAATTTTAAAAGAAATATCTTCTTTTGTAAGTCCAGCTTTTGTTATTAAACTTCCATCATAAACTATAGTTTCTTCATGATTATTTGAAACATAATTTCCTATATTTTCTAAAGATACTCTAAAACCTAACATTCCACCAGTATTAGCAATTTCAAGATTTTTTAAAGTATCTACTGTACTGCCTGTATAAGTTATATTTGTATTTAGATAATCTTGCTCACTATATTTATATAAATCATTTCCTTTTAAATCACCAGTTGGTCTATAAATTTTAATATTTTTGCCTCCAGAATCATGAACTTTAAAGTTTATTAAAGTTATTTCTTTTATAGTATCATCTGTGTTTTTATCTTTTTTTATATAAACAAAAATATTGTTGTTTTCAGTTAAGCTAATATTCCAAAGATTATTTTGATCTTCATTATTTATAGTATCAACTCTACTTACAATTAAAATTTTTTCTAATGAATATGGAAGTGATTGTTCACCTTCAACATTATATTTAGCAATAATAGCAATTACAACAGTTATAATGATAATTAAAAAGGCTAAAAATAAGCATTTTTTAATTAAATCTTTTTTCATTATTTCCTCCTAAATTAAGATTTAGTATTTTATATTAAATAAATTAAAAATTATGATATTATTTTTTTTGTTCTCTTAACATTTTAAAAAAATCTTTTAAAATTTGACTACATTCGTTTTTTAAAATATCTCTTTCAATTTCTATATCGTGGTTAAATGTAAAATCTTTTAATAAATTTAATTTTGAGCCACAAGCTCCAGTTTTTGGGTCATTAGTTCCTATATATAATTTTTTAATTCTTGAATTTATTAAAGCACCGGCACACATAGGACATGGTTCTAAAGTAACATACATTTCGCAATCTAAAAGTCTCCATGCACCTAATTTTTTACAAGCTTTTTCAATTGCTAAAATTTCAGCATGAGATGTTGCCATGTTTTTTGATTCTTTTAAATTATGTGCTTTTGCTATTACTTTATCATCTTTCACGATAACTACACCTACAGGGATTTCTTCTTTATCAAAAGCTTTTTTTGCTTCTTTAAGTGCAAGCTTCATAAATTTTTCAGCTTTATTCATAAAAGCTCCTTTCAATATAAAAATTGTATGGATATTATAATATAAAATTAGATATAAATCAAATTAGAAATATGTAGTTATTTGTAGAATAATAAATTAATATTTAATAAAACTTTTTTATATAGAAATAAGTCATAAATTTGTGTAAAAAACTATTGCAAAAAGAGAAAAAGCATTATATAATCTTAAACAGAAAAACGATAAAGCTTTTCTTAAGGAGGGTATGCTTCAATAAAAAGCTATGAATCTCGTCAGGTTCGGAAGAAAGCAGCGATAAGTAGTGCCTTTATGTGAACCGCATACTTTCCTTAAGGAAAGCTTTTAAAATTATATAAAGTTAAGCAAATTTTCGAATAAACAAGAATTACATTTTGTAATCTAGAAAAGGGGGTGTTTCGAAATTGGCTTATACAGCGTTATATAGAAAATTCAGACCACTTAAATTTGAAGATATGGTTGGAGAAGAACATATAACAAGAACTTTAAAAAATCAAATTATAGCTAATAGAGTTGGACATGCTTATTTATTTAATGGAGGTAGAGGAACAGGAAAAACTACTTCGGCTAAAATATTAGCTCGAGCTGTAAATTGTTTAAATCCACAAGATGGAGAACCTTGTAATGAATGTGAAATTTGTAAGGAAATTTTAGAAGGTTCATTAACAGATGTTGTTGAAATGGATGCTGCTTCTAATAACGGTGTTGAAGATATTAGAAGTATTCGCGAGGAAGTTAATTTTTTACCAACAAAAGCTAAATATAGAGTGTATATTATAGATGAGGTACATATGCTTTCAGCTGGTGCTTTTAATGCTCTTTTAAAAACTTTAGAAGAACCGCCAGAGCATGTTAAATTTATACTTGCTACAACAGAACCTCAAAAGTTACCAACAACAATTTTATCAAGATGTCAAAGGTTTGATTTTAAGAGAATTACTGATGATAATATTATAAAAAGATTAAAAATAATTTGTTCAGAATCAGATATAAAAATTAGTGAAGCAGCTTTAAAACTTATTGCGATTTTAGCAGAAGGTGCTATGAGAGATGCGATAAGTATTTTAGAAAGATGCTGTCAAGAAACAACTGAAGAAATTGATGTTGAAATAGTTAAAGAATTAGTTGGTATACCTAGGTTAGAGCATATTTCTAATTTAACAAGAAGTATATTAGAACAAAATCAAGAAAATGCTTTAAAAGAAATAGATGAAGTAATAAAAGAAGGAAAAGACTTGTATAATTTCTTATGGGAAGTTATTAAATATGTTAAAGATGTTTTAGTATATAAGAGTTCAAAAGAAACTGGAACTTATAGTGAAGCTGAAATAAAAGAAATTGATGAGATTTCTAAAATGGCTTCAAGTGAAAAACTTTTAAATATTATTTATGTATTATCAGATTTAGAAAATAATATTAAATGGTCTTCACAAAAAACTATTATGTTACAAGTAGGAATTTTAAAACTTTGTTTTGAAAGAAAAACAGATGGTTTAGAAGATATAATTAACAGAATAGATAAACTAGAAGAAAAACTTGAAAATGGAAATTTTACAGTAAATAATACTTCTTCGAAAAAAATAGTAAAAGAAATAGAAAAAGATTCTAAAGAAGAAAAAGCTGTACCTAAAGAAAAGACAGAACCTAAGATTTTGGAAGTTAAAAGTGCTAATATTGAAGCTGAATCAGTATCGTCAAAAGCTAGTACAGTTAATTGGAAAAATATAATTACAAAATTAAGAACAACAGGAAAAATCAGATTATTTTCTTGTTTAGCAAATACTACTATAAATGAAATAGGAGATATGATTTTAGAAATAGTATTTCCAAGTGGTTTGACTTCTTTTCAAGAAGATGTTTTAAATGATAACTTAAACAAAAAAGATTTAGAAAAAGTTATTTTTGAAGAAACTGGAAAAGAATGGCATTATAAATTAAAAGACGGAAAAAAAGCAGCAGAAGATACTGCAAAAAAATCAAGTAATCCTATGAATGATTTAGGAATTGATATAAATATTATAGAATAATATTAAAGGAGGAATTATAAAATGGGAAAAAGAGGCGGATTTCCAGGTGGAATGGGAGGCTTCGGCGGAATGAATATTAATAAATTAATGCAAGAAGCTAAAAAAATGCAAGCTGATATTGAAAAGTCACAAGGAGAAATTGCATCAAGAGATTTTGAAGCAACAGCAGGTGGAGGAGCAGTTAAAGTTGTAGTTTCTGGAGATAAAATGGTTAAATCAATTGTTTTAGATAAAGATGTTGTAGACCCAGATGATGTTGAAATGTTACAAGATTTAATTCTTACTTGTACAAATGAAGCTTTAAGAAAAGTTGATTCTGCACAAGCTCAAGCAATGGGAAAATATAATATTCCTGGATTAATGTAATGTATATGCTAAAAATACAAAAGTAATATGCAGGAAAGGATGTAGAAATGGAATATTCTCCATCAATAGAAAAATTGATTGAAAGTTTTGAAAAGCTTCCAAGCATTGGACATAAAACAGCACAACGATTAGCTTTTTATATGTTAGATTTAAATATGGAAGAAATTAAAGAGTTTACAGATTCAATTATAAATGCAAAGAATAATTTAAAATTTTGTTCAAAATGCTATAATATTTCAGATACAGATCCATGTAATATTTGTTCAAATCCTAAAAGAGATGAAAGTATTATATGTGTTGTAGAAGAAGTTAGAGATGTTTTAGCTATGGAAAGAACACATGAATTTAATGGAGTTTATCATGTTTTACATGGTTCAATTTCTCCAATGAATGGTGTTGGACCAGATGATATAAGAATAAAAGAATTACTTACAAGACTTATGGATGGAAAAGTTAAAGAAATTATTCTAGCTACAAATCCAAGAGTTGAAGGTGAAGCAACATCAATGTATATTTCAAAACTTGTAAAACCATTAGGAGTTAAAGTTACTAGAATAGCTCGTGGAATTCCAATAGGTGGAGATTTAGAATATACTGATGAAGTAACACTTGCTAAAGCTTTAGAAGGAAGAAATGAAATATAATTTTAAAGACGCTAATTAAAGTTAGCGTCTTTTATTTTAATTCTAATAAATCTTCCATTTTTATATTAAATATTTTTGACAAGCCCCATAATTCAAAATCTTTAACAGTCCTTTTATTATTTTCAATTCTATATATATCCATTTTGTATAAAGTTATGCCTAAAAGAGCTAATTTGTTACATAATTGCTCTTGGGATAAATTATTTAATTCTCTATATTTTTTTAAATTATGTGAAATAATATTAAAATTTTCATTGTATTTGTTTGTACCCATAAACTAATCTCCAATATATTTAATAAATATTATCTATTGATATTGATTTTATATGTATTTGTGTGATAAAATGACAACAAGTTGTTGTCAAAAATAAATATTTAAGGAGGTAAAAATTATGGCAATGAAAAGATGTAAAGAATGTGGTGAAGAAATCAGCTCATCAGCAAAAACATGTCCTAAATGTGGTAAAAAACAAGGTGGAATTGGCAAAGTTATTTTAATTTTACTTGTATTAGTTGTTATTATTGCAGCGGCTGGAAGTGGAACTTCAAGTAATAAAGGAACAACAGGTGAAACTGAAGTAAAAGAAACATTTACTTTGACAGAACATAAAGGATATGCCGATACATATGCTTATTATATTGAAGGGACAATAGTTAATAATACTGATGTAGAATACTCATATGTTCAAGTTGAATTTAATCTTTATGATGCAGATGGAGCTCAAATAGGAACAGCTTTAGATAATATAAATAATTTAGAAGCAAATGGAACATGGAAATTTAAAGCTATGGGAGCTTTTACAGATGAAAAAAGTGTAGCTAGTTATAAGTTAATAGATATAACAGGATTTTAATAAATAAAAAAACCAGTTTTAAAAACTGGTTTTATTTTTTTAATAATATTTCACAAATTTCTTTTGTTGCATATGGTTTTGAAAATTCATATGTTTTTTCTTTCATTTCATCAAGTTTTTCTGGATGCCTTACAAAAGATTTTATTGTATTTAAAATTTCTCTATTTGTTTTTGGCCAGATTGCCAAATTTTCTTCTATTAAGAATTCTGCATTTTCTTCTTCTTGACCAGGAATTGGATTTATAATTATTATTGGCAAATGAGAAGTTAAACTTTCAGAAATTGTAAGACCTCCTGCTTTTGTAACTACTACATTTGATATAGACATAAGTTCTGGAACTTTTTTTGTATATTTTATAACTTTTATTCTATCTGAAGAATTGGTTCTTTCTACTATTTTAGAAAATGCATTAAACATTTTTTGATTTTTTCCGGAAATTGCAAGTACTTGAGCATTTTTTAAAAGTCTTATCATTGCTCTTAATACAAGTCTTGCGGTTTTTCTTCCAAGTCCGAATTCACCACCGGCAAAAAATAATATTGTAAATCTATTTGGATCTAATTCAAATTCTTTATATATTTCTTCTTTATTGAAATTTTCTAAAAATCTTGGAGAAACTGGAATTCCTGTAACATGTATTTTTTCTTCAGGAATTTCTTTTTCTATTAAAGCCTTTTTCATAGACTCATTTGATACAAAGAAATCATCTACATATTCTGGTAAGTAAAGCCATTGGTTGTGAATATGAAAGTCTGTCATAACTGTGGCTATTTTACAATTTATTTTTCCTTTTTTTCTTAAATATGAACACATTTGGCTACTAAATGGGTGAGTAGAAATTATTAAATCTGGATTAATTTCTTTAATTAGATTTTTTAATTTTACTGCCATTATTTTATTAGACGCTGTAGAAAATTTTGCAAGAGCACCATCATTTGAATGAGTATAAATCATTTCCCACATCCAAGGTGCCTTTTTAGCAAGTTCTCTATAAGCTCCAGTTGAAATTTTATTAACATATTTATTTATATATTCAATACAATCAATAGATTCAATTTCTACATTTGGATAGATTTCTTTTATGTGATTTGTTATGGAATTTGCGGCTGCGATATGTCCACCACCATAAGCACCATAAAAAACTAGAATTTTTTTCATTAAATAAACTCCTTTATGTTTTTTAGATTATTGGTAAAAAACATTGTGGATATTATACCACTAAAATTAAATAATTAAAAGGTTTTAAACAAATTATCTATATATGTATAAAAATTTTTATTTTGGAAAAATTAAAAATAAAACTTTAAATAGAGGTGTAAAAATGAGAAAAAATCAAACTGTTTTAACAATAATTTTATTATTAGCAATTTTTGCAATTCGGTTTTTATGCAAGTTCAATTAAGACAGAGGCAAAAACTTATGTTACAAACACATATGATTATTCTTTTTCAGAAATTGTTAATGATGTAAATAATATAGAAGCATATTTAGCTAAAGCTATGATATCCAAAAGTCCAGATCATGCTGCTGAAACTCTGACTAAAGTGTGGAACTATTCAAATATGGCATTGATATATTTTGGAAATATACCTTTTGATTCTTCTAGTGAAAATCAGACAACTAAATTTTTAAATCAAGTTAGTGATTATTCATATACTTTATCTAGAAAATCAATAAAAGGAGAAGAGTTAACAGAAGAAGATTTTAAAAATTTAGATATGCTTCATAAATATAGTGTTGATTTATGTAATACAATAAATCAATTATCAAAGGAATTAAATTCTGGAACTATATCTTGGAAAGATTTAGATGATAAAGAGAGATTTTCATTTACATCAGAAGAAAAAGTAGATATGTTTGCAAATATTCAAAGTAATTTTGATGATTATGAAGGTTTAATTTACGATGGAGCATATTCAAATTATCAAGAAAAAACGGATAAATTAGGTCTAACTGGAGAAGAAATTGATGAAAATACAGCTAAAGAAAAAGTAAAAAGCTTTTTTAGAAAAGAAGAAATTAATGAAATAAAAAGTAATGGAATTGCTACTGGTGGAGATATAGAGAGTTATAGTTTTTCAGTAGATTTAAAAGATAAATATACTGATGCGGAAATTTCTATTTCTAAAAAAGGTGGCTGGATAGTTGAAATGATAAGAAGTAGAGATGTAAGCGAAAGTAAATTATCAAATGAAGAAGCTGTTCAAAAAGGAATAGAATTTTTAAAAAATCATGGTTTTGATAATATGGTAGAAACATATTATTTAATACAAGATAATATGATAACTGTAAATTATGCTTATGAAGAAAATGGAATTATAATGTATCAAGATTTAATAAAAGTAAAATTAGCATTAGATAATGGTGAAGTTTTAGGTTTTGAAGCTAAAGGATATTTAAATTCTCATACTCAAAGAAAGTTACCAAGTGAGAAAATTACTATTGAAAAAGCAAGAGCTAGTTTAAATCCTAATTTACAAATATTATCTGAAAAGAAAGCTGTGATTCCTAAAGATGATAAAACAGAAAAGTATTGTTATGAATTTAAAGGTATAGTCGAAAATAGAAATTTTTTAGTATATATAAATGTTGAAACTGGTGAGGAAGAAGAAATTTTAGTTATACTTGAAACAGAAGGTGGAACTTTAACTATTTAAATAAAAGATAAAAGATTTTTAAATTTAAGTAATTTTAGCTTAGTTTAAAAATCTTTTTTATTAAGTAATAAAAATTTTTATAAAATATATGAATAATCTTAGTGTTTAGAAAAATTAAAATATAAGATATAAAAATAATAAGATGTAAAAGATACTTAATTTGTGCATTTTACTTGAAAATATAGTAAAAATATTATATTATTATAACGTTAACAAAAACTATGTATTTGAATAAATTATAGTAAAAAAATCCACAGTTTTAGAACAAAATGTGGATAAATAAAAGAGGTGAAAAAGTTTGCAAATAAAAATTAAAGAGTGGAATATCAATTATGAAGTTCAAGGTGAAGGACAGCCAGTTATTTTACTTCATGGTTGGCTTACAGATTTAGAAAGTATGAGACCACTTACTGTAAATCTTGTAAAAAAGTTTAAAGTTTATTTAGTTGATGTTGTTGGTTTTGGAAAAAGTGATTTACCAAATGAACCATTAAATTCAAATGATTTTGGTGATTTTTTACAAGAATTTATGGAAAAATTGGATATAAAAAATCCAGTATTAATTCGGACATTCTAACGGTGGAAGAATAATTATCAATGCGGTTGGAAGGGGCTTAGTAAGTCCAGATAAAATTGTACTAATAGATAGTGCAGGAATAAAGCCGAAAAGAAGCATGAAATACTATGTAAAAATTGGATTTTTTAAAGTAGGAAAAATGATATTAAAAATACTTCCAAATTCTAAAGAATTAGAAGAAAAATTAAGAGGTAAAGTTGGCTCAAGCGATTATAAAGCATCTCCAACAGTATTAAAAGATACTATGAAAATAATTTTAAATGAAGATGTAAAAGAATTATTACCAAATATTAAAGCTCCAACTCTTTTAATTTGGGGAAGATATGATACAGCAACTCCAATTAGTGATGCTAAAACAATGGAAAAATTAATTCCAGATGCTGGATTAGTTGAATATCCATATGGTACACATTTTTCATATTTAGAAAATTTGGAAAATTGCAAAGCAGTATTAGATTCATTTTTAGGATAGGAGGCAAATAATGTCATATTATTTAACAAATCTAGTTTTATTTTTATTTATAATTTATTTTTATAAAACAAATAGAAAAGGATTACATATATTTCAATTAGAACACTATTATCAAGATAGATACGCTAAATGGTTAAGAGATAATAAAAATCAAACATTTAATTTTAATAATTTAGCTTTACTTTTTATATCAAGTGCAATTTTGGCATTTAATACAAGAATTGGTTATGTAGCTTTAGCTTTAACATATTTAGTTTTAATATTTTCTGTTAAGAAAAAGAAAGAAAAAAAAGCTTTTGTAGTTACTGCTAGAGTTAAAAGACAATATATTACTTATTTAATATTAATAGCTTTAATTGTAGGATTTATCAATTTTTATAATGATATATATGCTTTAATTGTTTTAAATATTATAGCAGCATTTACTTATTTTTTCGTATATATTGTTGCTTCTATAAATAAACCAATTGAATTTTATATAAGTAGAAAATTTTGCAAAAAAGCTACCAAAAAATTAAAATCTATTCCAGAGTTTAAAGTTGTTGGTGTTACAGGAAGTTATGGAAAAACTAGTACAAAATATATTATAAATACAATATTATCTCAAAAATATAATTCAATAATGACACCAGAAAGTTATAATACAACAATGGGTGTTGTTAGAACAATAAATGAAAAAATAGAGCCATTACATCAATTATTTGTATGTGAGATGGGTGCAAAATATGTTGGAGATATTAAAGAAATTTGTGATATTGTACATCCAGATTTTGCAGTAATAACTGCAATTGGACCTCAACATTTAGATACTTTTGGAACAGTAGAAAATGTTAGTAAAACAAAATTAGAATTAGTAGATTCTTTAACAGATGACGGAGTGGCATTTGTTAATTGGGAAGATGAAAATATTAGAAAAGCTAAAATTACTAAAAAATTAGTTAAATATGGTTTGAGTAAAGATGCTGATTATTATGCTGAAAATATTGAAATAACAGAAAAAGGTTCAAGCTTTGATGTAGTTATGCCAAATGGAAGCAAAATATCAGTAAAAACAAAATTATTAGGAAATTTAAATATTTTAAATATTGTTTGTGGTGTTGCTATAGCAGATAAATTAGGTCTTACAGAAGAACAAATAAAAATGGGAATTAAATATATAAAACCAGTTGAACATAGATTAGAATTAAGACCAAATCCAAATGGCAGTATCATTATAGATGATTCTTATAACTCAAATGTAAGAGGCTCAAAAATGGCTTTAGAGGTTTTAGGATCATTTAAAGATAGACAAAGAATATTAATTACTCCAGGTATTGTTGATCTTGGAGATAAGGCTTATGAGTTAAATAAAAATTTAGGAAAAGAAGCTACAAAACATTGTGATTTTATTATGTTTGTTGGAGAAAAACAAGCTGTTCCAATGCTTGATGGTGTAAGAGAAGAAAAATATCCAGAAAATAAAGTTTTTGTAGCTAAAAATTTAGATGAAGCTATTCAAAAAATGTATCAAATGATGGATAGTAAAACAGTAGTATTGTTAGAAAATGATTTACCTGATAATTATTTATAAAATTTAGAGGGGGATAAAAACATGAGAATAAAATTAGGAGTGTTCTTTGGTGGAAAATCAGTTGAACATGAAATTTCAATTATTACTATGATTGAAGCTATTTTAAGAATTAATGAAGAAAAATATGAAATAGTTCCTATATATATTACTAAAGAAGGGGTAATGTATACAGGTGATGATTTATTAGATTTAGAAATGTATAGAGACATTGATGTACTTTTAAAAAGAAGTTATAAAGTTGCAGTTGTAAATGATGGAAAAAAAGTTAGTGTTGTAAGATGTCCAGCTCCATTAATAGGAAAAAGAGTTTTAAATACTATAGATGTAGCATTTCCAATCGTACATGGTACAAACGTAGAAGATGGTACAATGGCTGCTTTCTTTAATTTTTTAGATATTCCATATGTAGGACCAGATATCTTATCTTCAAGTATTGGTATGGATAAAATTATAATGAAAAAAGTACTTAGAGAATCAGGGCTTCCAGTTGTTGATTACGTAAGTTTTTATTCAATGGATTATATAAAAGATGAAGAAAAAGTTATAAAAGAAATTGAAGAAAAATTAAAATATCCATTAATAGTAAAACCTGGAAATTTAGGTTCAAGTGTTGGTATTAAAAAAGTAAAAAATAAAGTAGAATTAGAAGAAGCTATTTCTTTTGCTATGGAATTTTCTGATAGAGTAATTGTAGAAAACTGTGTAGAAAAATTAAAAGAAGTTAACTGTTCAGTTTTAGGAAATATAAGTGATTCTGAAACTTCAGTATGTGAAGAACCAATTTTTACAGATGAAATCTTAAGTTATACAGATAAATATGTTGGAAATAGAAAAGGAACTAAAGGTGGTAAGTTTGGAAAATTCGCTGGGGCTAAAGGTGCTGGAATGAAGGGAACAGGTGGAACACATAATAGTACAGAAGGTAAAAAATTACCAGCTGATATTTCTGATGAAACAAGAGATGAAATTCAAAGACTTGCAAAAGAAACTTTTAGAGTTTTAGGTTGTAGTGGAGTTTCAAGAGTAGACTTTTTAATTGATGAAGCAATAAATAAAGTATACGTAAATGAAATAAATACAATACCTGGAGCATTATCATATTATTTATGGGAAGCAACAGGAAAATCTTTTGAACAAGAGTTAGAGGAAATGATAAATATAGCAATTAAACGTCATAGAGAAAGACAAAATTTAACTTTCTCATATGATCAAAATATTTTAGCTTTAACAGGTGGAACAAAAGGTTGTAAATAATATATAAAAAGTAGTAATACATCTTAAAATATTAGGAAAACTAATATTTTGAGGTGTATTTTTATTTATGAAAATTTATTTAAAAATTAAGTCGCAAAAAATGTTTAAAAATGTTGAATTTTAAGCTGAAACATGATATAAAAAAACTATTCTAAAAAATAAATAACTAATGTAAAAGAAATGGAGAACAACATGAGTGTTTATGAAGAATTATATGAGGATGTAAAGTCAAGATTATCTGAAAAAAGATTTAGACATACAGAAGGTGTTATAAAAAGAGCTGTTGAATATGCAGAAATTTATAATGCAAATTTAGAAGATACTAAACTTGCGGCTTTAGCGCATGATATAGCTAAAGAAATTCCTCAAGAAGAAGTTATTGAATTGATAAAAAAATATGGAATGGAATTAGATGAAATTGAAAAAGTAAATTTTAATTTAGTTCATTCAAAATTAGGGGCTGAAATTGTAAAAGAAAAATATGGATTTAATGAAGATATAATAAATGCAATAAAATATCATACTACTGGTAGAGAAAATATGTCAATATTAGAAAAAATTATATTTTTAGCTGATGCTACTGAAGAAAATAGGACTTATAAAGAATTAAATAATTTAGTTGATATGATAAAAAAGGATATTGATGAAGGAATGTTATTTACTTTAAAATGGACTTTTAATGATATAACTAATAAAAAATTTTTATTACATTTAGATTCGGTAAAAGCATATAATTTTTTAGTTAAAAAAGCTTAAAAATATGCTATTTTTCTATTCACAAAGGAGAAAAAATTTGATATAATGGCAATGAATTTTTAAAAGGGTTCGGAGGATGTTTAAATGATTTTCAAAGATTATTATAAAATCTTAGGTTTAGATACAAATAAAGTTAATCTAACTCAAATTAAAAATGCTTATAAAGAGCAAGCTAAAAAGTATCATCCAGACGTAAATGGTGGTAATAGCAAGTATGAAGAGCGTTTTAAAGATATAAATGAAGCGTATAATGTTTTATCTAATGCTATGAGTAAAAGAAAATATGATAGAACATGGAATAGTCATGTTGGAAAATATCAAAGACATAATGTGTACCAAGCTCAAACTAGTAAAGAAGTAGTTTGGAATATGTTTTTTGGAAATTCTTTAAATAAAAATACAGAACCTAAAATAAAAAAAGATGGAAAACGTGGAGAAAATATTGAAACAGAAATAAATATTTCTTTAGAAGAAGCTTTTAATGGTAATGAAAAAACTATTGGATTAAGAACAGTAGATGGAAAAATGAAAACTTTTAAAATTAATGTTCCTGCTGGAATTCAAAATAATGAAAAGATTAGACTTATTGGACAAGGAAAGCGTGGTACAGGTGGTGCTAAAGATGGAGATTTATTTATAAAAGTTAAAATTGAAGATAATAAAAACTTTGAATTAGATGGATATAACTTAAGATCTAATTTATATTTAACACCTTGGGAAGCAGCTTTAAGCACAAAAGTACAAGTTCAAACAATAGATGGTGATGTTTCTATATATGTTCCAGCTGGAATTCAAAGTGGGGAAGAAATCACTATTGAAAATAAAGGTTATAAAAATGGAAAAGGTGGTAGAGGAGATTTAATTCTTGAAACAAAAATAATGATTCCAAAGAATATGAGTAATCAAGAAGAAGAGTTATTTAAAGAGTTAAAAGAAAAATCAAAATTTAATCCTAGAAGTGAAATTCTAAGTTAACATAATTTGTAAAAATGCATTGACAGAAAGCTGTCAATATAATATAATATATGCGTAATTAATTTAAGCCGATGGCATTTTAGAATGTAAAAGGGGTGTAAAAAAAATGGACGAAGTAAACAATGTTCAAGGAAAATATTTTAGTATTACAGATCCGAAAGATATTCATACTGTAATATATCAAATTAACAGAACAGAAAAAGAATTTTTGAAGACATCTCCAAAGTATACTGTAGAAAGATTAGACTGTGCAATTGAGTTAGTAGGAGATAGAACAAAAAAGACATTTTTTGTTGATAATCCAGCTCCAGATGGAAATCATTTAATAATACTTTCTTTTGGAAAAGAGAGAGTAGTTGTTAACTCTGGATTTTTGGATTACAACCAAATTAAAATATCTAAAAAACCAGTCCCACTAAAGATACAAACTTTATATAGCAATGAAGAAACTGAGTATAAAGAATTTGCGTATACACCAAATATGAAAAGACCTATATCTATTATTGATATGGAAACAACTGAAGAAATTAAACCAGTTTTATATTTTGACGAAGATGCTAATGAAGTAAAAGGAAAATGTAAATTAAAACCTTACAAAAAGTATTTTGCTTTTGAAGTAAGAACAAAAAATGACAAATAGTGGAGACAAGAAAGGAGAATAGATATGTCTGATACTAGTACTTCAAGTGAAGTTAGTTTATATGATAATTATAATTATGAAAATGGGAAGCCAGTAACAACATTTTTTCCTGTTGATTTAGATACAAAAAATTTAGATATAGTAAATCCAGATGGAACCTCAGGAGTTGTAATTGTTGATGAATCATCAGCTGCATCAATTGACCCTGATGCAATACAACATGAACCTGTAGTTTTACTTGTTGGAATTGTTCCAAAGGAAAAAGTTGCTGCGGCTAAAAAGATGATAAGTGATAAAGCAAAAGCTTCTGGTGGTATAGGGCTTGAAGAAGGTGGAGTACCTACTTATAAAGAAAAAGAAGAAAAAGCCAGAAAAGCTGGAGGAAGAGAACAAGTATAATAATTTTACACAGGAAAAAGGTGAGTAGATATGAGTTTTACAGAGAAGTTAAAAAGAGCTTTTCAAAAGAATAAAGGTAGATTAATAGTATTTGCTTTATTCTCATTAGTAATGTTGTGTTTATTAGTAGCGCCAGTTAGTATTATGTACGGAAATGGCGCTATTTCTGCTGCTAATCAAAATAAAGCTGCTATAGGTACAGATGTAGTAAAATTTGACTTTAAAGCATGTTTTGAAAGTATTGAGCAGATAAAAAAACCATTTGATTCTATACAAAAAGCTTTTTCAGATACATATTTCCCATATTTTTGGGGAGGTGTAAAAATATATTTTGTAATAGCAGTATTTTTCATTTTAGTTGGACTTGTAAAAGGAATGCCTAAAAATGAATTTACTGATATTGAAAATGGATCAAGTGATTGGTGTACAGGTGGAGAGCAATATAGAGTTTTAAGTAAAAAAGAAGGTATTATATTAGCAGAAAAGAATTACTTACCAGTTGATAAACGTGGTAACGTAAACGTATTAGTTGTACGGAGGATCTGGTGCTGGTAAATCTGCTTCTTATGTTGTTCCTAACGCTTTACAATTATTAGGTTCATATGTATTCACAGACCCTAAAGGTGAACTTTATGACATGACTGCTGGTTATTTTAGATCAAAAGGTTATGATGTAAAAGTATTAAATTTAGTTAATCCAGAAAATAGTGATGGATATAACCCACTAACTCATATTAAAAGTGAAATAGATGTTGATATTATTGCAAATACAATAGTAAAAGGACAAACAGATGCTAAAGGTTCAGACCCATATTGGGATGATATGGCAGAAGTTCTTTTAAAATCATTGATATATTTCTTAAAAGCTGTTAGACCACCAGAAGAGCAAAACTTAGCAAGTTGTTCTGAAATGGTTAGGGCAGCAAACTCAAGTGGTGGAGGTAATAAATTAACAGAACTTATGAATGTATTGCCTTATGATCACCCAGCTAGAATGAACTATAAATCTATTGAAATTGCGCCAGAAAAAACATATAGTTCTATCCTAAGTTCATTACAATCAAAATTAGGAAAATTCGACTCTAAAGAAATTGCAGAAGTAACATCAACAAATAGTATAGATTTTGAGCAAATAGGTGCTCAAAAAACAGCTGTATATGTTATATCTTCAGATACACATACAGCATATGATTTCTTACTTACAATTTTCTTCTCACAAATGATTCAACAATTATATGATTTTGCTGATAAGAGTGGTGGAAAATTACCAGTTCCAACATATTTCATACTTGATGAGTTTGCAAATATTGGACGTATACCAGACTTTGATAAAAAGATTTCTACATCAAGAAGTAGAAAGATTTCATTTAGTGTTATTTTACAAAACTTAGACCAATTAGAAGCTGTTTATGAAAAGGCAAATGAAACAATCATAGGTAACTGTGATACTCACCTTTTCTTAGGTTCCAACTCACAAAAAACAGTTGAATATTTCTCTAAAGCTCTTGGAGAAAAAACAATTTCAAGAGATAATTATTCTATAAATAGAGATAAAGGTGATTGGAAAAGTGGTTCTAGTACATCAGATCAAATTATGGCCAGAGCTCTTATGACACCAGATGAATTAAGAAGAATGGATAATGATGAATGTATTATTTTTGAAAAAGGTATTAAACCAATTAAAGCTAATAAATATTATTATTTCAAATATCCAGAAGGAAAGATAGTAGAAAAATTTAAAGTAGATCACAATGATGTTTCTGTTGAAAGAACAGCATGGAGAAAATATAATCCAATGAATCCTTATGAGGAAGGGCAAGAAAATGCAAATGATTTTCCATCATTAGATTCATTATTTGAAGATGATGAACCAATGTCAAGTGGAATATCAGCACAACCAGCTACTGCTACTGCTAGTAATCCATTTGATAGTTTAGATGCTTTAGATAGTTTACCTGGTATGGATGATTTAAATAAGAAACCAGAAGTAGCACCAGTACAAACAGCTACAAGAAAACCAAAAACAACTTCAGATATTGATATACAAAAAGAATTAGAAGCTAAATTTGATGAGTTATTTGGTGCATTAGATGATGATAATACATAAAAATAAATATAAAATGAGAAAGGTTAACCTTTCTCATTTTTGTTTTTAAAAAATAAATAATAATATTTATGCCCAATGTCGAATAATGCGGTATTTCGCGATGAAAATTCGTTGACAGTTTATAAATCTGATGTTAATATTTTATCATACTAAAAATTTATTTTATATCAATAAAATCCTGTATGTAGAATAACTACATATTCTAGCTTATTTCAAGCAAAATTTCATTATTTAATATAAATAATAAAATCAGTATCCTAAAATTCAAATGACATTGCTCATAATATTACCCTTAAAAATTCTTTAAATTATAATTGATATATTATAAATTGTTAGTAATAAACTAGAATTAACTTAAGAGGTAACTTTTTTGTTGATTCTAGTTTTTATTTAAAAGAAATTGAAAAAATATATTGACACAAAACGAACTGTTGTTTTATAATTGTGATGTAATAAAAATAAAGGAAAGAGTTAATTTATGAGATTTATACATATTGCAGATATGCATTTTGATGCACCATTTTCAAGTTTGGCAGAAATTAAAAATTTGGGAAATGTCAGAAGATTAGAGCAAAGAAATGTATTTAAAAAAGTTATTAATTATATAAAAGAAAATGAAATTAAATATTTATTTATATCAGGTGATTTATATGAAAATGAATATACAAAAAAATCAACAATTATTTATATAAATGATTTATTTAAAGAAATTCCTGATACTAAAATTTTTATATCACCTGGAAATCACGATCCATACTTAAAAGATTCTTATTATGCAACTTTTGAATTTTCAAAAAATGTATATATTTTTAAAGAAAATTTTGAAAAAATAGAAACAGAAGATTTTAATATTTATGGTATTGGTTTTACAGATTTTTATAATAAAGGTGTTGATTTAAGTAATTGTATTTTAAGTGATAATGGAAAAAAGAATATATTAGTTATGCACGCAGCAATGGATTCTGGAAGTGAAATTGACAAAGAGTATAATCCAATATCAAAAACACTTTTAAAACGCTTAGGTTTTGATTATGTGGCTTTAGGACATATTCATAAAGCTTCTTATAATGAGGAAGAAAATCAAAATATTATTTATCCAGGTTCATTAATTTCTTTAGGTTTTGATGAATTGGGTGAGCATGGTATGATAGAAGGAAATTTTGAAAATAATTTTTTAAAAGTAGATTTTATAAAATTGGATGATAGAGAATTTGTAGAATTACAAAAAAATGTACAAGTTTTTAATTCTCAAGAAGATTTGATAGAAAATATTAATGAAATGAATTTAAATGAAAATTTTCTATATAAAATTATATTAATGGGAAAAAGGAATTTTGATATTGATTCTAGAGAAGTTTTGAAATTGATATCAAAAGAAAATATTTTAAAAGTTAAAGATTTAACAGAATTAGATTATGATTTAGAAGAAATATCAAAAGAAAATACATTAAGAGGTATTTTTGTAAAAGAAGCTTTAGAAAAAATGGAAATAGGAGAATTTTCTAAAGAAGAAATAGAAAAAGCAATTGAAATAGGATTAAAAGCATTATAAGGAGGAAATAATTTGAAAATAGATTATTTTAAAATAAATGGATTTGGTAAAATTTCTAATAAAGAATTAGAATTAAATGATAATATAAATATTATTTATGGAAAAAATGAATCAGGAAAATCAACATTATTAAAATTTATATCTAGTATGCTTTATGGTGCTTCAAAAAACAAAAATGGTAAAGATATATCTGATTTTGATAAATATAAACCATGGAAAGTTGAAGAATTTTCTGGGAAAATTAGATACACTTTAGATAATAATGAAAGCTTTGAAGTATTTAGAGAGTTTAAGAAAAAAGCACCTATAGTTTATAATTCAAATATGCAAGATATTTCAAAAGAGTTTAAAGTTGATAAAACTAAAGGAATAGATTTCTTTACAGAGCAAACAGGTATTGATGAAGAAACTTTTAATAGTACAGCAATTATAGAACAAGAAAGCGTAAGGCTTAATAAATCTACACAAAGTGGAATTATTCAAAAAATAAGTAATGTTGTTTCTTCTGGTGATGAAACTGTATCTTTTAAGAAAACAATGGATAGAATAAATAAAGAGCAAACAGAAAAAATCGGAAGTGATAGAACCAGTCAAAGACCTATAAATATTGTAAATGAAAAAATTGATAAACTTAGAAAAGAAAAAAATGAATTAGAAGTATATTCTTCTCAAATAAATAATTCTAGTAAAAGAGTAGAAGAATTTCAAACTAATTTAAAAAATGAAGAAGATAAATTATTAGTTTTAAAAAGTTTGAAAGAAACAATAGAAAAAAATAAGATTAGAGAAGCTGAAATAAATGTTAATAAAGAAGTTATTAATGATTATGAGGAAAAAATTTCAGAACTTTCTAATAAAGTTGATTCAAAAGTAAGAGATAATATTAATATAGAAAAGAAAAATAATAAAATTTATTATATATTAATTATATTATGTATTGTTTTAGGTATAGCATTATTTTTTGTAGAAAAAATATTTAGTGTTATAAGTTTAGTTTTAGCAGTAATTATAGGTATTTTTAGTTTTATTTCTAAAAATAAATTTCAAAAAGCTAAAAATGCAAAATTAAAAGAAGTTGATGACTTAGAAGAAAAAATAAAACATGAAATAGAAATTTTAAAAAGAAATCAAGAAGAACAACAGCTTCAAATTATTGAAAAACAAGAAAAATATAATATTGAAATTTCTAAAGAAAAAGAAAATATTAAAAATAAATTTATGAATTTAGTAGATTTTGAATTTATAAATATGGCTATAGAAATGGAAGAAGATGAATTATCAGTAGCAATTATTAATAAAGAAACTAGAATAAATTCATTAAGATATTCTTTGCAAGCTACTCAATTAGAAGCTAATACTATGATAGAAAAGATGAATAATCTTGCAAATTTAGAAGAAGAACTTTCACAATTAGAAGAAGAAAAAGAAGAATTAATAAAATTAAATAATTCTTTTAATATTGCTAAAGAATGTATGGAAGCAGCATATGATAAAATAAGAAATAATGTAAGCCCTAAATTTATAACTAGCTTATCAAATATAATTGAAAAAATATCTAATGGAAAATATTCGAAAATTAATTTTAATGATGAAAATGGATTAACAGTGGAAACAGAAAATGGTAATTACATATTAGCCGAAAGATTAAGTACTGGTACTATAGATCAAATGTATTTATCACTAAGATTAAGTACTTTATTAGAAATATCAAAAGAAAAAATGCCAATTATTTTAGATGAAACTTTTGCATATTTTGATGATACAAGATTGGCTAATATCTTAGAATATATTAATGAAAATTTTAAAGATAATCAAATAATAATTTTTACATGTTCAGAAAGAGAAAAACTAGCTTTAGATTTATTAAGGATACCATATAATTTAATTACCCTTGAAAATTAAGCTACTCTATGATATAATATCATCCGTTAAATAAATTAAAATAAAGGAAGAGATTTTATGTTTCAAAAATTAGAAGATGTTGAAAAGAGATATGAAGAGTTAAATAAACTTATAAGTGATCCAGAAGTTATCTCTAATCAAAATGAATGGAAAAAATTGATGAAGGAACATAGTGATATTGAAGATGTTGTTTTCAAATTTAGAGAATATAAACAAGTAAAGCAAACATTTGAAGATGCTAAAGAAATGTTAAATGATCCTGAATTAAAAGAATTAGCTGAAATGGAAATGTTAGAAGCTAAAGATAAATTACCAGAAATAGAAGAAGAATTAAAATTCTTATTAATACCAAAAGATCCAAATGATGATAAAAACGTTATTTGTGAAATCAGAGGTGGAGCTGGTGGTGAAGAAGCAGCTTTATTTGCAGGAACATTATTTAGAATGTATTCAATGTATGCAGAAAGAAAACACTTTAAAATAGAAGTTTTAAATACTAATGAAACAGAATTAGGTGGATTTAAAGAAATTTCATTTATGATAACTGGTAAAGGTGCATATAGTAGATTTAAATTTGAAAGTGGTGTTCATAGAGTACAAAGAGTTCCAGATACTGAAAGTAGTGGTAGAATTCATACATCTGCAGCAACCGTAGCTGTACTTCCCGTAGTTGAAGATGTAGAAATAGAAATTAATCCAGCTGATATAAAAATGGAAGTGTTTAGAGCTTCAGGTGCTGGAGGACAACACGTAAATAAAACATCATCAGCTGTAAGGTTAATACACATTCCAACAGGAATGATTGCAGAATGTCAAACTGAAAGATCACAAGTTCAAA
>JAEIGA010002218.1_pt1 | contig 31076 bp, 26 predicted proteins | sample 9270691 | NCBI WGS metagenome assembly JAEIGA01 (sample SAMN17057246, study PRJNA624740) | gut metagenome | biome: biome; isolation source: fecal sample | host: Bos grunniens | place: China: Xizang | collected 2019
ATCAAGCCCCCCTTGCGGAAAGCGAGTGCAAAGGTAGGAACTTTTCAGATAACCGCAAAATGTTTCGAGAACTTTTTTTAAAAAAATGAAGAAAAAAGAGAAAAACAGGGACAGAAAGGAGAGAAAGGCAGAAAAAAAGGCGAAAAAAGAAAAAAACGGGAGCAAGGGGAGGAGAAAGCGCAAGGAAGGGAAAGAGGGGGATTCCGGCAGAAAGGAAGGCGAAGAAACAACGACACGAAGGCAATCGGACACAGCAATGAGGCACGTCAGTACAACAAAAAAGAGGCACAGAGGACGAAAAGAAAAATGGAAGGAATGGGATAACACCCAAAGAAAGTCTATCAAAAATTTTTTCACGCGCGTACATAAATATATAATATATATAACAAAAAGACCATGGGCAGGCCTGCGTCCTCTTCATTTACACGGCACGAACAAGGAAAAAGCGCAATATTTTGGAAATATAAAGAAAAAAGCGTAACTTTGTGGTCACGATGGAAGAGAAAAAATACTACAAAAATCTCATTGACCATATCATCAGAGTTGAGAAAAAATATCGTGACCCGGACTTCTCCGCCTGCAAATTAGCGGAAAAACTGGGGATACGCAGTTACACACTCTCTAGAATTATCAAATCCGAATTTGGAACGACTTATACAGACATCGTGCATACACTTAGAGTGCAAGATGCCATGCGGCATTTAAAAGACAGACGACTTTCTCCATACACGGTAGATGACATTGGAGTGATGGTTGGCTTTTGCAACAGGCAATCCTTTTTCAGTGCATTCAAAAAAGCGACTGGAATGACACCCGAAAAGTATCGCCTCACTTAACACTGGAAAAACACTTTGAAATAAAAATAAGAAAAAGAATGAAGCACAAAATTCAAACAATTATGATTTCAGCACTAATAGCTTCGGGCTGTTCGAACATGAATACCCCACAGGCTAATCAGCAGACAGATTTCGAATACAGCAATGAAAGATTTGCCGACTTGCAGATGCTACGATACCGTGTTGACGGATTCGAGGATTTGAATTTAAAACAAAAGACATTTATTTACTACTTACAAGAGGCCGCTCTGTATGGGCGAGATATCCTGTTTGACCAAAATGGCAAATACAATCTACGCATCCGCAAGATGCTGGAAGACACTTACCAGAATTATCAGGGCGACAAAGAAAACGAGGAATTCAAGGCCTTTGAGACATACCTAAAAAGGGTGTGGTTCAGCAATGGCATTCACCATCATTACGCAAGCGAAAAAATCGTTCCGGAATTCAGCAAAGAATGGCTCATGGCAAATGCCAATTGCACCGATGAAATCGCCGAAATCATATTTAATCCTGAGTTAATGAAGAAGCGAGTGAACCTTGCCGAAGGCGATGATTTGGTACTGACAAGTGCGAACAACTACTACGAAAACGTAACCCAAGAAGAAGCTGAAGAGTTCTACAAAAAGCAGAAGGATGCAGGAGACGCCAAGCACCCTGTGATGTATGGTATGAACTCACGTCTCTCAAAGACTGAAAACGGCACTATCGTTGAGAAGAAATGGACAACAGAAGGTCTTTACGGAAGTGCCCTGAAAAAAATCGTCGAAAATCTCAAATTAGCACGTCCTTATGCAGAAGACGAACAGCAACAGAAAGTAATCGACCTGCTCATCTCTTACTATGAGACCGGTGACTTGAAAACCTTCGACCAATACTCTATCGCTTGGGTGGAGAACACAGAACCACTCGTAGATTTTGTCAATGGTTTCATCGAGTGTTACGGCGACCCATTAGGGCTCAAGTGCTCATGGGAAAGCATCGTGAATTTCAAGGACTTAGAAGCAACAAAACGTACAGAAGCACTGAGTAAAAATGCTCAATGGTTTGAAGACAATAGCCCTGTAGCTCCAGAATTCAAGAAAAAAGAAGTGAAAGGTATTTCTGCAAAAGTAATCAAAGCCGCAATATTGGCAGGAGACCTCTACCCATCAACAGCTATCGGAATCAACTTGCCTAACAGCGACTGGGTTCGTGCAGAACATGGTTCAAAGTCCGTAACCATAGGCAATTTGACCGACGCTTACAATCAGGCTGCCAAAGGAAACGGTATGCTTCAAGAGTTTGCGTACAGCAATGAAGAAATCGAATTAATTGAAAAATATGGCGATTCCACCGATGATTTACACACAGACCTTCACGAATGCTTAGGTCATGGTAGCGGACGTCTGCTGGACGGTGTAGATGGAGATAGTCTAAAAGCATACGGAAGCACCATTGAAGAAGCTCGTGCAGATCTATTCGCACTGTACTACCTCGCAGATCCCAAACTCGTCGAAATGGGACTATTGCCAAACGAAGAGGCCTACAAAGCAAACTACATCGGGCAAATGCAAAATGGCCTCCTCACACAATTAGTTCGTATCAACCTCGGCAACAATATTGAAGAAGCGCATATGAGAAACCGAGCATTGATTGCTCGCTGGGCATACGAGCACGGAAAAAAAGACAACGTGATGGAACTGGTGAAACGTGACGGAAAAACTTACGTAAAAATCAATGATTACCAGAAACTTCGCGATCTTTTCGGAGAACTCTTAGCTGAAATTCAGAGAATCAAATCTACAGGAGATTTCGCTGGGGCGCAAGCCATCGTAGAGAACTACGGAGTCAAAATCGACCCTGAACTCCATCAAGAAATTCTCGAACGCTATAAGAAACTTGACATCGCACCTTACAAAGGATTCATCAATCCTGTATATACGGCAGTACGCGACGAACAGGGTAACATCACCGATGTAACCATTTCCTACGAAGAAGGATATACAGAACAAATGCTCAGATACAGCAGCGAATACAGTGTTTTGCCTCTGATAAACGAATAATCCATACGCCTCGGGATTCCCCGGGGCGTAAAACATCCGTATGAAAGACATAATTATAGACATCAAGAAAGAGCTCAGAGCCAACATGAACGGAATTGCCTCATCACACATGAGGCAAACAGAAGACTATCGCGTAAACTGGGGTATAGAATTACCAAGACTGGACGATATTGCCAATGATATAGCGAAGAGTTTGGACTTAGACCTTTCATCCACAAGAACATTGGCGCAAACACTCTGGAACGACAGCACAAGAGAGTGCAAGATTCTCGCTTGCAAACTGATGCCCCCAAAAGAATTTTCCGAAGAACTGTGCGACATCTGGGCTGAAAATATTCGAACAGAAGAAATTGCTACCATGTTCTGCCTCTACTTGGTTCAAAAGTTGCCATACGCCTGTACCAAAGCTCTGGAATGGATTGCCAGCGACAAGAAAACCCTACAAAGCTGTGGCTATCTGACATTATGCCATCTAATGAGGAAATATGAACTCAGTCCTGAGACAGCGGAAGAGTTTCTCGATCAAGCCGAAGCATCTTTGGAAAATCGATATGCAATAAAGGCATTGCAGATATACGCATCTTTAAGCGAAGATAACGCACAGAAAGTCAAAAAAGTTGTCGATTATTTGTGATAGACAGATAAAAGCAGTAAATTTGTTGCCATATTATGCGTAGCGATACAGGAAGGATTAGGCAGTAAGCATGCAAAAGGCAGAAACACCACACGAACGACTCACCCGATTCATGAACGAACAAGGAATGAGAAAAACGCCAGAGCGATATGCTATTCTGGAAACCGTAATGCATATGAAAGGGCACCACAGCACTGACCAAATCCTCGCGATGATGCCAAGCAACTTCCACGTAAGCCGCGGAACAATGTACAGCACATTAGCTTTATTTGTTGAATGCGGGCTTCTATATGGACACCAAATTGATGGTACAATGTTGTATGAATATGCTTATGACAGTCCTGACCACCACCATTACATATGTACTGGATGCAATAAAATTTGGGACTTGCACGACAGTGCCATAGAAGAAGTCACATCAAAAGCCAAAACTCCAAGATTCAAGAAGTTACGCTCAAACACATATATTTATGGAATCTGCAATATATGCCAAGCCAAACTTGCTCGCTTGAAAAAGAAGATGGAAAAAGAAAAGCTGGCAAACATGAGTAGAGAAGAGCTGAGATTTGCACGAATAGATGAAGAACTGTCTAAAATTGCAGAATGGTTCAAATAAAGATTGACAAACATACGAATTTAGAAACCAAACAATTATAGAAAAAATGAAAGCAGATGTTCTTTTAGGTCTTCAGTGGGGAGACGAAGGAAAAGGGAAAGTAGTAGATGTACTCACTCCACGCTATGATGTGATAGCTCGTTTTCAAGGAGGCCCTAATGCTGGACACACACTCGAATTTGAAGGACAGAAATATGTCCTTCGTTCCATTCCATCAGGTATTTTCCAAGGTGACAAAATCAACATCATTGGTAATGGCGTAGTACTTGCTCCGGACTTGTTCATGGACGAGGCAAAAGATTTGGAAAAGTCTGGCCACGAACTGAAGACACGCCTTCACATCTCAAAGAAGGCTCATCTCATCATGCCAACTCACCGTCTTCTTGATGCCGCTTACGAAGCAGCAAAAGGCAAAGATAAAGTTGGGACAACAGGTAAAGGTATTGGCCCTACTTACACTGACAAAACAAGCCGCAATGGTCTTCGCGTTGGCGATATTCTCGATGGATTCGATGAAAAATATGCAGCACACAAAGCACGTCACGAAGAAACACTTAGAAGCCTGAACTATACCGATTACGACATAACAGAAGTAGAGAAAAAATGGCTAGAAGGTATCGATTACCTCAAGCAGTTTACGCTGGTTGATTCAGAGCACGAGATCAACAATATTCTCAAGGATGGCAAGTCTGTACTCTGCGAAGGCGCACAAGGCACAATGCTCGATATAGACTTCGGCTCTTACCCATTCGTTACTTCATCTAACACCATTTGCGCTGGAGCATGTATTGGTTTGGGTATCGGTCCAAACAAGATAGGTGACGTTTTCGGTATTATCAAAGCCTACTGTACTCGCGTTGGTGCAGGTCCTTTCCCAACAGAACTGTTCGATGAAACGGGCCAGAAAATGCGTGACATCGGTCATGAGTATGGTGCTGTAACTGGACGCGAACGCCGTTGCGGTTGGATTGACCTCGTAGCTCTTCGCTATGCCATCATGGTTAGCGGCGTAACCAAACTTATCATGATGAAGAGCGATGTGCTCGACAGTTTCGAGACCATCAAGGCTTGTACAGCTTACAAACTGAAAGATGGAAGCATCACACGCGACTTCCCTTACGACATCAGCGACGGTCTTATCGAGCCTGTTTATACAGAGCTCCCGGGATGGAAAACAGACCTCACAAAGATGACCTGCGAAGCTGAATTCCCTAAGGCATTTTCAGACTATATCGCCTTCTTAGAGAAAGAACTGGAAACACCTATCACGATTGTCAGTGTTGGCCCTGACCGCGCGCAGACCATCGAACGATAAAATTCCATCTATACAAAAGGACAATGAGACAAGTCGCATTTATCCTTACACTCATGCTCATGCTGACTACCTGCTGCAATAGCGGTAGTCAGCATGAACGCATTCTTACCGACATCAACCATCTGACTCTTACAAATGCAGACAGTGCAAGACAGATGCTTATAAACATGAGTGACGAAATGGAAAGCGCGACAGAAGACGAGAAAGCCTACTATCAGCTGCTTACCGTAAAAGCAAATGATAAGGCATTCATTAAACACACGTCCGACTCACTCATTTGCCATGTAGCTGAATACTTCGAACAGCATCCTGAAAACGGACATTTACCAGAAGCCTACTACTATGTGGGACGCGCAAACTCCGACATGCAAAACGGAGAGAAAGCACTCTTTTATTTTCAGAAAGCATTGCTCGTTGACAGCACCCACATCACCAAGACTCTTAAAATCCGCATCTATGCACAGATGAGCAATATCTATCTGCGCAACGGACTTTTTGAAGAAGCTATCAGCACGCTGCAACTGGCGCGCTTCTACTGCCAGGAGATAGATGACACAGTGGGCATGAGATACTGCACAGAAGACATTGCAGCAGCTATAGAAATGCAAAAAGACACAAGTTTACAAGCGGCATCGAAAGCAGGAATAATGCTTCGTATTCAAAACTTGAATACACAAATTAAAAACCAACTGTTAAATGACAGAAATATCCAGTTGGAAAAGAAGAACTCGCAAGAACAATTCTTCATCTGGACAATAAGTATCATTGCCTTGCTTGCTATTGCTGCAGCCACATGGGCCGCATTCCATCTGCACAATCAGCGAATGCGACGAAAAGAAGAAAGGAAGACTGAATTTGTACCTTCATCCCAAAACAAACGCAAATTCTATGACAAAGAAGTCAGCCAACTTCTGGAAACACACATTATTAATAATAAGGTATTAAAGAATGCCGACTGGAAGTCTGTAGAGAAGCGGCTATTGTTTGTCTTTCCTAACTTTAAGGAAAAACTTTTTTCTTCTTATCATTTTTCCGACACAGAATACCGCATCTGTATGCTCATTAAAATGGAAGTTTCGCCTTCCGACATTGCGAAATTGATGGCCATGGGCCCCAGTGCTGTCTCCCAAAACCGTCTCCGAATGCAACAAAAAGTCTTCAACGGAGAAGGAACCGCCAAAGATTGGGACAAATTTATCTTATCTTTATAATCACATTTGTATCAATCACTTACAATAAGTTTGTGAACTTTTTGTGAACTATTTTTCACTCCTCAAATAAAATGTGAACTTTTTGTGAACTCATTTTCTTGGCAAATTCATGCCATTCTTATACTTTTGCGCCAAGAAATTATCCAACAAAAAAATCACATGATAAAAACAAGCCTCACACTACTTTCAGCAGCCCTCGTTGCTACCATCAGCCCCCTCTATTGTCATGCCCAAGAGCTGCCAGATTCCGCCCTGCAAGAAAGAACCTCCCAGCACGAGATTGCACCCTACCCCTCCGAAGAAACGGAAAACCCTCGCGGAGTGTATAAACTCACATACATGCGCGACAAACATGGCAACCTCATCCAAGGACCGTTCGACCAATATAAGATATGTACAGACAGCGTAACGCTCATGCTCAACGTACAGGGCAATCGTTTCACCATAGGCAAGACCGACAACACCGCACTCAACTACACAGGCGAGACACCTGATGCCCATCTCGCCACCGCCACACGCATCTTCGACAGCAACGCCAAGCACTTTACGCTGAAATGGTGGAGCGACACCCCAGGTCATCTCTACTTTCCCCACAACGACTGGTGCACCGAGTACTATGAGTCAGGACAATACTCCGAGAACGGCAAGAAAATCTTCGATGCACTCATGGAACCATCTGCCCACGACCCCAAGAACCCACTCATCGGCACATGGCGACTGATTGGCATGATGGACGAACTGCGCAACACGAAGAAAGAGCTGAAACGCATCAGAGAAAACCCCATAGTCAGAGCCTACACCATCTTCACCCCTCACCACATCGTAGCCATCAGCCGCAACACAGGTTCCCTCTTCCCCTCTCCCAATCCCTACAACAAAAAAGTCTTCAAGGTAGGACAGAACGAAAACAAAATCACCTGGCTATCCCCAGACCTCATTGCCATAGAGATACGCCAAGACTACCGAACCGACTACGAAATACTGGAACGAATAACCCATGGCACCGCATTCGACGACATCTCCAGCTACTACACAAAAGACTAAAAAATTATAAACATCTGATAACACACCTTATTATGAAAAAGAACATCAGTACCTTATTGCTCCTGTTGCTCGTCGCCATGACAGTGCAGGCACAGAAACACAGTCAAATCGTTGACCGCTCCAAAGAAAGCATCACCTTCGTTGTTGACGAGAACCTTCCTGCTCCCAACACCGAGCATCTTTACTATCACAGCGGAACAAAAATCGCCCAATTCATCCTGAGGGATGAAGAAATCCCTGTAGAGGACTACCAAATCATCGCCAGCAGCTTTGCAGACGACCGCCTCATAAGCAGCACAAAAGATGCGTTCTACCATTGCATTCTGCAAGCCTACGCCAACCATTACTCCGTTGCGCTGTCACCCGATATGGTATGGCTCATCATCAGCCAGGGATTCGCCCGCTATGTGAATGCCCATCCCGAGGAAGTCCGCAATCGGCTCGTAGATCACACAGGGAAAATAGATTTAGTGGTAGAATCAGAACAGGATCTGCTATCAGAGAAGGCCGACTGGTCTAAAATCCTCGATGGATTCGCCTCACAAATAGAAAAACATACAAAAAAAGGCATTGCAAAGACGATGACAGCCGACTTCTCCACTACGAGTCAGGCCGAACGCCTTGCTTCAGAAATCACCCTGATGGAAAGCGTGCAATCTTATTTCAAATACGTTGTACTATACATGTCCTGCGGCATCCCCACCATCACACTGAAAGGCACTCCCAAAGACTGGCAGCATGTGCTCGACAAGACAAGAAAACTGAAAGGATACGGCATGGACGGATGGATAGAAGACCTCGAGCCCATCCTGACCGAGTTTGTTCAAGCAGCCAAATGGAATCCCAATCAAGCGTTTTGGCAATCCATCATCAAGAAGGAGCGCCTGAACGAGCTACAAGGCGGAGGATGCATCAATGAGAAACCGACCGAGATTGACGGCTGGCTGCTCAAGCTCTTCCCCGACGAAAGCGGAAAGACTTTAGACAAGACGCCCTACACCCATGATATGCCAACAGAGCGGGTGCGTGTTAGTTTCAAATATCTTCAGGTTGATGCTATCACAGGAGAAGTCGTCAGCGAAACACCCATGGAGCTGTGGGCAGGCTTTGTCGGCTACGAGCTTGACTCCATTACTTATACGATAACACCAAAAATCGGGTGGTTCGCCCGTGCAGCAGACAAAGACGAAGCCATACTTCAGGACTTGCGTGAAAGAAACAAAGATTTAGGCATCAGCATCCGTGTGAAGGAAGTGCCAGAAATCCTTGCCAAACTGAAGCACATCCGCAGGCTAGACCTTCGATTCACCGATGCGGTCGTACTGCCTGATTGGATGGACCAGCTCATCATCCAAGAGTTCAGTATCTCTGGAAAACTTTCAGAACAAGAAAAAGAAGCCATCCGCAAACGTTTCCCGCAAGTAAAATTCACGTGAGTTCGGTATAACAAAGATATGTTTTTGTAGTGCCTCGCAAAGCGGCTCTTTATATCGAACTGACGTTTTAGATAACGTGTCGTACCCGAGGGGTGCTCCGCATCGCACCCCTCGGGTACGCTTTTTGTGCCCTTTTCCCTCCAAAATTCCAAAGCGTTGATACTCAGACATGCCGCCCGTGTCGGAAATAATAGGCACAGGGTGTTCGTGTTATTATGCGCACGGTGTCTGAAACCTAGTCTGCACGGTGTGTGTTTGCGACCACTTGCCCTGCCCTCCTCTAGAAGAAAAGAGGCACAAGGTGAAAATGTCCTGCGCCTTTGTAGATGCCATTTAAGGCACCCATCTATCAACTCTGCCCGTTGCTGACAGGTCTTATCCAGCAACAGGCAGAGTTTTCGTATCTTTTTCTCCAATCATCGTTCTTATTTCCAAAACATTGTCGTATATTTGTTCTTGAATATAGATTTGTAGCTGTATGAAGTCACTCAAAATAATGTCCTTTGGCACACTGGCTATCATTACCTTGGTTTTGATGGCTGCCTCAATCGCCGAGCATCTCTGGGGGACGGAGGTGGCACGAAACTGCTTCTACACTGCACCATGGGTGCTTGTGCTGTGGGGAGTGTGCGCCATAGCATCAGCCGTTCTCGTCTGGAGAGGGCGGCGACGTATGGGCTATGGTGGGGTACTGATTCATCTGGCGTTGATTGGCATGCTGTGCGGTGCGCTTACCACGCATCTCACGGCTGTCACGGGGCAAGTGGAGCTGACAAGCGGCGACGAAAGCCTGAACACATTCACCGAATCTGACGGCAACATTGGGCATTTCCCCTTCGGCATCAAGCTGCTCAGCAACAGCACCGCATATTACCCTGGCACTCAGACACCCATGGACTATGTGAGCCTTGTGGAAATCACGGATGAGGAGGGGACGAGCACGGAGGGGCGCATCTCGATGAATCAGATTCTGGTACATGACGGATGGCGCTTCTACCAGAAAGCTATGGGCAGCGACTACTCTGTGTTGACTGTCAACCACGACCCATGGGGCATTGGAATCACCTATACGGGGTACACCTTGCTGCTGATAGGCATCATCCTCTTCTTTTTCCAGAAGCAAAGCGGATTCAGGCAAGCGCTAACACACAAGGCATGGCAAAGGGGGGCGCTGACAACAGCGATACTTCTTGGCACAGCACAGTTCACTGCAGCATCAGAACCCGAGACGTTGCAGCGTGGAGTGGCAAAAACTTTTGGGCAACTGTATGTATATCACAATGGACGTGTCCAGCCCATGCAGACGCTGGCACGAAACTTCTGCGTGAAACTTTACGGAAAACCTTCCTACAAGGGACTGACGGCGGAACAGGTGCTGACGGGATGGCTCTTTTACTATGACGAATGGAAAAACGAGCCTATGATTCGGGTGAAGGACGAGGGAATGCAGCAGTTGCTGGGCTTGCAGGGAGAATACGCAAGACTAACCGACTTCTACGACACAAATGGCTACAAACTGGATGCCGTTCAGTCTGATGAGCGGAACAGAACCTGGCAGGAGACTAACGAGAAATGCAAGCTGGCTGGTCTCATGTTCACGGGCAGAAGCTTGCTGATATTCCCCTACTCCGACGACGGAGGAGAAACGACTCAATGGTACTCGTGGATGGATGACTTGCCCATGCAGATGCCCGTTGACGACAAACGCTTCATCTTGGGATGCATGGACTACGTGGCTCAATGTCTGCAAAACGGCAGAAACATCGAAGCAAACAATACGCTGACTAAAATAAAGGAATATCAAGAGGAGAAAGCTGCTGCCCATGCGCTGCCACCCCCTTTGAGGTTTGAGGCGGAGCTACTCTACAACAAGATTGCGCACACCCGACCTGTCGCCATCGTCTGCCTCATCATGGGTTTCTGTTTCTACTTTCTGTCGCTGCGCAGTCTCATCGCTGACAGACGCCTTCCACGCTGGTGCGTCATCGGGCAGAGCCTCACGCTGGCATTGGTCGGCTGCTGGCTGCTGACGTTGCTGTCGCTGCGCGGATATATTGGGGGATACGCTCCTTTCACCAATGGCTTTGAGACGATGCTGCTAATGGGGCTTTTCGCTGCTTTCGGCGGTGTGGCCTTCCAGCAGAAAATGCCGTTGGTTCAACCTTTCGGGCTGATTCTTTGCGGACTGACCATCCTCGTGGCCATGATGGGAGACAGTAACCCTGCCGTGACGCCGCTCATGCCTGTCCTGTCCTCGCCGCTTCTGAGCATCCATGTCGTGGTCATCATGATTTCTTATGTGCTGCTGGCCATCATGGCGCTCAATGGGGGAACGGCTTGCCTCATCGCCCTGCTGCGCAAAAGAGGCGTGGTAGCACCTACCAAGAACCCTGAGTTCATGCTGAGTCTGGTCAACAGGCTGCTGCTCTATCCTGCCCTGCTGCTGCTTGCGCTAGGCATCTTCATCGGCGCCGTGTGGGCAAACCAGTCGTGGGGAGCCTATTGGAGCTGGGACCCTAAGGAGACTTGGGCGCTCATCACGCTGTTCATCTACAGTTTCCCGCTTCACAACAAGTCGATGGCAGCTTTTTCACGCCCCGGTCTGTTCAATCTCTATTGCTTCATAGCCTTCGCCTCTGTGCTGATGACCTATCTGGGTGTCAACTATCTGCTGGGGGGAATGCACAGCTACGCTTAAGGACACGGCATCGCTGTTTCAAGCCGTCATGTTTCTGAGCAGCTTTACATACAGCGAGATAGCATCATCTATCTCGCTGATTTTTATGTATTCATCAGCAGTATGGGAACGAGACGATTCGCCTGGTCCAAGCTTGAGTGAAGGGAAACGCATCAGAGCCTGGTCACTCAACGTAGGAGATCCAAACGGTGTGAGACCTTCACGGATGCAAGCCTGAACAAACGAGTGCTCCATCGGGATGGAAGAAGAAGACAGACGAAACGAACGTGCTTTCAGTTCCGACGTGAGATGTTCTTGAAAGAAAGCAAAGATTTCTTCGTTCGTGTAGCACTCGTTAGAACGTACATCAATGGTGAAAGTACAAGCATCGGGAATCACATTGTGCTGCGTTCCAGCATTGATGATGGTAACCGTCTGCTTTACTGGACCCAGCAGATCCGTCTGCTTGGGAAATTGCCACTCCGCCAACCACTGAATGTCCTTTATCGCATGATAGATGGCGTTGTCGCCCTCATTGCGCGCCGCATGCCCTGCCTTGCCGTGAGCAGTGGCATCTATCACCATCAGCCCTTTCTCGGCGATGGCTGGCTGCATGCCTGTCGGTTCGCCCACTATGGCAAAGTCAATCTTGGGCAGGAGAGACAGAACGCTTTCAATGCCGTTCTTGCCGCTGACTTCTTCTTCACAAGAGGCAAGATAGACCAAATTAAAAGGATTTTTCTCTGTACACAGAATCATGAATGCCTGCAAAAGCGCCATCAAGCCACCACCGCAGTCGTTACTTCCCAATCCGTAAAGTTTGCCGTCCTCGACCACAGGAGTGAAAGGGTCATGCTGCCAGCCAGCCACAGGTTTTACTGTGTCAATATGAGCATTCAGCAAAATAGTCGGATTCTCTGCATCGAAGCCATCGCTCATGCACCACAAGTTGTTGCCGCTTCGCTGGGGCGACAGTCCCTTTTCCTGCATATAACCCTCCATCACATCTGCTGCAGCCGCCTCATCACGGCTCACACTCGGCGTGGCTATCAGCCGTTTCAGCAAATCCACGGCATCATTTATGTTCGCTTGATTCTTCATCCTCTTTCCGTTTTTAGAAAAACAAAGATAGTTTTTTTTATGCTTTGAACCTCAGCAGAAAGCAAGAAAAAGCAGAAGGCTGCAAGAAAAAGCATCTTTTCCCGCCATTTCGTCCTCGTTTTGTTTGACAAAAGGCAAAAGAAAGCACAAAAAACCCAATCCATTCAGCCCTATCTCCACCATTTGCCACCTGTCAAACGAGGACATGAAACAGGACCTTGAAAACCCTCCTTTTTTACCTCAAAAGAGGTGAGACTCTTACCTATACCATAGGTGAGACTCTCACGTGTACCATAGATGAGACTCTCACCTCTTTTGAGGTAGCGAGTGCACCTATTCAGACATTCCGCAACTACCTTTATTCCATCTCATCAGGAAGCAATAAGAAAAGAACGAATATTTTCAGCTGTTCTCCACTAAAGTGCGTGCAAGAACACGCTATTTTCACCTCTTTCACATTATTTTATAAGTAAAGGACGGCTTTTTAGGGAGAAAATCGTACCTTTGCACGATAAATACATGATTAGAATTAAAAGAACAACATAAATGGCACAACAAGAAGACATTTTCAAGAAAGTGGTTAGCCACTGCAAGGAATACGGATTCGTATTCCCATCATCAGAGATTTACGACGGACTCGGCGCCGTATATGACTATGGACAGAACGGCGTTGAACTGAAAAACAATATCAAGCAGTACTGGTGGCAGTACATGGTACTGCTGCATGAGAACATAGTAGGCATAGACTCTGCTATCTTCATGCACCCAACAATTTGGAAGGCATCAGGCCATGTGGATGCGTTTAATGACCCTCTGATTGACAACCGCGACTCAAAGAAGCGCTATCGTGCTGACGTGCTCATCGAGGAGCAGATTGCCAAGTACGAAGACAAGATTGAGAAGGAAGTAGCTAAGGCGAAGAAGCGTTTCGGCGACTCCTTTGACGAGGCGCAGTATCGCGCCACTTCACCTCGCGTGCTTGAGGAGCAGGCTAAGCGCGACGCTTTGCATCAGCGCTATCAGGAGGTAATGAATGCCGAAGGAGGCATCGACCTCGAAGGCATGAAACAGATTATCTTGGACGAGGAGATCGTGTGTCCTCTGTCGGGCACTCGCAACTGGACAGACGTACGCCAGTTCAATCTGATGTTCAAGACAGAGATGGGTGCAGCTGCTGAAGGAGCTTCAACTATCTACCTGCGTCCAGAAACAGCTCAGGGAATCTTTGTAAACTATCTGAATGTGCAGAAGACTGGACGCATGAAGGTACCTTTTGGTATTGCCCAGATTGGCAAGGCTTTCCGCAATGAGATTGTGGCTCGTCAGTTCATTTTCCGCATGAGAGAGTTTGAGCAGATGGAGATGCAGTTCTTCGTAAAACCTGGCACAGAGCTGCAGTGGTTTGACGAGTGGAAGAAGCGTCGCATGGCTTGGCATCAGGCACTTGGATTCGGTGCTGAGAACTACCGTTTCCACGACCACGACAAGCTGGCTCACTACGCCAACGCTGCAACAGACGTGGAATTCAAGCTTCCATTCGGCTTCAAGGAGGTAGAGGGCATTCACTCACGTACCGACTTTGACCTGTCACAGCATGCTAAATTCTCAGGCAAGAAGATTGAATATTTTGATCCAGAAGACAATACATCTTACACACCGTACGTGATCGAGACTTCTATCGGTGTTGACCGCATGTTCCTCTCTATCATGTGCCACAGCTACTGCGAGGAGAAGCTCGAAGACGGACAGACACGCACCGTGCTCCGTCTCCCTGCTGCGCTTGCACCAGTCAAACTGGCCGTGTTCCCACTCACCAAGAAAGACGGACTGCCAGAAAAGGCACGCGAGATTATCGACAGCCTCAAGTTCCACTTCAACTGCAAATATGAGGAGAAAGACCAGATTGGCAAGCGCTATCGCCGTCAGGATGCTATCGGAACACCTTTCTGCGTGACGGTAGACAACCAAACGCTAGAAGACAACACGGTGACACTTCGCTATCGCGACACCATGAAGCAAGAGCGCGTGAACATCAGCGACCTGCGTAGCATCATAGAAGATCAGGTGTCACTCACCAGCCTGCTCAAAAATCTGAAATAATGAAGAAACTATTCTACTCCTTATCGTTGCTCGTGGCTGTCCTCGCTCTAGCTTCATGCCAAGAAAACGAGGAAACCGGCGAGTACGACAACTGGAAGGTGCGCAACCAGCAATACGTGGACTCTGTCGCCCAACTAGCGGATGCCGGCATTGGCGGATGGAGCAAGATGGTGGCTTTTAACCTCGTTGACTCAGTAGAAAGCCTCTACCCGAACAACAACCACTACATCTACATCCAAAAGATGGAAAAGGGAACTGGAAAGACTAGCCCGCTGTACACGGACTCTGTACGTGTACACTATATGGGTCGCCTTATTCCCTCGCTATCCTATCCACAAGGCCACATCTTCGGCAAAAGCTATAGTACCTATGAGTTTAACGAAGCAACAGACGTACCTGCTCTGATGGCCGTAAATGAAAATATTATAGGTTTCTCTACAGCCCTCATGCATATGGTAGAGGGTGACCGTTGGAAGATTGTCATTCCTTATTATTTAGGCTATGGCGAGATAACAAGTACCACAACGGGCATTCCTGGTTACTCAGCACTGACTTTCGACGTGAAGCTGGCACGTATCTACAAGTACAAGGGGAACAATAATTCTACTTGGCACTAAATTTTCGTCAAGAATCACTATTCTCAAATAGAGAATTCGATAAACACTACACAAAGAAGCGGCTGAATCAGTCTTGATTCAGCCGCTTCTTTAATTGATATATAAATATGTATCCAAAACAAAATTGATGTTACTTCACGTCACCAACCTTGATAAGATATTCAGCAATCTGCACAGCGTTCAATGCTGCACCCTTCTTAATTTGGTCACCTGAGAGCCAGAAGGTCAGACCGTTCTCATTGGCAATGTCCTTACGTACACGACCCACATAGATATCGTCCTTTCCTGCTACGAAGAGCGGCATTGGGTATTTTTGAGTCTTTGGATCATCGACAAGTGTCACACCTTCTGCAGCAGCAATAGCAGCCTGTGCGTCTTCTACAGCAATTGGTTGCTCTGTCTCTACCCAAACAGCCTCAGAGTGAGCACGTAGTGAAGAAATGCGTACACACATGGCAGAGCAGCAAGCGTCTGTATGCATGATTTTCTTCGTCTCGTTAAACATCTTCATTTCTTCTTTCGTATAGCCATTATCTTGGAACACGTCAATCTGTGGTATCACATTGTATGCCAACTGATAAGCAAACTTGTTCACTGTAGGCTCCTTACCCTCTACTAGTTCTTTGTACTGCTGCTGAAGCTCAGCCATTGCTGCTGCGCCAGCACCAGATGCACTCTGATAGCTTGCCACGTGAATACGCTTGATGTGGCTCAACTTTTCGATAGGCTGAAGCACAACCACCATCATGATGGTAGTACAGTTAGGATTAGCAATAATACCACGAGGACGATTGAGAGCGTCTGCTGCATTGCACTCAGGCACAACCAATGGCACATCTTCGTCCATACGGAATGCGCTAGAGTTGTCAATCATCACCGCGCCATACTTAGTGATATCTTCGGCAAACTCCTTTGAAGTGCCTGCACCAGCTGACGTGAACGCAATGTCCACTCCTTTGAAGTCATCGCCATGTTTCAGCAACTGCACTTCATACTCCTTACCGCGGAATGTGTACTTTGTACCCGCGCTACGAGGTGAGCCGAAAAGCACAAGTTCATCTACTGGGAAATTTCTCTCATCAAGAACACGAAGCAATTCCTGTCCTACAGCGCCACTCGCGCCGACAATAGCTACTTTCATCTTATTATCTTTTACCTTTTTGTTTTTCCAATTCATTAAAAACGCTACAAAATTACAACTTTTATATAGAAAATAGAAAGGAGAATGACGGAAAAAGCGTATCTTTGCACAAAAACAGTGCCTTTTACGGCACAAATTAACGGAATCGGACACTTCAACCTATCATTTTGGACGCAATCACCACATACCTGCATTTACCCATCACCGACCCTACTTGGATATTCCTCCTTGTACTCTGCGTGATATTGTTTGCCCCCATGATTTTCAGCAAACTACACATTCCTCATCTCATCGGAATGATTTTGGCAGGTGTACTGATAGGCAAGCACGGATTCAACCTACTCGAAAGAGATGCATCTTTTGAACTTTTCGGAAAGGTAGGCATCTACTTCATCATGTTCCTTGCAGGTCTAGAGATGGATCTTCAGAACCTGAAACAGAACCGCACCAAGGGCATCATTTTCGGCATCATCACTACGATAATACCATTTGGCTTCGGTTTCGTTTCCGGATATAATCTCCTGAATTACAGCATTCCTGCATCGCTGCTGCTAGCGTGTATCTTTGCATCCCACACACTTGTCGCCTATCCTATCGTCGGGCGCTATGGATTAAGCAAAGCACCAGCTGTTGTCATCTCAATAGCAGCAACAATGCTTGCCTTGCTGTTCGCCCTGCTTTTTCTTGCAGGAATTTCTGGAACTTTCAAGGGCAGCAACGATGTCTGGTTCTGGGGGAAATTTGCCATCAAGTTTTTCGTATATATCTTAGGCATGTTCGTCCTATTGCCTAAAATACTCCGTATCTTTTTCCGCAAATACAGCGAACCTATCATACAGTTCACATTCACGTTGGCCGTGGTGCTCTTCTCGGCAGCAACAGCCGAACTTTGTGGTCTTGAAGGAATTCTGGGCGCTTTTCTGGCAGGCTTGGTTCTCAACCGATTCGTTCCTAACACTTCGCCACTCATGAACCGCATCGAGTTCATCGGCAATGCACTCTTCATCCCCTACTTCCTCATCGGCGTAGGCATGCTGGTGAATGTTGCCCCCATGTTTCAGGAAACAGAAGCAGTCATGGTGGTCATTGTCATGGTGGTTGCTGGCACACTCTCCAAATACCTTGCCGCATTACTCAGCCGCAAGCTTTTCCATATGACCCACAACGAAGGTGTCATGATGTTTGGGCTCACCGAAGCTCATGCGGCAGGCGCTCTAGCCATGGTAATGGTAGGCGTCAACCTTGAAGTGTCGCCAGGAGTCTCGCTCATGGACAGTGCTGTGCTTGACGGAGTAGTCATGATGATTCTCATTTCCTGCATCATCAGCTCCATCGCCACAGACCAAGCCGCCAAGAAACTCAAAGTAGAAAACGAAGGAGTCAACAAAACCGAAAGACGAGACAGTACAGCTCTTGACGACGAGAAGATACTGATTCCTGTCAGCAATACCAATAATATTGGTACATTGATGACAACTGCCTTCATGATGCGCAACCAGCAACTTAACCGTGGTCTCATTTGCCTCAACATTATCAACGACGCTGACCTCAGCGATAAGACGCAAGCCCATAGCCGTGAATGTCTCGGGTTGGCCACCCAATATGCTACGGCCGCCGATGTGCCCGTCCAGACACAGGCACGCCTTGCCGTCAATTTTGTCACCGCTACAATCCATGCGCTCCGCGAAAACGATGCCAGCGAGTTGATTATTGGCTTACACGAGAAAAGCCGGGAAGACGACTCGTTCCTTGGCCAATTCGCTCAAGGGCTTATTGACGGAATGTCTCGGCAACTCATCATCGTCAACATGAACATACCAGCCAACACTATCCAGAAAATCGTTATTGCAGTGCCTGAAAAAGCCGAATACGAAAAAGGATTCTATCGCTGGATCAACCGTATAGCCCGTATGTCAGCAGACCTCGGATGCCAAGCCGTATTCTACGCTTCCGAAACCACAAACCATCTCATTCTGCGCTACATGCGAGAACGTCACAAAAATGTACGGACAGATTACGAAATACTGGAATCTTGGACTGATTTTCCAGCCCTCCGACATGAACTCACACACGACCAACTGTTCGTTGTAGTCACAGCACGTCGAGGCAGTATTTCTTACCAAAAAGCCTTTGAAAAACTGCCTCAGCAACTACAGACCGACTTTGCGGACTACAGCCTCATGCTTGTCTATCCAGATCAGCAAGAAGAAAATAACGAAATATACGATTTTATCGACCCACATCACCACGATACTCCAACCAGTTCGACCCGCATCGGGAAATGGCTAAGCAAATGGATTGGAGAAATGGGATAATCAGCAACACATCTGCCACAGCAGAACGACTCCTGACACCTTATAACAGCCACCTTCATCAGAATCAGAAATATCACCATGATAACTCTTCAGAACATCACCAAAACCTTCGGTTCCCTACAAGTCCTCAAAGGCATTGACCTCACCATCGGCAAAGGCGAGGTGGTCAGTATTGTAGGTCCCTCTGGAGCAGGAAAAACAACCCTGCTGCAAATCATGGGAACTCTCGACACGCCTGACACAGGTACAATCACCATAGATGGTACCGATGTTACCCAACTCAAAGACAAAGAACTTGCCAAATTCCGTAATCAGCAGTTAGGTTTCGTGTTCCAATTTCACCAACTCCTTCCTGAGTTCACAGCGCTTGAAAACATTTGTATTCCAGCCCTTATTGCAGGACAAAGCAAAAAGCAGGCCAAAGAACGCGCCCAAGAACTGCTTGACTATCTCGGACTAACCGACCGCGCCAGCCACAAACCAGCAGAACTATCGGGTGGAGAAAGACAACGAGTTGCCGTGGCTAGAGCACTCATCAACAACCCATCCATCATCCTCGCCGACGAGCCATCAGGATCGCTCGACTCGAAGAACAAAGAAGAGCTCCATCAGCTATTCTTCGACTTACGAGATAAATTCGGACAGACTTTCATCATCGTCACCCATGACGAAACACTTTCACAGATAACAGACAGAACTATTTACATCAAAGACGGACTCATTCATCATGACAACGGACAACAGACAACAGACAACGAACAGCGGACCACAGAAGACCCTGCTATTGGGCAAGAGGAATCAACTGAAAGTCCTGCGTAAGAAAGACCATGGAGTCTATCTTGAAGGCGGCGAGATTGGCGACATTCTGCTGCCTAAGCGTTATGTGCCACAGGGCACCCAAATTGGCGACATCCTTGACGTGTTCCTTTATCTCGACCAAGAGGAACGTCTCGTTGCCACCACTGAGCAACCACTCATCGAAGTAGGACAGTTTGCCTACTTGGAATGCACATGGACAAATGAATATGGAGCCTATCTCAACTGGGGCCTCATGAAAGACCTCTTCTGCCCTTTCCGCGAACAGAAAGTGCGTATGCAACGAGGACAACGCTATCAAGTCTATTGCTACATCGACGACAAAACCTATCGTATCGTTTGCTCCAGCAAGATTGAAAAGTTCCAGAAAGCCATTGCAGGACAACCCATGGACTATGAGCACCGAGATACACCTGCCGACCGTCGTGTCCTCATTGGCGATTTTTCCACCCGTCTCTTCGAGCACCTCAAACTTTCCTCCAACGGATTTTCTCCCTATCACGACAAATCGCCCGCCGATGAGATTTACTCCATGTTTGGAGTCAGCAAGAAAGTCTTCAAGCAAGCCATTGGAGACCTCTACAAAAAAGACCTCATCAAAATCAAGCCCAATGGCATCGAACTGACCATCAAAGGAAAGGCGACTGGTATAGAAGAGTAACACATCATCTGACATATGATGAAGCATCTCACTTTAACCCTTATGCTGACAGTCTCCTGCTACATTCAAACAGCAGCACAAAAAACATACCTTCTGCCTGTCAGCAAACCTGTGACTAACGACACCGAGAAAATGTCCGAGTACAATGGAGACAAAGTCCTCACTGATGTCGTCAAGCCCGCCATCGAAGTTTACCTCCCCGATGCCGACAAAGCCAATGGATGTGCCGTTATCCTTTGTCCCGGCGGTGCACTGAGAGCACTTTCCTGGGGAAGCGACGTGGAAAAGATGGCAAAGTTCCTTAACGAAAGAGGAATTGCAGCCATCGGTCTCAAGTACCACCTCAACAACACCAGCATACCGCGAGGCTTGAAAATGCCACCCACCGTTGATGTGACTGGATTTGAACAATTCCCCAAAGCAGATGCTAACCCACTGCACTATGCAGCAGGCGACTCTATCCTACAATTGGCGGCAGACGATGCCAAGGCTGCGATTCGGCTCGTGCGACAGCATGCTGAAGATTGGAACATCGATGTCCAAAAAGTTGGTTACCTTGGATTCTCTGCAGGCGGAGGCGTTGCCATTGCCGCAACAGTACAAGCCACCGAAGCTGTTGAAAAACCGAATTTCCTATGTACGAACTTCGGACCCGCACTGGCTGAAGTCAACGTACCAAATCCTACACCTCCCCTACTCATCATGAGCCGCGCTGAACATCCCAATGTGGCAGCAGGACTGCTTGCCTTGTTTCTCGAATGGAAGAAAGCAGGAGGCAATGCCGAAATACACCTTTACGGCGACGGATCTGGTCCCTATCAACTGATGCCGCAGACAGGCAATACCACCACCGAAGCATGGAGTCAGCAATTTGTCCTATGGCTACAAGCTAAAGGATTTGCACGTTAACTCTAACACCTCACAATTGATATGCCCCACACCGATTCGTTTTCGATATGGGGCATATCAATGTACCGTTGTGGGCACAACGATTTGATTTCAAAGTTCTTATTCCCTTTATTTTACCCACAGTTCAGGATTCAGTCCTGTACTGCCATTACGGAGTTGGAAATGGAGAACATATTTCCCATCTGCATTCTTGCCGACTTTTCCAAGAGGTTCACGTGTGCTTACTTTCTGCCCTTTGGTTACAGAAACCGACGACAAACCCGAATAGACAGAGATGTATGATCCATGACGAAGCATAACAGTATAGAAACCAGCATACTGAAATACAGAACTTACTTGCCCGTCGAAAATGGAACGAGCAGAACATCCCTGCTGTCCACGAATGTCTATGCCTCGATTGTTAAGGGTGACGTTCTTAAGACCTGCCACCGTATATTTTCCATAATGGCCAATCACATTATAACTTCCAGTGATAGGCATTGGCAAACGTCCCTTATTTTTCGTAAAAGTGCCTGAAAGCTTTTCATTTGCACTGGAGTCCTCTTTCCACACTTCGGCTTTCCTGCGTTCCTCCTTTTCTTCTTTTGTTGCCACTTTCACATCTTCTTCAGCAGCCTTGAGCAATGCCTTGGTCTTCTCAGCTTCCGCTTTAGCCTTTTGCTTCTCGGCATCAGTCTTGGCATTCTTACGAGCAGCTTCGGCAGCTTCGGCAGCCTTACGCGCTCGCTCTGCAGCAGCCTTTGCCTCTGCCAACTTTTTGGCTTTCTCGCGTGCTTCAGCCTCCGCCTTGCGCTTGCGCTCTTCCTCCGCACGACGAGCTGCTTCAATCTCTTCCTTTATAATGCGATCTATTTCAGCATTCAGCGCCTGTTCCTTCTTCTGATAATCCTGTATTTGCTTGCGAACAGTTGAAATATTCTTATTCAGGAACGCCACCTGTGTCTGACAGTTTTCTTTCATGCCTTGCAACGCTTTCTTTTGCTGTTCAACAGCGTGAAGATTCTGCTCTTTCCGAGCTTTAGCAGCAAGCAATTCATTCTGTTTTTCCTTGACTTCCAGCTGCTTTGCCTTCAGCAATTCGCCTTGTGCCTTCTGAAACTTGGAGTACTCTTGCATGTAACGAAGGCGACGAATCATTTGAGTAAAGTTATCAGCCGAAAAAACAAACATGAGCTTGTTTTGTACAGAACGATTCTTGCGCATATAGACCATCGCCTTGGCGTAACGCTGTTTCTTGGCTTCCAAGTCTTTCTGCAATTTCTTCAACTGCGCATTGAGGGTATCAATTCTTGCTTCAAGAGTTCTAATTTCCTTGTTTAGGCTATCTATTGATTGTTGCTGTCTACCTATCTGATTGTCAAGTACAAGTACACTATCAAGACTTGCCTTGACATTCTTGTTGAGTTGAGCCAAACGAGCTTGCGACTGTTTACGCGCTTTTTGAGTCGCCTCTTGTTCCTTTTTCAACTGCGCTTTCGTCTTTGGAGCCGCCTTCTTCTGTGTTGTTGTAGTCTTCTTGGTAGCAGTAGCCTTTTTCTGGGTCGTAGTAGACTTCTTCTGAACCGTTGCCGTCTTTTTCTGAGTAGCCGTTGACTTTTTTAGAGTGGAAGTTTTTGCTGTCGTAGTTTTTTTAGACGATACAGAAGCCTTCTTTGTGCTTTGTGCAGAAAGAGGAAGCAGAAGAGCTAAAGACAATATGATGAGAAGTATTTTTTTCACCTTCCTAACAAGCTACTGAACAAACGATTAGCATCTGTTTTCACATACTTATCCGACACCGATGTGTGGGGTGTCCAATTAGAACTGCTGCCCTTACCGGAAAGTTTAAGGTCAAGACGAATAGGTGTCTTGGCTGGAAGCGTATAGGACAATGCGTCTGATTTCTGCACTTCACGCCAGAACAATTCCTGAATGGTGCCGAAATTGATGTTGCGTGCCTGAAGTGCAGTAAACTCATCGTAAGAAGCATTGACATATCGCCTGTTAATGCGGTCTATCACGAGGATGTTGTCTGGCGAAATCTCAAGTCGTCCCACTTCTGCCACTCCAAGCAGTGGGTCAACAAGAATAATCTGAATGACCTCATCATAGCGCATACGCAAAGTTCCATTGGTTGTAATATTCTTATCTCCCTGAGTAATAGCAACTCTCACCTGAGCTGTGAAGTTTTCGCCAACAGCTGCACCATGCTTTTCCTCTTGCTGCTTTTTCTCTTTTTCTGTTGGTGTTGTGATAGTTATTGTCGGCTGTGTCTTATCTTGCTGCTCCTTCATGCTCTTTTTGGAAGAACGGCATGACACCAATGCCAGCATGAGCACAAGAAATAATGCTACAAATGAAGTAATATTTCCGAATTTCATTTTTATCTTATTGAAGTGTAATTATTATTTCTTCTTTTTTACCTTTTTGTTAATTTTCTTGATATGCTGAAGAACATCTTGACTTTTCTCCAACTCTTTAGGATCCATCAATTCTACCACTCTATCCATGTATTGCTTGGCTTCTTCATATCGCTTAAGCTGATAAAGCACCCATGCATAAGTGTCGAGATAGGTAGGATTATCTGGCTCTATTTCATTAGATTTACGACTCATCTCTTCCGCCCGCTGCAAATCTTTTTTATTGAGCGACAAATAATAAGCATAGTTGTTGAGCACCATGGCATCATTCTGTTTGTAAACCAAACATGAGTCATAGGCTTGGAATGCCTTATCGTCTTGATCCAGATCATGATAGATATCGCCAAGCATGGCATATATATTGGTATAGAGATCTCCCTTGTTGCTATTGTCGCTATTTCTCACACGTTCAATGCCTTCTTGCAAAACTCCCACAGCCTCTTCTTTCCTGTCCAACTGAAAGTAAACAACTCCCAGATAGTAATAGTACACCGGAGACTTTGCCTTATAGTCCACAGCAGGCTTACAGATGCTCACGACAGCAGACGTGTCATTATCCTCTATGGCATAAGACAATAGCTGCTGGCGTGCAGTATCATCCTCTGGATCTATCCCTAGCATTTGATAGAGAACTGGTTTAATGATTTCCTTTGACATATTCAGAGAAATCATATAGCGCACTTTCAACTCCAACAGTTCAGTATGCTCTTGAGGCTCTTGAAGAATCTTATCGAAAAGGCTCATCACCATTGTGGAATCCCCCTCTTTTGTTAGATTCTCTCTGATAACAACTCCCATCATCCGAACACGCGTAATATCATCCACAGCAGGATGCAGCATCAGTTTCGTTAAATATATCTGGTACAGCGAATCGTTGCCCTCAGCCTGATAATAATTTGACAAAGACAACAGCAACGTCACATTGCTGGAATCCTTCTGTTCCACCATGCGATACTGCTCCAAAGCCTCTTCCTTCTTGCCTGTATCAAGATAAAGGTCGCCTACAACCACTTGATAACGAAGGTCATTAGGATATTCCTCGGCCAATGCCTGCATCTCGCTGAAAGCACGTTCCTCGTCTTGCATCTGCAAGAAAATCCTGAATTTCTCCATCGACAGTTGCTCACTCTTCCCCTCTTTCAGCTCGATCTTATCAAGCACCTTCACCATATTCTCGTAGTCGCTGTTCTGCCCATATAGTTCAAGAAGCATCATCAACACCTCACCCTTCTCCGGGAACTGCTGTGCCATTTCTTCCACCTGCGCCAAAGCTTCTTCGTTACGACGACTGTTCAGATACAGCATTACCAGATGATTCTTGTACCAATAGTTGCCAGGATAAAGTTTACTTGCTTTCTCTAACGCACTGATCGCCAAACTGTCGGCATCAACATAACGATAGAGGTCGGCTAATTCATACAATGCCGCACCCGATTCCGGATTCAATTTACAGCAATAGTCTAACAAATCAATGGCCGCCGCATAATTCTGCGCCAGCTTCTGCCTCAGAGCTTCATGAAAGAAATAGTCAAACTTCGTTGACTGAGCCGAAGCAACGAAAAACGAAAAACTAAAAACTAAAAGTGATAATATCTTTTTCATTCCCACTGACCGTTTGGCATCGCCTATTATCCTTTTACTTCACTCCGCTGTGGCCAAATCCTCCTGCCCCACGTTCCGTCTCATCAAGCACATCCACCTCTATCAGCTCCGGCTGTTCATGCTTGGCTATGACCATCTGAGCAATACGCTCGCCATCATTTATAACAAATGGCTCCGCTGACAAGTTGACCAAGATGACACACACCTCGCCACGATAGTCGGCATCGATAGTGCCAGGAGTGTTGAGAACCGTAATACCCTTCTTGATTGCAAGTCCTGAACGAGGGCGAACCTGTGCTTCGTAGCCTGCTGGCAATGCCATGAAAAGACCTGTTGGAACAAGAACACGAGCCAAAGGCTCAAGTGTGATGGGAGCATCGAGATTGGCGCGCAAATCCATACCCGCCGAGAGCGGAGTAGCATACTGAGGCAGCGGATGATGAGACTTGTTGATAATTTTGATTTCCATAGATACACAATTTGCTACAAAGATACGGATTTTCATGAAGAATGAAGAATGAAGAATGAAGATTTAGTGTCCGAATGACATTTCTTCATGCCTATTTTCTGTTTTTTAACGAAAAAGCACTATTTTTGTGTACAAATTCGATTTCTCTTTTTTCAACACAGAAATGAACTGGCAACAACTCATATCCAACAAAAGACTCGGACAGGAGGCAATTCACACAGAACACAAAGACGACCGTACCGAATTTAAGCGCGACTACGACCGCCTCATCTTCTCTGCGCCTTTCCGAAGACTACAGAACAAAACTCAAGTATTTCCACTGCCAGGAAGCGTATTCGTGCACAACCGTCTCACCCACTCGCTCGAAGTGGCAAGCGTCGGGCGCAGCCTTGGCGACGCCGTTGCCAATGCGCTCCTGAGCAAGCATCCCGAATGGACTTGCTCTTCCAACATTAGCGAAATCGGAGCTATAGTCAGCGCAGCGTGTCTTGCACACGACCTTGGCAATCCCCCTTTCGGACATTCTGGCGAGCACGCCATCGCCTCCTATTTCCTTGAAGGTCCAGGAATCAAATATAAGGAATTACTCACCGAAGAGCAATGGGCAGACATCACCCACTTCGACGGCAATGCAAACACATTCCGTCTGCTCACTCACCAGTTCAAAGGACGTCGAGCCGGAGGTTTTGTACTCACTTACTCCACGCTGTCCTGCATTGTCAAATACCCCTTTCCTGCCACTGAAGCCCACAAGCAGAAATTCGGCTATTTCATCCCAGAAAAACCAATCTACGAACGAATTGCCACCGAACTGGGGCTGAAGAGAAAGGGAGCAGGATGGTGCCGACACCCTCTCACATATCTTGTCGAGGCTGCTGATGACATCTGCTACGAAATCATGGACATAGAAGATGCCCACAAACTCAAGATTTTGTCCTTCGAAGAAACACGCGACCTCATGCTCGGCTTCATTGAGCCAGAGAAACGCACACACATCATTGATCGTTCGAAAGAGGTTGATGACAAGAATGAAAATGTGGTTTATTTTCGTTCATGTGCCATCGGTGCGCTCATCAGCGAATGTGCGCGAGTGTTCATCGACAACGAAGAAAAGATTCTGGATGGTGAATTCTGCGGTTCGCTCATCAAGCAGTCCAATGCTTTGACAAAGGAAGCATACAATGCCTGTGTAGAAGTGGCAAAGAGCCGCATCTACCGAAGCCGAGATGTCATAGACACCGAACTTTCAGGATACAAAATTATCTCCACCCTCATACAGCTTTTTACAGAAGCCGTCATGAATCCCCAACACACCTACAGCAAACTGCTGCTTGATCGTGTTTCATCCCAATACGAGGTGGACAGCCTCGATACCTACGAACGCATCATGGCGGTACTTGACTACCTTTCAGGCATGACCGACGTATTTGCGCTTGACCTCTACCGCAAGATTAACGGCGAAAGTCTCCCCATGATTTAAAGCAGACATTCCAACTCCCATATACCGTACCCGTCGGGTCCGATGCACCGCACCCCTCGAGTCCGCCACATCGGACCCGAGGGGTGCGCCTATTAAAAACACTTAATAACCTAATATTTGAAAGCACTTCCTCCCAAGAACTCTCTCAATAGAGAATGGGGAGGCAAAAGCTCTACAGGTATTGAACGGAAGTGGAGAAGCACCCATTTGAGCCGTTGCGCTTCAGCATACTCTGGAGAATCCTGCGGCACGCTATCAAGCAAAGGAATTGCCTGTTTCTTCAGCAAAGCAAGCTCATACTGGAATGCCGTACAGAAGTTGACATCGGCATTCTCCTGAAAAGGAACAACCCATTTGTTTTCGCCACGTCGAACCGATGGCCATCGTTCCAAAGTGTCAATAGCAGTTGCTCCACGGAATTGGGCATCACGCACCATACGGCGAATGAGACGGTTGTCGGTAGTTGGGAAATAAGTGCCGTCATCGGCTTTCGCGACAGTCAAGCCAGAAATGTAGATACGGAAGAAGTTAGCTTCAGGAATAACTCCCGTAAGAAGAGGATTCAAAGCATGTATACCTTCCAATATCAAAACAGTATGAGGAGAAAGTCGGAGGCGATTGCCACTCTTGACACTCTTGCCCTGCATAAAATCATAACGAGGAAGCTCTATTTCTTCGCCAGCAAAAAGCTGAGTCAGATGCTGCTGAAACAGCTCTATGTTGATGGCATAAATGCTCTCGTAGTCGTACTCGCCTGTTTCGTCCTTGGGTGTCAACTCGCGGTCAATGTAATAATCATCAATAGAAATACATTTAGCCGTTATTCCATTCTGTTCCAAAGCTACGCTCAACTTCTTGCTAAATGTAGTCTTCCCACTGGACGAAGGTCCGGCAATAAGAACAGCTTTTACGTCTGGCCGTGCAGCTATCGTATCTCCAAGCACTTCTATCCCTCGCACTTGAAGAGCTTCTGAGATTTTCACCATCTTGTCGGCATCGCCATTTTCTATAATCTTATTCATCATGCCAATGGAATAGCACACCGTCTGCAAACGCTTGCTAAAAAGCGTACTGCCATCCACTTTCTTCACAAGGTAGTCAATTGTCTCATCAAGCGTTTTCCCTTGTACTTCCGTCTTTATTTGTTCTGAAATCTTCAAAAAGTTTTCATTGACTTCAAATTTCTCTAAACTTTTATTATTTTTGCATTCCAATTGTTTTGTCGCATCCATGACTATAAAGATAAAAAAAATGTTTGATGCTTCAAAATTACAATAAATATTTGAAAAATCACAAAACAGCAACGACGAAATACCTTTTAAAAACAAGAATTAACGATTATGGCAAGAGAATGGAAAGAAATAAAGCACTACGAAGAGATTAAGTTTGAACTATGGGAAGGAATCGCCAAGATTACCATCAACCGTCCACGCTACCGCAACGCTTTCACTCCGCAAACAACATGGGAAATGAGCGACGCCATGTACATCGCACGGGAAAGAGCCGACGTGCGTGTTGTGGTGCTCACCGGTGCTGATTCACCACGCCAAGAGGGGCAAAGCGAAGAGGAGTGGCTGAAGACTTGCGCTTTCTGCGCAGGCGGAGACATGAATGTCAAAGGACGAGGCGGCTATGTAGGCCGCGATGGAGTGCCACGACTCAGTGTACTGGACGTCCAAAAACAAATACGTAGCATCCCCAAGCCCGTCATTGCAATGGTGAATGGGTTTGCTGTAGGCGGAGGACATGTGCTGCATGTCGTCTGCGACCTCACCATTGCCAGTGACAACGCCAAATTCGGACAGACTGGTCCCAAAGTTGGCAGTTTCGACGCTGGTTTCGGCAGTTCCTATCTGGCTCGAATTGTCGGGCAGAAGAAAGCTCGAGAAATATGGTATCTCTGCAAACTCTACACCGCAGAAGAAGCTGAAAAGATGGGATTGGTTAACAAAGTAGTTCCCCATTGCCTATTGGAAGACGAAGTAGTGGAATGGGCACACACCATGATGAAACGCTCGCCTATCGCCCTGCGCATGATAAAGGCTGGCCTGAATGCCGAACTGGACGGTCAGGCAGGTATTCAGGAACTGGCTGGCGATGCAACAATGCTCTACTATTTCTGCGATGAAGCACAAGAAGGCGGAAAAGCTTTCCTCGAAAAAAGAGAGCCTAATTTCGAACAATATCCCTACATTCCATAGAAAGAAAAGGGGTCTGCAGTCCTTTTCTGCGCAGAAAGGATGCTTTTCCGAAGAAAAATAATTGTTTTTATTTTGTTCTTCTCCCAACTTTCACTACCTTTGCACCCGCAATACGGGAAATGGCCCCATAGTTCAATGGATAGAACAAATCTCTCCTAAAGATTAGATCCGGGTTCGATTCCCGGTGGAGCTACAAGCCCCACACGGTGAAGAAAAAGCCAATATTGCAAACAGACATAACCAACACACGGGGTTAGTTTAGTTGGTAGAATATCGGTCTCCAAAACCGAGGGTCGGGGGTTCGAGTCCCTCACCCCGTGCAAAAAAAAGAAAACTGGTTGATTCGCATGAATCAACCAGTTTTTATTTTTGTATATATCTTCAATTAGAAGAAGAAATTCTTTGCCTCTACACGCTCCTGGAATTTAGCGTCGTCATCAATGAGATAGATGATACCTTCAACGAGACCGAGAATAGATGGAATACCTGTCCAGCACAAAGCAATATAGATAATGCCTGGAAGAATGTTACCCATATAGAACTTGTGAATGCCCCATCCACCAAGAAGAATACCGAGGATTCCTGCTACAATTTTACTTTTCATAATCTTGAATTGAATTTAAGTTAAAAAATAAGAAACTTTTTCGGTTACAAATTTACAAATAAAAATAGAAAAAGCTATCTTTATTCGCTAAAAATCAGCTTTTTTCGTCCTCTCTCAGCAAATCTGGAGTCTGTTTGATAAACTCATATCCGAATTTACAGCGCAAACAGTCCCGTGTTTGACAATAGCAGCGAGTTAGCTGTATAAGTGCCTGACTATCGGCTGCGCTTTCACAGATCACCCCTGCTGAAGCCCAATCACGAACCACACGATTATTTTCTGGTTCAAGCTGTTCCCACAAGGAGAACGCACGGTCGCAAAGAGATTGGTCTGACTTGTATTTCCCATAAGCAAAGAGCATCGGTGCCAACGCATTCACAATGACCGAATCCATGGACGAGGAAGACAACTTTCGTTCTTGTGGCTTTGTCTCTTTTCCACCAAATGTATAATGAGTTTGCCAATATTCACTGACATGAGTAAGCAACAATGAGTGAATTTCATCAACGTGATTGGCATTGACAAGTTTCGATAGATTCATCCGTTGCTCATAATACAGCATAGCAAGCTGAGCAATGCGAATATAGGGAAAATTCTGCGGACGAAGGCGGAGAAACTTCCATGCCGACGGCGCAATAGGTGTGAGAGAAAATTTTTGTCTCAAAAACTTGTACTCTTTCTGAAGACTCAGATAATATTCGTCAAATCCATCTTCTTCCAGCAGTCCAGCTTGTCCGAAAAACATCGCTTCTATCTGAAACAAACTGTCGCGATGTTTGCCTGCTGCACTCATCGGAATGGACTGCGCCCACTTCTCAAAGGCATCACCGTTAAGGCCAAAACCGAA
>JAEIGA010002219.1_pt1 | contig 31068 bp, 18 predicted proteins | sample 9270691 | NCBI WGS metagenome assembly JAEIGA01 (sample SAMN17057246, study PRJNA624740) | gut metagenome | biome: biome; isolation source: fecal sample | host: Bos grunniens | place: China: Xizang | collected 2019
GAAGAACCGATTTCACGGTCAACGTTAGCAAACTTAGTCAAGTCCCAACGTGGGATTTTCACAATCATATAATCAACCGACGGAGCTACATAAGCCGAGTTAGGTGTACCCATTTCGCCGATTTGGTCGAGTGTGTAACCAAGAGCGAGTTTTGCAGCAACGAATGCTAATGGATAACCCGAAGCTTTAGATGCCAATGCCGAACTACGGCTCAAACGAGCGTTGATTTCGATGATACGATAGTCGTTAGTTTCAGCATTGAATGCATATTGAATGTTACATTCACCCACGATACCAATGTGGCGCACCACTTTGATAGCGATATCTTGCAACATTTTGATTTGCTCTTGAGTCAACGATACGATAGGAGCAACTACGATTGATTCACCAGTGTGAATACCTAGTGGGTCGAAGTTTTCCATTGGCACTACAGTGAAGCAGTGGTCGTTTTTATCGCGTATTACTTCAAATTCGATTTCTTTCCAACCCTTCAACGATTCTTCAACGAGAATTTGTTTAGAGTGAGCAAGCGCACTTTCGCAAAGTGTGTTAAACTCTTCATCGTTGGCACAGATACCTGAACCAAGACCACCAAGAGCATAAGCCGAACGCACCATTACTGGGAAACCGATGCGGTGTGCTACCTCAACGGCGTCTTCCATTGATTCCACTGCTTGCGAAACTGGAGTTTTAGCGTCGATTTCGTTAAGTTTTTTCACGAAAAGGTCGCGGTCTTCAGTAATCATAATAGCTTCAACCGAAGTACCAAGCACTTTAACGCCATAGCGTTCGAGTGTACCATTAAGGTAAAGTTCAGTACCGCAGTTCAACGCAGTTTGACCACCAAAAGCCAAGAGAATGCCGTCAGGTTTTTCCTTTTTGATTACCTCTTCAACGAAATAAGGGGTAATTGGGAGGAAGTAAACTTGATCGGCAACACCTTCCGATGTTTGAATCGTAGCGATATTGGGGTTAATGAGAACGGTTGAAATGCCTTCTTCACGAAGAGCTTTTAATGCTTGAGAACCAGAGTAGTCAAATTCACCGGCTTGTCCAATTTTCAAGGCACCAGAGCCGAGTAGTAATACTTTTTTAATTCCGTCGATCATATTTTTGCAAAATTTCTTGCAAAGTTAATAAATCTCACGCGAAAAACATACAGCACAACACAGTTTTTTACGCTCAAATTTTCCCAACAGATGATTAATATATAATGTAGTGGGTGAAATATAGAGTTTGCATAGCGTAAATCGACACTCACTCCCCCACCTTATTATTTTTTTTGACATAATGCCAGAACGGACCATTTTAGTCCATCAAAGAATTAAGAAATAGTTATTTAGACCAAGATAAAAACAAACCACTCGACTCGCTCCTTGTGAGAGTCAAATGCAGAGTATTCGAGAGTGAGCGAGTAATAAAAATCGGCGAAGCCGGTTTATGGTCGGCATAGTCGAACGAGACTTACCTCAACCCAAGTTTGAAGCGAATCTCACAATAAGATATTGAGGATTAATATGAGTATTAAATGATGTTTACCTAAGTCAGTTGCAACCGACAAAACAACCAAAGCCAAGAATCAACAGCACATCATCGTATGTCTATCGTAAAAGAATAATTCACATAAAGATGCTTGCCAAGTGCCTAATCCCAATCGCTTAGATTGTCGATGTAATCATCGTAATTTATTTCTTCGTATGATGTGGCTACTTGTGGGTGTTCGTTCTCACAATCGCAACATTGGCATTTGCCGTCATCACAACGCCCACAAGCAGATTTCTAATATACATTCAATTCATCCATTGTCATTTATCAAATTGTCTTGCAATTTCCTTAAAAACAAGTGCCTTATTTAATTACCATTCGATAGCATGTTCCCATTTACATTCTTCACTAATATCGCAAGAATAGAGAATCATAAAACAAGTAGCTTTAGTTGCTCCTATCCATTCTATTTTGCCTCCGACAAGCTGTTCAATTTGTTTAGTGTATTCCTTGAACATAGCAAATTTTCTTTGTCATCAGGAATATAAATTCCAGCACCTAAATTCTTCTTTTGTGTATTAATAGTTAAACAAACATGATACGATGAACTACCGACACTTAAATCATACCCCCGCAATGTCTCAGCTGTCCATATTTGAAAATGTCCTTTTGTCTTTAGTCGATAGAGTTCAGCATTTTCTCCATCGTAGTGTCTGTAAATGTTCGCCAGATTTCAAGCTTTATTTTCTTATAGTCATCGAATAACTGACCGATATATTCAATCTCAAACACCAATCGCAGTTCATTCTTATCTTCATTTTCCTGTCCTTCTTTACGGTAGCCTAGTCGGGCAATTTTAATATAGTAAAGATCGCGAATGCCTTTTCTAGAAAAATACGGCATGAAGTAGTAGAGCTCGTTGAGTGCAACCGTAGTCGGAAACTTCTTGCCTGTATAGTAAATTTTGGCAGAACCATCAAGATACTGCTCCCAATTATCCTTTTTAACATTACAGATGAGGAGATTCTTTGAAATATCTATTGGCAATCGCAGATAACATGGGACTGTCTTATATTCAACAACATTATCCTCACGAACTATATCATTTTGAGTAATTGGTTCAAATTCGTATTGTTCTAAAAGGTCAAAGAAATTGAGTTGTCTAACACTCGGTTTGTTTATCCTTTTTTCAACTTCTACTGGAATAGGCACAAAAGTATCTTTTAGTACTTTAAGTCTGTTATTAAATACATCTATCGTATTTATGCCACCTATGTATTTCAATGAGAAGAATTCATTCAGCAACTGTACTCCATCTTTTTCATTCTGAGTATTTTTAATAAACGCATACATATCCTTAACAAAAGATCTCTCCTCTGTATTAAGTATGGTCAAATCAGCAACATTGCCTTTGTTTAGATCGTTTGGCTCAAATTTAACAAGTCCATTCCCATATTGACGTGAATTGTCGAGAAAAATCTCCTTTGCAACATCTGTAATTAGGTATGCAAACAATACGTCAACATCAACTTCTGTATTTTTTGGATAAACACAATGGAATGTTGTGAGGTTATAAACATTTGCTTCGTTTCGAATAAATCTCAAGCCATTTCTATTAAAAACAGAGACCCATATTGGCGCAGGAGTTCGATTCTCAATAGCATACCATGGAGAACGGCTTGCAGTAAGATAGCGCTTGTTGACTCCCGATTTTTCACCAAGATGTATGTACCTTAGCACACTTGTATTATCTAGTGCACCACTACCATTGAATAGATAGACCGCCTTATCTTTGTTTAATAATTTTGAAAAATCATTTTGATTAAAAAAGATCTGTGAAGCATCTACAGCTTTGCAGATACATGGCATCAAGCATTCTTCAGGAATATCATATTCATTTACCTTTGAACGATTAAACATAAAATATTCGTTTGCACCTGTGGCAATACCACGCGAGACTTTGGCAAACTTGGAGAATGGCACAAGATGATTGTATTTACAACTATTACCTTTCTCATAATATGATTTCCACTTTATATTTGCATCAAGTTCCGACGTGTTATACTCTACATATTCCCTTAAACAATTGTTTAACCCTTCTATTTTATTAACAAGCGAGAAACGTACATTTACCGAATCGGTGTTTTTTTCGCAAAGGAGAATACAGGCAGTCGTTAAAGCTTCGTCAAATGCACATTTCGTAAAATCGATGACTATTATATGCTGCAGGGTGTTACTCTGTATCAAAGCACGTTTTACCTCTACACCATAATCTGAATTGAGGAACTCAGAAGGAATAATGTATGCCAATCGTCCACCTTCTTGTAACTGGGTAATTGATTTTAGGAGAAACAAAGCATAGAGGTTTGTGAAGCCATTAAGTTTTGTTCCTAAATGATTATTTACATCTAGTATGTAATTAGCATTGTCATAATCGTGAAATTTCAGATACGGAGGATTACAAATAATGGCATCATATTTTGCATTCCAATCACTTGTAACATAATCTTCATTTCTAAGATTCACTCCATTTGGGCATACAGTAACCGCAGTTGAGAAAATATGGTCGTCAATTTCGTACGCATCTACGGATAGAGTCGAATTCTGAGCAAGGACACGTGAAAAAATCCCCAAACCGTATGCTGGTTCGAGAATACGAATTTTCTGCTTGCCCTGTAATACCCATTGACACATAAACTCAGCAATTTTTTCAGGTGTAAAGAACTGAGCATATCTCTTGCGATGGTCAAGAGGTGTTGATGAAATATATTTCTCTTCGAGAGTCATCCTTTTAGAGTTTTATTCCAAACAGCGATTCAAAATTTTTCGCATCCAAACATGCCTCACCACCATCAAATTTAACATAGAACAACAATCGCCCTTTGTTTAACTCCTTTCTTACACTTTGATGATTAGGTTCGGTAACCGCTTCTGCAAGGCAAGTACCATCTTGAGAAGGTATCTTGATTGTTGTCTTATTCTGATTCTTTGTGTCTTGTTCGATGAAGTATTTATCATCCTCTAAATCTGAATTCGACACAAGTTCCAGAATGTGCTGAAACGATATGCCATATACTTTATCAAAAAATACCTGAACGTAAAAATGTGGCACATTGTAGGTCATTATCCATTTGCGAACAACCTTCAGATCTTCCACCTTTGGGGTAATGGATAATGAATTACGTTTTTGGATTATCTTCAGACAATCTTTTAATTCAGACAGATTATCTGTTAATTCTTGAAGCCTTTGTGAGGTCTTCCATGTTGGCTTTCTGTAGTCGATAGATCGTATAGAAGTTTCGTTAAGTTGTTGAAGAATCGCTATCAACTCTGGACGTTTCTGCTCCAACAAGTCAACGTATTCGTTTAATACAATATCCTTTAACTCGATAGCTCTTTCCATATTCTCACGAACAACCCTATTCGCTTCTGCTGTATATTTATTGATGAGAAATGCACTCGAACGAACCTCAATGCCAGCAATCGCTCTGAAAACGTAATCACCAATCTCATTACTAGACTTTGAACTGATGTCATAACCAAGAGATTCATCAAAATCATCCTTTTTATACAGCAGAATGTCTGGGCGTTTGCCAATGGCATCGAGTTCTGCTTGATAGTCATTGAAGAATTTTTCAAATCCTTCATCTCCTGCAACAAGGTCATCCGATTTACCATACCTCACTGCAACGACATTCTCGGAATTGTCATTAATTGCCCTAAATAGAACATCCTCTGCCCAATCACCTTGTTGCTTATTAGTAATGAACTCTGAAGATGCCTGTGTAGGCATTGATGCTTCGCTACGTGGTTCATCAAAATCAATAAGACCTGTATGAATATTACTGCATATATTATTTATAATATCTTTGTATGCCATAATTTTATATTATCAGAAGTTAATCATTAAAAACAACGAACCCCTTGATAGTTACCGCAAGCCGACCAATGCTCATAAATCTATCAAGGTGTTCTAATTTCGTTATTTGCCTTTGTGGCGTTTTGTTTTCTATGGTCTTTGCGGTTAGTGATAGATTAAGTAGCAAAGGTAATAAATAATGGTTATAATATCAACCTATGCAAAGATAATATTTAGCATAATATTTAGCATGAGTGGGATTTTGAAGCATCATGCGTTAGAAATTGGTAATTCTATGAGAAAAATATCATTAGAATAGTTTGGGTTGTTGCAACTTTAACCACCTCGGCTCATTGAGCCACTTCTCCTATTTTTCTGAGAAAAACAAGAGGAGAGTTGCATACTCTCTATATTGTGGTGTTATAGGCTTTTTGATGCGTATTTTATTATAGAACAATTTGTTATATGTTATTATAGAGATTATCTATTAGGTTATAAAAACTATCAATCGAAAAAATTGTTATGATGTGGGAGGGGGTGTATATCTTTGCATCAGAAACGAGGAAATAACCTCAACAACTAATCAAAATCAACTAAACGAAAAATATTTATTAACCATTAAAACTATAAAAATTATGACTCCAATTATCAATTCTCAATTACCCGAATTTAAAGTTCAAGCGTATCACAATGGCGAGTTCAAAACTGTATCTCACGAAGATGTTTTAGGCAAATGGGCTATCTTCTTTTTCTATCCTGCCGACTTCACTTTTGTATGCCCTACCGAGCTTGTTGACCTTGCCGAAAGATATGAATATCTTAAAGAATTAGGGGTTGAGGTATATTCAGTAAGCACCGATTCGCACTTCGTTCACAAGGCTTGGCACGATGCTTCGGAATCAATCCGCAAAATCGGCTACCCAATGCTTGCCGACCCAACAGGTGTGCTCTCTCGCGGTTTTGGCGTGATGATTGAAGAGGACGGAATGGCTTATCGTGGCACTTTTGTGGTGAATCCTGAAGGCAAAATCAAGATTGCCGAAATTCAAGACAACAGCATCGGTCGCAATGCCGACGAACTTGTTCGCAAAGTAGAAGCTGCTCAATTCGTGGCAACTCACGATGGCGAGGTGTGCCCTGCAAAATGGAAAAAAGGAGCTGAGACTCTCAAACCAAGTATCGACCTCGTAGGAAAAATCTAAACTTATAATAAGAGAGGAAGAGTGTGGAAATTTCTCAACCGACTAAACATTAAAATACCACACTCTTCTTTTATTAATCAACTCAAAAATCTAAAGGATTTCACTTCTCAAATTTAACCTCATGTTAGATCAAAGCATAAAAGACCAAGTAACGAGTGTTTTTCAACTACTTGAAAACAGATACACTTTTGCCGTAAAATTCAACCCTAATCGCAGTGATGCTCAAGAATTAGTCGGTTTTATAAATGATGTAGTGAGCTGTTCTTCCCTCCTAAATGCGACTTTTAGTGAAGTGGACAAAGTCGATATACTTGAGTTTTCGCTATTAAAAGAGGGTAATGACACAGGCGTGAAATTCCAAGGCATACCAGGAGGACATGAGTTTACTTCGTTATTACTGGCTGTGCTTAATGCCGACGGGAAAGGGAAAAATCTACCCGACGAAACAATTATGCGTCGAATCAAAGGGATTCAAGAGAAAGTTACTTTACAAACGTTTGTATCGTTAAGTTGTACCAATTGCCCTGATGTGGTACAAACGCTTAATATCTTTGCATTGCTAAATCCCAACATCACACATGAAATGGTAGATGGAGCACGTTTTGAAGACGAGGTAAACTCGCTACATATCCAAGCCGTACCAACCGTTTTTGCCAACGGCAAGCAGTTTCACACCGGGCGTGGAGATTTAGCTACACTATTGAGAAAAATGGAGGACACATTCGACTGTTTGTTTGATGACAGTTGCAAACCCACGGTGAGAGAATTTGATGTAGTAGTAGTTGGTGGAGGACCTGCAGGAAGTTCAGCAGCAATCTACTCGGCTCGCAAAGGATTAAAAGTGGCTATCGTTGCAGAGCGTATGGGTGGACAAGTTAAAGAAACGGTAGGTATTGAAAATATAATATCAGTCCCCTACACTACCGGAGAAAAACTTGCAGCAGACCTACAAAAACATATTGCAGAATACTCAATTGAAGTTTTTGACCAACGCACTATCGACCGAGTGGACTTGCAAGGCAATGTAAAGAAAGTATATGCAATAGGTGGAGAAGTATTTGAGAGCAAATCGCTCATAATTGCCACCGGTGCAAGTTGGCGAAAATTAAATGTGCCGGGCGAGAGTGACTACATGGGGCGTGGAGTTGCATTTTGTCCCCACTGCGATGGTCCATTCTACCAAGGGAAAGATGTGGCAGTGATAGGTGGTGGCAATTCTGGCATCGAGGCTGCTATTGACCTTGCGGGAATCTGCCGCAAAGTTACAGTTATAGAATTTGCCGACACGCTTAAAGCCGACGAGGTGCTACAAAAGAAAACCCAAAGCCTTGATAATATTGAGATATTCACATCAACAGAAACTACCGAGGTGATAGGAAATGGCTCTAAAATGACAGCTTTGCGTATGAAAAATCGCGAAACAAACGAAGAACAAGAAATGCCATTTGACGGAGTGTTTGTGCAGATTGGATTAGCTGCCAATAGCAAACCATTTGCAGATCAACTTGAAACCTCTCCTATTGGAGAAATTAAAATTGATGAACGTTGTCGCACTTCAATACCTGGAGTATATGCTGCAGGCGACGTATCAACTGTTCCTTATAAGCAAATCATAATAGCCATGGGCGAAGGTGCCAAAGCCGCCCTCACAGCCTTCGATGATAGGATTCGACAATAAGTAGTAATAACAATATCACAAATAGGGATTTTGCAAAAAAATGCAAATCCCTATTTATTTTTCAATATGTCGTAATATATCGTAATATATTTTCTTTAATTATTTCTATATTTGCAAATAGACATTTTATTTACGTTAAATGACTTTCTTTATGAAAAAACTTCAAGCGACTTTATTAACATTTATTTGTTGCATCATTTTCTTTGCGTGCGAAGATGATTTTATTGACATAAAACCGACATCGCCAACCGATGAATTTATTGGAGAACTTAAAACTATTGAATTATATGCCGAAACCGAGAATTTCCATATTAATGATACAGTATTGTGTTACATGTTGGCTCCCGACGACAGTCAAATTTCTCGCAAATGCCACGTATCAAAATCAAATGGAAAAACAATAGTAAATTTTGAAGAAGGACTTGCTGATGGGACGTACCGTTTGCTTTACTTTGAATATGACTTAATAAACGACAGCACTTCAATGACCTTGCAATATGGTCTTGGTTGTCGCATTAAGATATACAAAAGTTATGTTCAGTTATTAGATTCATTTGACAAGACGATGCAAATGACCGGTTCAGGTACAGAGGACGACCCATATATAGTAACCTGTGGTCCACATCTATACAACCTGACTTTAGGAGTAAAAGACTTTTATGAATATGACAAATTCAATGGAGCTTACTTTAAGCAAGTAGCCGACATCTCACTTCATGACGCATCATATTATTGCAAACATGAAAATGGATGGACTCCTATTGGAGATGTTGCATATCCATTTGTAGGAATATATGATGGAGATGGACATATTATTTCAAATATGTATAGCCATCACAATGAAATTTGTGGGGTAGGATTATTTGGACATATAACAAATTCTTCGATTCAAAATCTCACAATTGCTAACGCCGACATTTCCGGCCCGGTAGGAGTTGGAGGCATAGCCGGTTGTCTTATGTCCTTAAGTGGAGAACGCACCACTTCTTCAATCATTAATTGCAACGTTATCAATAGCAAGATTAAAACAACATCTAATGGTATTGGAGCTGGCGGTATTGTCGGAATTATCGACATGCATACTGTTGGTCTTATTGAGAACTGCAAATCAAAAGATAACACTATTGATGCCGACTATAATGCCGGAGGGATTATAGGTAGCAGTAGTGCTTATTCTTTAACTTCTATTGATTTGTGTGAAAACTCAAGTATAGTTACAACCAATTATGCCGGAGCCGGTGGCATTATAGGAGTTGCCGATACTCTATCAATTACAACAAGTATCAATTCTGGGGCAATTTGTGGAGCCATAAAATACTCAGGAGAGAATCCGAATTCAATTGGACGTGGAGTCGGTGGTATTTGTGGTGGCTCTGGAATTTCTTGGATTTCAGGCTGCGAAAACAAAGCAGAAGTTTCAGGATATGAAGGCGTTGGTGGCATAATCGGCACAACTCGTCTTGCTTATTCAGAAGAAAATGGCGCATTGTATAACAATACATATCTTCGATATTGCAAAAACTCAGGGAAAATATCATGTAAAAATTCTCATATCGGTGGGCTTTGTGGCGAAGTTCAGTTGGGTTGTTTTGGGTCCTTGAACACTGGCGATGTTTCAGGAAATGATCATGTTGGAGGTATTGCCGGACACACCTCCTTATCTGTAATTCACAACACCATAAATAAAGGAAAAATAGAAGGAGAAAACTATATTGCCGGCATATCAGCAATTTCTAATTCAGGGGTATATGCCAATTGCCAAAACTATGGGAAAATAACAGCATATGGTTCACATGCAGCTGGAATCGTTAGCCTTTCAGGCAATAATACTATGATTCATTATTGTGGCAATTACAATCAAGTATCAGGGACAAGTTCGCCTGTTGGAGGTATTGTTGGGGCGTTTGGAAATCCTAGAGAATGGTCTTCTATTAATATTGCAGAAGTTGTTTTTGGATGTGCCGAAATTTGTGTTTCTTTTTTAGGTCCCACCTTTGCCATAGCTGAACATGCCCTAAATATAGGAGAAACTACAAAATACGTCCTAAAATGCATTGAACTTGGAGTTGAACTTATAATGAAAATCCCATCAACTACTTTATGGGGATACGGTGTGGATCATTTAGCCAATCCTCATCATATAGAAACCCTTGAGTCATCAATTAAAGCAAAACTAAGCCTCTGTATCAACAATTATTTAGCAGAAATAAATGACATTCGCACAAATCATTCTTATTCATCAACAACACCATTTTCCTCACAACCACTCTACAATCAGTCTCAAAATATAGTTAATTTATCTAACCACCTCACTACGTTATCAGATGGAGATGAGGTAAATAATGATTATTTTAATAATAAGCTTAATAACAGAATGCAAGAACGAGCAGAAGATATACACGAAAATAACAAAAACAAAGAAATTGTGTATACTGTTTTTGGTGCTGCGAGCATTGTTGCGACAACAGCTTGTGCGATTGGAGCATTTGTCGCTACAGGAGGACTTGCAACCGGTTTTATTGTATTCGGAACAATTAGCGGTGTTGTAGGAGGTATTAATTCTATCTCTAAAGGAGCCGCAGATTATACCGACAATGTAATTATTATTTCTCAATGCGTAAACGCAAATAGTATTGAATGTTTTAATGTTTCAGATAGCGAAGCTGGAGGGTTAGTCGGACGAATGTATGATCGAGGCATGATGTATGACTGCCTTAACACTGGATACTTTCCATCTAAAGGAGGAAACTTTATTGGTCATGCTGACAATGAAGTTGTTGTTTCAAATTGTCTGACTTTAACAAATGACACTTATAGTGTTCTTATTAATAAAAGTGGAGCGACCTGTAAATTTAATAACCTATACTTTTATTCAACCGATGACTATAATGAACCATTAGGCACAATGCTTTCAGCTAGTGAGGTCGGCAACCCTAATAGTTATAACAATTGGAATATCGGAAACTCTTCTGAAACATGGACTATACCTACTTTAAGTTCAGGCTATTCATTCCCTGTTCCTTTTACATCTGAAATGACAAAATAATTAACCAATAAAAATTATCTCAACATGACTAAAAAATTAAAACAATTAATATTAATAATATTTATTTTAGGCATTTACTCTTGTGACGACGACTTTGTTGATATATACGAGGCTTCGCGAGTGGAAAAATTTGACTCACACCATTTGAGTATTTTCAGAATTCCTCATGTATTTTCATCGTCATCAATTAATAGTGATGTTGATATTATACAAGTTGGTGGTTCATACATTGAACGACTTCATGCTAATATTACAACAATTAGCGATACTGAGTCGGAAGTGGGATTAACAATTCCGATTAATGCAAGTATTCCTAATGGCAACTATGTTATTAAAGTTGACTCAATAACAAATCGTTTCATCGCCAAAATTGAAGATCATTTAATAACTATCACTGAAGTTAATAATGGCAATTATTCAGAATTAGAAAGTCCCAACTCTAATGGGTCAAAAGAAAATCCGTTCTTAATTAACTCCAACGAAAAATTCAACAAATTTATTTTTGCCCTCAGCAAAGACAAATATTCAGGAGCCGGCTTTTATTTCAAGCAAACAGCATTTATTCAATGGTCAAACGACGAACAAAACGATGGAGAAGGTTTGGCTTCACAATCATTTGCTGGCAATTACGATGGCGATGATTATATTTTAAGTGGTGTTGTAATCAATGGCAAAAATGAAGCGGGTATATTTAGGCAACTGTCAAACGGAGCGACAATATCAAACTGGATAATTAATAATATAAGCATAAGCAATGGTGAAAAATTAGGGTCTATTGCAGGTTATGCACAAGGCTCGGTAAAACTAAGTGGAATTTCTGTAAATGGAAGTATTTCAGGGACTAATAATATTGGTGGGCTCATTGGTCATACGGCAAACGGCTATATTTACATTGATGACATAACCATGTCGGCAGAAGTTTCAGGCACAAACAATATTGGAGGGGCAATTGGAAATACTAATTGCTACTCCTCTATAAATAAATTTAAGGTAGCAAGCAGTTTCAGAGTGGGGAATGAAAATACATCTGCTTCAAATATTGCCGTAAATATAGGTGGAGTTATCGGTTGTGTATATCATGCCTCTTTTGATATTACAAACACTGAAATTATACACACATCATCTATTGACGATAATGCCGAAATTATTTCAGGGGATAAAAACGTAGGTGGTTTGATTGGATATATCGTTAATCTATCGGAACCAATAAGTAAAATTGACAGCTGTAAAGTAATATCTCCATTAAAAGCAAATAATTATGGTGGTGGAATTGTCGGATATGCCGAAATTGCTCATCAACTATCAATCACTAACAACCAGTCGTGCATAATTTCCAAACAAGGGAACTATATTGGTGGGATTATTGGCTGTCTTAAACATTCTAGCTCAACAGAGAATTTACTATCCTATCACAATAATAATATTGTAGAAAGCAATGGAAGTACTCTACTGATTAAAGGGAATAATTATGTAGGAGGTGTTTTTGGCTACATATATGGTGGATCAGTTTCTTTTACAGGTGAAAATTATTTCATGGCAGACATTATAGGGAATGACTGTGTTGGAGGTATTGCCGGATATGCCGAAAATACGACATTAGACATTGGCACTCCATTATATGGCAAACCAGGAACTGACATAACCGGAATTACCATAAATGCGAATACAGAAGCAGGTGGCGTGGTTGGGTATCTGAAATCATCTACTCTTAAAGGGATACAATCATTGCAACCCACATCGGGCATAAATCATTTTGATAAAAGTAAAGCGTCTGTCATTTGTACTATAATTGGAGATAATAAGCATATTGGAGGAGCAGTCGGTTCGGCTTTAGAATCTACAATCTCAGGAATTTCAGTTCATGCTACAATAACTAATGAAAAAGGGACATACACCGGTGGTATAGTCGGAATATTTTACCAAGGGAACAAAATTAATAGTTGTTCATTTTCGGGAATTATAAGAGGAGGCGATTATACTGGAGGAATCGCCGGTGAAATAAATTATCTAAGCCAAATCACTCAATGTATAAATTATGGTTCTATCACTACTGGTGGTTCTAAAACTGGCGGCATCTGTGGAAAAATACACAACAAAGAAGATGAACCATGGATTAATGAATGCGCCAATGTTGGTGTTGTTTCAGGGCATCATTTTGTTGCCGGAATTGTAGGATATATTTCAGCTGATGGAGGTGAGGGGAAAGATTGGACTAAAATTGCTCGATGTGGGAACTATGGAGATGTAACAGCATCAAGTAGCGATTGGGGGTGCGTAGGAGGTATTGTTGGCAAATGTGATTCCGATAAAATCAGAGTAAACCATTGTGCAAACCATGGAACAATCACCGGAAATGGTTATTTCAAAGGAATTGGCGGCATTGCGGGCTCCCTCGGGCAAGATGCTGACGGATTAGAGGAATATGATAATGTACATGTATATAATTGTGCAAATACTGGAACTATTATTTCTGATCGAACATCGAGTGCTCACATGGGTGGAATTGTTGGATATATGGAAGAAGGAAAATGCCTTGCCGAAGATTCTCACGTTGAATCATGCTATAACTGTGGCAGTGTCGGACCGGCAAAAGATGCTACACATGGAGGTATAATCGGTCATTGCGATTATTATGTTGCTTTGGAATATTGTATAAATTATGGCAATACACATGAAGACGGAGAGTCAATGATAGGAACAGTTGTAACGGCAGGCGTTGTTTATAACAACAATTTATATCATCTTGACGGCTCAGGCGATGATGATGGACACAGCTGGAGTTCAACATCTTTTACAGAATCCCAAATGAGTTCACTTTCCACATTTAATGGTTATAGCAGTGATGACTGGGTTGTTGCTCAGCAATTAAATATGCAAGGATCGGGCGAAAGTTCTAAACCAAGAGTTATTCTTAAGGATTGCCCTTTCCAAAACATCGTATATAAATAACATTTAACCTAATTCATATCAAAAACGGCAATATTGAATGTTGCCGTTTTTTTGTTTTATTACCAATTATTACTAATTTTGTGATAGATTAGAACAAAATTAATGCTCTATATTGCAAAATATAGAAATATATCCTCTACATAGTAATTAAACTCTAAATTTGTGATTATGAGTCAAGACTACAATGCTATTATCGACCAACAAGTCGCCGATATGATGGAAGCTATTAAACGTCGCATTGAACCAGAAGACATATTGTGCATAAAAGAAGCATTTGAACTTGCTCGCGAAGCTCACTCAACACAATTTCGCAAATCGGGCGAACCATATATCCTTCACCCCATAGCAGTAGCTCGCATCATTGCCATAGAATTAGAGCTTGGGGCAAATCCCATTATGGCGGCATTTCTTCACGATGTTGTAGAAGATACAGATTACACAATTGAAGATATTCGCAAACGATTTGGTGATGATGTAGCTTTTCTTGTTGGTGTTGTAACAAAAAAGAAAAAAGAACATTATGAACGTTCAAAACAGGTTGACAACTATCAACAAATCCTTGAATCGGTTCAATATGATGTCAGGGCGTTACTAATCAAACTTGCCGACCGCCTTCATAATATGCGAACTCTTGATAGTATGCGTCCCGACAAACAAATGAAAATAGCCGGGGAAACAGATTATTTCTATGCACCTCTTGCTAATCGTTTGGGGTTATACCATATTAAGAGCGAGTTGGAAAACCTTTCATTCCGTTATCGATGTCCTCGCGAATTTACCGAAATTGAAACACTTCTCGCCGAGGAAAAGGAAAACATCAAAGAGATGACCGAAACATTCCTTTCACGTATCACTGAAGTGTTCACTCGCGAAGGAATAAAAGCTCGTACCGAGATGCGTTTCCGTCCCCCTTTCAGCATTTGGCGTAAGATGAAAAATAAAGGATGTGATTTCTCACATGTTTCAGGTAAACATTACATTCGCATCATATATCCTAACATGACTCAACTTTCAGAGAAAGACATGAGTTTGCACATATATTCAGTTCTTACCGATGTTTTCAAAGAACGTCCGGGTAGCGTCGCCAACTATATTAATGCTCCTAAAGAAAATGGATATCAAAGTTTCCATGTAAAACTATTGTCACCTCGAGGCAAATGGGAAGAAGTACATATATCTTCTGAACGCATGGTGCGCAATTCTCGACTTGGCTGTACAGCAGAACGCAGCGAAAAAAACATAAAAGCATGGCTTGACAAATTCCGTGAAATACTTAAGGACGTAGCTCATCATAGCAATGAAATTGACTTTATGGAAGGCGTTACTTCATCATTCTACAATGATGACATTATGGTATTCACGCCTAAAGGAAAAGCCATTATATTACCCAAAAACGCTACTGCTCTCGATTTTGCCTACGAAATACACAGTAAAGTAGGTCAGCATGCCAAGTATGCTCGCATCAATGGCCGCTTATCTTCGATAAAATCGGTATTGCAACGAGGCGATTGTATTGAAATTGGCACCGACGAAAATGTTAATCCTCGTCCCGATTGGATACACCATGTACTCACCTACCGTGCCAAACGCCAGATTCGCTCTTACCTCGCACATCAAAAGCACGTTAAATACATTTTATGTCCCAATTGCCACCCAATTCCCGGCGAAGAAGTAATAGGCTTCAAAAATCAAAAAGGAGAAGTGACATTACACAAACGTAATTGTAAAAGTGCTATAACAATGGCCTCTCACGAAGGCGATTCTATCGTTGCAGTAAACTTTGAAGAAGATCCCGAATTCCTCTATCCTGTGAGATTGATGATACGAGGCATTGACCGCTATCACCTTTTGAGTGACTTAATTGAATGCATCACCGAGCAACAACACCTCTCAATGAACGACTTATCTACAAAAACCATTGATAACATTGCCGAATGTACCATAGACTTCGACATTCATTCAGTGAGAGAACTCAATGATGCCATTGAGAGCATCAATGCCATTGATGGCATCGATGAAGTGTATCGTGTAAATATCTAATTTTCATCGGGAAGAAATAATGATGTATGCTTCTATCATAACTAACATAATTAGAATTTACTACTAACACGATTTTATTGCATCGCTAGTATTTGACGATTTTTATAGTTTAAAATATAATTTCGTTAATCTTCACTTGTATAAATATTTTTATGATAAAGACATTTCCCTTTTCTGTAATGATTGGGATCTAATCTCTTTATACTGTCAAAGGCTAATTTGTAATCCTTCACACTCCACTCCCATGCTTCTTGCATAACATAATTTTTGTCATAAAGGATCCATATCAGTTTATCCCATTCATAATTGGAAGCTTTTGGAACCCATGTTACAGAGCTTCCTTTCTTACCACTTGGACGATTTGCTTTTACTTGGTATCTTATTCCTTTATAGATAAAATCAGTTCCCTTACTTACCGCAGTTTTGTCTTGCATATACTCAGAATACTCTTTTTCTGTCATTCCGACTAACGATGCCGCATCATATTCTGAAATTGTATTTGTTATTGAAGGAGCAACCCCAAAACTTTCCTGCCATTGTAAAGCTACATCTACAAGTTTATTTCTTAAAGACATAAAACATAATATAAATTGGATTTACTTCAATAAGCTATAAGTATCACACAATGCTAATATACAAAATGTTTTTAATATGGCTGTATAACTACAACCTTTTTCGCTGTTCATGACAATATTTTTTGTTCAAAAGATATAAAATGGCGTTCAAGTAGTAAAAATGAAACCATAGAGAATACTCAGCAGCAAAATTTTGAACAATAAAAGAAGTATTTCTTCCTTTTATGTTCAAATATTTTCTGTTTTCACATTTTCCCGACAAAATCCAGCATATTTTTCACATTATCCCGTCGTTTTTGGCTATAAAATTCACATTATCCCCAATAAAATATGTACCAGTGTACTGGCTTGTAAAAGTAGCCACGGAAAAACCATCCTTTAATTGTCCTATTTTCACTTTTCAATTAAAAACATTACCTTTGTAGTGTTTTTCTTAAATATATAAATTTATGCCTGTTAGAGTTCCGGTATCACTTCCCGCAGTTGAAGCATTGCGATCAGAAAACATCTTTGTTATTGATGAGCAACGTGCATCTTCGCAAGACATTCGCCCTTTGCGTATTGCTATTCTCAACCTCATGCCGTTGAAAATCATGACCGAGACCGACCTATTGCGCCTCATCTCTAACACTCCTCTTCAAATCGAACTTGACTTTATCGATACCGAAAGTCATGTGTCAAAAAACACTCCTCGTGAGCATATTGAAACGTTCTATAAAAAGTTTGACGAAATAAAGCACAACAACTACGACGGACTCATCATCACAGGAGCTCCCGTTGAAAAAGTTGACTTTGAAGAGGTTGACTACTGGGAAGAATTGACCGAAATATTTGATTGGGCAAAGACTCATGTTACATCAACACTCTACATCTGTTGGGCTGCTTTGGCTGGTCTTTACTACCATCATGGAGTGCCCAAATATGTGCTTGACAAGAAAATTTCGGGTGTATTTAAGCACCGCATCGATGATGAGTTGAATCCTATATTCCGAGGTTTCGACGATGAGTTCTTTGTTCCTCATAGCCGATATAGCGAAGTACGTCGCGAAGATATTGAGAAAGTACCCGAACTAAAAATCATCGCCGAGAGCGAGGATAGTGGCATATATATGGTTATGGCTCGAGGAGGTCGTGAGTTTTTCATAACTGGACACTCGGAATACTCACCAGGCACACTCGACTTTGAATATCATCGCGATTTAGAGAAAGGAATTAACCCTGCAATACCTGTTAATTACTATCTCAACGACGACCCATCGCAACAACCCATTGTACGTTGGCGTTCTCATGCCAATCTTCTTTTCTCAAATTGGCTCAACTATTTCGTGTACCAAGAAACTCCCTACGACATTAGAGAGATTAGATAAAAAAAGGAGCAGCTGCTCCTTTTTTTTTATATTCCAACATTCTCTATGTTAGAGTCCTAATTTCTTTCTTATTGACTTGGGGATGGAGTTTTTATTTACTATGATTGAGATTGTTTTACCTTTTACATATTCCTCTGAAAGGAAGTGGTAACCAGTGCCATTTCGCTCGGTTCCGGCTGAGTTTTTTGTTTTATAATATTTCACTCCATCTTGGTCATGTGCAATTCCTGTGATATGTTCGAGGTGGTCATCTACCGTTTGGTATGTTTCGAAATACACTTGGCGACTTTCTTGTGTAACTGGTATTTCAACTGCTTTTGCAGTTAATTGTTTTTGATTGCGAATGTCCTCCTTAGTGTTTACTGCCACAAAATGTTGAAACGCAAATCCTGGTTCACTTATATCACCATCCCATGCAACGGTATAGCCATTGTTAATTGCGTGGTCTATAATTTGAATCATCTCATCGAGAGGCACATTATACATCTTTTCGTTGTCCCAATTATCGGGTACTTCAACCATCACTTTTTGGTAGAATGGATGATGGGTGAAACTGGTAATCTCAACATAATCATCGGGGTTTAATCCCATCCAATTACGAAAACTTTGGGCTGTATATTCTTTGCCTTGATAAACAAACTTTTCAGGAACTTTACCCAAATAGGCATCAAGCACACCTTCCACAATCTCTGCGGGAAGAGGTTTCTTCATTTCCACTGCAGTAGAGTTTATAACTTTTACCCAATTACTCAAGTCGTCGTGGTTATGTTTTTCAGATTCATAGGCAATGCCACGATATGCCTCCTCGGGCATGAGTCCAACATTTTTCATAACCCAAGTGTGCATGTGACCAACGCTACCGGGATAAACATTTCCACGACCACGACGTAGCACATTATCTTTTATGCGACGAATATAATTGTGTCGCACCACAAACATCTCGGACAAATCGTGTTCACCCTTGCCAGTGCGAATCAATTCCGACTCCATAAAAGAGGTCATCGCATAGCACCAACATGTCCCGGTTTTTGCTTGATCCTTAACAGGTGTTGCCGCAAGTTCCTTGTCAATCGTAAATTTATACTCATATGGTTGCTCGAGAGAATCGGTTTGAGCAAACGCAACGGTTGATGCCAATAGGGCTGCAATGGTCAATTTTCTCATTTTGTGTTATTTTTTATGGTTTGATTCTCAAAGGTACAAAAAATCCAATTATAACTGGGCATTTGTGCGATTATATTTGAAAGAATTAGTAACTTTGTAGTTGATTATGGGAAAGGAAGAAGGACCTCGCAAAATAGAACTATTGGCGCCTGCACGCGATGCCGATACTGCCATTGAAGCCATCAAGCATGGTGCCGATGCAGTGTATATGGGCGCGTCGAGCCATGGCGCGAGAGCCGCTGCGGGAAATTCTCTTGAAGATATTACATCTGTCGTAAAATTTGCCCACCAGTTTAATGTAAAAGTTTACATCACCATCAACACCATTATTTATAACGATGAGATTGAAAAGGTGGAGCAACTCATACACGACCTTTATCGAATAGGTGTAGATGCATTGATAGTGCAAGATATGGGTATTTTGCGCATGAATATCCCTCCCATAGCCTTGCATGCGAGTACTCAATGCGACACTCGTGATGCCGACAAAGCAATCTTTCTCGAAAAGGTGGGATTCTCTCAAATAGTTCTCGCTCGAGAATTATCGTTTGAAGAGATTGCCGACATACATAACAATGTCAATGTTCCTCTCGAAGTATTTGTTCATGGAGCATTATGTGTGAGTTATAGTGGTGATTGTCAAGCCAGCTTGGTTGCAACAGGCCGCAGTGCTAATCGTGGCGAATGCTCTCAAATGTGTCGCTTACCCTACAATTTAGTAACCGAAAACGGCAAGATTTTAGAATCAAACAAATATCTTTTATCGTTACGAGATTTGAATCGTAGCACCGACATTGAACCGTTATTAGACGCAGGAGTGTCATCTTTCAAAATTGAAGGACGATTAAAAGACATTGGATATGTAAAAAACACCGTTGCAGCCTATCGCCAAGCTATAGATAAGGTCATTGAAGCATATCCCGAGAAATATCAACGGGCATCAGTTGGGAAATCAACAATATCATTCACACCTTGTTTATCTAAAAGTTTCAACCGTGGCTTTACTAGATATTTCTCTGATGACAAATCCGCCACACTCCCAATGGCATCTTTATTTACTCCAAAATCAATTGGAGAGCCTGTTGCTTACGTAAAAAATACCACAAAGAGAGGACAAATAATCGTAAAAGAACTATCCGCCGAATTACACAACGGTGACGGATTAGCATTTCTTGATAAAAACATGTCGTTTAATGGATTTCGGTTAAATCGTATAGACAAAAACATACTTTTCCCGGCAACCAAAGTGGTTATCGAAAACGGAACTACCATATATCGCAATAAAAGCAAACAATGGGACGATGAATTATCTCGCGATACAGCCTCACGAGTTATAAACATTGAAATGACATTACGTATTGTAAACAATTTTCTAACTCTTGATATTTCAGACCAACGAGGCAACGCAATCTCAACATCTGCATTCATAGAAATACAACCGGCAAGAACGCCTCAGCTCGATGCCCGACGACGTGTGCTTGAAAAAGTTGGGGGAACAATTTATAATATTGTTTCTATCAACGATATTGCAGGAGATATATTTATTCCAGCATCAATGCTTACCATTCTTCGCCGCGATGCTATTGAAAAACTTGATATTGCTCAACGTTTACGTTATCAACACGATTACCGATTAGCCGAAAACAAATCGGCAAATCCTCCTATGGGTACCACCCTTTCATATCACGACAACGTTTCTAATCGATTGGCTCAACAATTTTATAACGAACATGGGGTAACATCGATAAATCCGGCATTAGAAGTGCAACGGCCCCAACATGAGTTAGTAGTAATGACAACTCGCTACTGTTTGCGTCGAGAATTGGATTGCTGTCTAAAATCTTCATCTGCAAAGAAACTTCCATCTATCCTATTTATCGAATCAGGGTCAAACCGCTTCCGTATTGATTTCGACTGCAAAAAATGCCAAATGAAAGTCGTACGAATTTAGTCATTTGCCTTACTTAGTATTAGCTCAGGATACACTAATATTCTAATCAGTATTATAGCCTTTTTGCCCTTTCAATTCTATTTATTATCTTTGTAAAAATTTATCAGCAAAAACTTTCAATATGAAAACTAATCGCATATTAGTTACCGGAGGTACCGGTTATATAGGCTCACACACAGTTGTAGAGTTACAACAAGCAGGATACCCTGTTGTTATTATTGACAACTTATCAAATAGCAATCGTGATGTTATTGATGGAATTGAGCGAATCACTGGTATTCGCCCTGATTTTGTGGAAGCCGATTGCACTGATTTTGATGCGTTGTCAAAACTTTTCCAACAATACCCCGACATTGCCGGGATAATCAATTTTGCAGCGAGTAAAGCTGTGGGAGAGTCGATGGAAAAGCCCACTCTATATTATCGCAACAACCTCAACACATTAATGAATCTCCTTGACCTCATGCCTCAATATGATGTTAAAGGGATTGTTTTCTCTTCATCGTGTACAGTATATGGCGAGCCTGATGCAAATCCTGTTACCGAAGCCGCTCCTATAAAAACTGCGACTTCACCTTACGGCAACACCAAACAAATATGTGAAGAAATCATTCACGATGTAGTGCAAAGTGGTTCTCCTATCAAGAGTGTAATTTTACGCTATTTTAATCCCGTAGGAGCTCACCCAACTGCTGAAATCGGAGAGTTACCCAATGGTGTTCCACAAAATCTCATACCCTACCTCACTCAAACAGCTATTGGTATTCGCAAAGAGTTGAGCGTGTTTGGCGATGATTACAACACCCCTGATGGTTCTTGTATTCGCGACTTTATCAATGTAGTAGATTTGGCTAAAGCTCATGTGATTGCGGTAGAACGAATGCTACAAGACAAGAGCCTTGCCAATGTTGAAACTTTCAACTTGGGAACAGGCATAGGGCTTTCAGTTAAAGAACTTATCGCAGCATTTGAACGTGCTACAGGCGTTAAAGTTCCTCACAAAATAGTAGGTCGTCGAGCCGGAGATATTGAAAAAGTATGGGCTGACCCCAAATTTGCCAATGAGGTGCTTGGTTGGAAAGCTACTGCAACAATCGACGATACTATGCGTTCGGCTTGGGCTTGGCAATGTCGCTTACGTGAACGAGGCATAATGTAATCACTAATTATTACAATGAAACGATTGCTCAATATTGTTGTCGGTTTAATTTTGTGTTGCACTGCTTGGGCTACACAAAACGACTCAATTCAATCGCCTCGCATCAGTCTCATCACATGCCATGCCGGTAGCGTGATGTATGAGCTTTGCGGACACACAGCCATTCGTGTGCAAATCAACGGAGAAGACATCGCTGTCAACTATGGCCTTTTTGAATTTCAAACCAAAAACTTTGCATTGAAATTCCTAAAAGGAGAAACCGACTACCGAGTAGGAGCATACCCTTTTTATCACTTTTTAGAACATTACACAAGAGAAAATCGCAGAATTGTAGAACAAGAACTAAATCTCACTCCTCAACAAGCGTGGAATTTAGTAACCTTATTACAAATCAACCTATTGCCCGAAAATTGTGTTTACCGTTATAATTACGTTAAAAACAATTGTGCCACCAAACCAATAGATCTCATCGAACAAGTTGTCAATGACACAATCGCATTCAACGAACCTAATATTGAAGGTGCTGAAACTTGGACCTATCGTGACGAAATGCGACATTTTCATCAAAATTATTATTGGTACCAATTTGGCATCGACTTGGCTCTCGGCTCCGGGATTGACTACACGCTCTCTACTCGTGAAAAGATGTTTGCCCCTGAGGCTCTTGAAAGCATGATGCGAGGTGCTACAATAACAGACTCATTAGGCAACAAAATTCCTATCGTAAAAGCTGAGACTGTTATACACGAAGGTACTCCGGCTCAGCTACCCCCCACTCCTTATTTTATAACTCCTAATTTTATCTTTTCTTTAATCTTCGTATTGGCATTAATGCTTTCGGTCAAAGATATTAAGAAAAAAACAATTACTCGATGGGTTGACTCGGTAATTTATGGAATTTACGCAATGGCATCTTTATTTATTTGTTTTCTCATATTCATATCAGTAAACGAAGCTACTTCTCCTAATTTTTTTATATTACTATTCAGTCCACTATGTTTTATCCCTGCGATATGCGTGTGGATTAATAAATGTAATAAGATCGTCAGCTATTTCCATATAATAAATATTGTGGCATTGATTTTGCTATTAATCGTATTGCTGAGTGGTATTCAAGTGGGCAATATTGCTGTACTTCCACTCATTCTAATAAGTTTGACTCGCTCAGCTACAAATATATACCTCACACGATGCGTCGTAAAGAAAATAAAATAACTCAACGAATCATCTTGTCGCTCATTGCGTCAATGGTTACGATGTCGCTTTCAGCCCAAACAGCCACAAAGCGACCATCGCTCGTTGTCGGAATAATGATTGATGGACTAAATCAAGAATATATCGACCAACTGCGTGATTTATTTGGTGCTGATGGCTTTAACCGCATCATGAAAGATGGTATAATCCTACAAAATGTTGATTATGGCACCTATCTCGACAATACAGCAGCTACTGCTGTTATTTTTTCAGGTTCAGCACCTTCTGTTAATGGAATTTCAGGGCAAGAGATTTTTGATAACGAAAAAAACAAATCATATCCAATTCTTCTCGATCCCTCAAAAATAGGCAACTACACATCTGAAACCTATTCTCCATCAGCACTATTGGTTTCTACTCTTACCGACGAAGTAAAAATCGATGGCGACGGACTAAATCAAGTTCACTCAATCGCACCCGACGCCATTCAATCTATTATAATGGCAGGGCATGCCTCCAATTCAGCCTTTTGGATTAACGACATTTCCGGCAAATGGGCAACGTCAACTTTCTATAAAGATGTTCCTTCTGTAATTTCAAATCGCAATTACAAAAAGCCACTTTCAACTCGCCTTGATGCTATTGCTTGGGAACCCACATTAAACATCAAAAGCTACCCCGATGTGCCTGAACACAAACGCTCATATCCTTTTCGATATATTTTTGCCAAAAATGATCGTGATAGATATCGAATGTTTAAGGCTTCGGCTTGTGTCAACAACGAAGTTACATCAGTAGCAACCGAATACATCTCAACTCTATCATTGGGCAACCACTCAGGAGTTGTTGATATGCTAAACATTGCATATACATTAACTCCTTATCAGTATTCTCGTACTCCCGATTCCAGAGTAGAAACAATGGACGCATATATCAAACTCGACCGCGACCTCGCTCAACTCTTCTCTGCAATTGACAGCAGTGTGGGAATGAAAAATACTCTTGTTTTTATTGCAGGGACTCCTGCTCGCAATCGCACTCGTCGTGATGACGAAAAATGGAACATTCCATCGGGACAATTCTCAACTCGCAGAGCCATATCGTTGCTAAACATGTATCTCATGGCTAAGCATGGAAATGGCGAATGGGTAAACAATATTCATCGCAATAACATATTCCTAAACCACAAACTCATTAAAGACAAAAATATCGATATAGTGTCGATGCGACAAGATGCGGCACAATTCATTTTGCGAATGAGTGGAGTGGCTAACGCATACACTATTGATGACATTATCGCTCGCCGAGTGGGTGAAAATCCCGAGGCTTTGCATCGCAACACAAACATTAATCACGCAGGCGATATTATATTTACTATTACTCCGGGTTGGAGCATTGAGGACACAAATCAAAGTTCTAACAACAACCTTGTTGTCAGAGCTGCAACATCTTCAGCTCCGGTATTTATTTTAGCACCATCGGTTAAAGCTCCAAAAATTTCATATCCGGTTGATGCTCGAGCCATTGCCCCAACAGTAGCTCGCTTATTAAGAATACGTTCTCCAAATTCAGCGGCTACTACGCCACTGCAATTTTAGGTAAATTCTATATCACAAACTTTCCATTTATAAGTATTTATAACTATCTTTGCAGTTGCAAAAAATTGCATAAGTTCTTTGTGTGTATATATTCACCTTTGAACTGCAAATATTCTATTTATTGATAATAATATAAAACAATTATAACAATGTCATTTACAAGTTTTTTAAGCAAGCTCTTTGGCAATAAATCGCAACGCGACCTTAAAGAAATAATGCCTATCGTTAATAAGATTAAGGCATTAGGTCCTGACATGGAGCGACTATCAAACGACGAGCTTCGCGACACGATCACACAAGTGCGTCAATCTATAGCCGACAGCACAGCTTCTCTTGAAAATTCTAATAAAGAATTACGTGCAAAAGTTGAAGAATTACCGTTCGATGAACGTCAACCAATTTGGGACGAAATCGATAACAATGAGAAGAAAATTCTCGACATCATCGAAGACCAACTCAATGAACATCTTCCCACTGTATTTGCTGCAATAAAAGAGACTGCAGCTCGCTTTGCTCAAAACGAAACAGTAGAAGTTACAGCCACCCAACTCGACCGCGACCTCGCTGCCGAAGGTCGTGATTTCGTTTCAATTGAAGGAGACAAAGCTATTTGGAAAAATCATTGGATTGCCGGTGGCAATGAAATAAAATGGGACATGATTCACTATGATGTCCAACTCATTGGTGGCATCGTGCTTCATCAAGGTAAAATTGCCGAAATGGCAACAGGTGAAGGTAAAACTCTCGTAGCAACACTCCCCGTGTTCCTTCGCTCATTATCAAAACGAGGTGTTCACGTTGTAACTGTCAACGATTACTTGTCAAAACGCGACTCAGAATGGATGGGTCCATTATATATGTTCCACGGTTCGACTGTTGATTGTATCGACAAACATGAACCAAACTCTGATGAACGTCGTGATGCATATAACTGCGACATCACATTTGGTACAAACAACGAGTTTGGCTTCGACTATCTTCGCGACAACATGGCTATGACAGCTCAAGACATGGTGCAACGCAAGCACTATTATGCCATTGTCGATGAGGTTGACTCGGTGCTTATTGACGATGCTCGTACTCCTTTGATTATCTCAGGTCCGGTTCCTAAAGGCGACGACCAAATGTTTAACGATTATCGTTCAAATGTTGAAAAAGTAGTGCAAGCACAACGTCGTCTTGTTACTCAACTTCTCAGCGATGCAAAAGCTAAAATCGCCTCTGACGACAAAGAAACTCGCAAAGAAGGAGCAATCTTATTGTTCCGAGCGTTCAAAGGTCTCCCCAAAAATGGTGCTCTCATCAAGTTCTTGAGCCAAGAAGGAATGAAAAACCTTTTGCTCGAGACCGAAGCATATTATTTGCAAGACAATAGCCGTGAAATGCCATTCATTACCGACCCCCTTTATTTTGTTATCGATGAAAAAAATCGTAGCGTAGAGCTTACTGATAAAGGTATCGACGAATTGACCGGCAAAAGCAATGACCCACAATTCTTTGTGTTACCCGATATTGCATCTCAACTTTCAGAGCTTGAACATATCACCGACCTTGCTGAGAAACAACAACGCAAAGACGATTTGATGCAAAACTATGCAATCAAGGCCGAACGCGTTCACACCGTATCTCAACTTCTCAAAGCCTATACACTCTTTGAGAAAGATGTGGAATACGTTATCGACGATAACAAAATCAAGATCGTTGACGAGCAGACCGGTCGCATCATGGAAGGTCGTCGTTATAGCGATGGTCTTCACCAAGCAATTGAAGCTAAAGAAGGCGTAAAAGTTGAAGCGGCAACACAAACTTTTGCAACAATCACATTGCAAAACTACTTCCGCATGTACCACAAACTTGCAGGTATGACCGGTACTGCCGAAACAGAAGCCGGTGAGTTGTGGGACATTTACAAACTCGACGTTGTTACAATCCCAACAAACCGTCCAATAGCACGTTTCGACCTCAACGACCGTGTATATAAAACAAAGAAAGAAAAATATGCTGCTGTAATAGAAGAGATTGTTCGACTTAAAAACGAAGGACGCCCGGTATTGGTGGGTACTACCTCGGTAGAAATCTCTGAATTACTCAAACGAATGCTCGACATGCGTCATATCCCTTGTCAAGTGCTTAACGCCAAACTTCACCAAAAAGAAGCCGAAGTTGTTGCTCTTGCAGGGAAATCCGGAGCTGTTACCATCGCAACCAACATGGCCGGGCGTGGTACTGACATCAAGCTACCACAAGAAGTAAAAGATGCCGGAGGTCTTGCTATTATCGGTACTGAACGTCATGAATCTCGACGCGTTGACCGTCAGTTACGTGGTCGTTCAGGACGTCAAGGCGACCCAGGGTCTTCTGTATTCTATGTATCATTTGAAGATCAATTGATGCGTTTGTTTGCTACCGACCGTGTAATGAAGATGCTCGACACTCTCGGATTAAAAGAGGGTGAAATGATTGAAGCTAAAATGGTTACCAAAGCAATCGAAAATGCTCAAAAACGAGTAGAAGAAAACAACTTTGGTATCCGTAAACGCTTGCTCGAATATGACGACGTAATGAACAAGCAACGCACATATATCTATAACCGCCGCCACCACGCTTTGCTTGGAGAACGTGTAGGTATCGACATTGCCAACATGCTCTACGACACTATCGAGAACCTTGTAAACACTCATGAAGCACCAAACTTCTACGAAGATTTGAAACTTGATGTGTTTAAGGTATTAACTATCGAAGTGCCATTTACCGAGCAAGAATATAAATCACTCGGCAAACAAGAACTCATTAATCGCTTATATCAAGCTGCCAACGAAGCCCTCAATCGCAAGAGCCAACGCATCATCGAAGTTGCTCAACCTGTGATTAAAGATTGGGTCGAAAATCGCAATGCACAAGGTAAAATTATGGTACCGATTACCGATGGCAAACGCATTTTCAATCTTCGCGTAGATATTACCGATGCTTATAACAGCGATTGTAAAGCTATCGTTAAAGAATGGCATAAGGCTCTCATGCTCGTAACCATTGATGAATTGTGGAAAGAACACCTTCGTGAGCTTGACCAATTGCGTCAATCGGTTCAAAATGCGTCATACGAGCAAAAAGACCCATTGGTAATCTATAAAGTTGAGTCGTTCCACTTATTTGAAAATATGCTCAACAACCTCAACGTAAAAGCCATGTCGGCATTATTGCGTGGACAAATCTTCATTCAACAACGCGAAACTACGAACGAAGGGCAACAGCAACCACGTCAACCCGAGGTTAAACAAGCCATGCCTGAGCGTCGCAACGACTACTCGCAATATCGTGCATCGAAAGAGGATCTTCCCGGCGAATCTGCTCAACGTGCAGCTGCATCGGCACACCAAGGCGAACGTCCACGTCCTCAACCGGTAGTTGCCGGTCCTAAGATTGGACGTAACGACCCATGTCCTTGTGGTAGTGGTAAAAAATTCAAAGCATGCCATGGTAAAAACGCATAACATATAAATTCAATGGTTAAATGCCGGATCAAATCTGATTCGGCATTTTTTTCTAACCAAGACTACTTTGTTTCATCTATTTTCACTAACTTTGTATATTATGACAGCAGAAGAAAAATTGCATATTGAAGAAAAGGTCGTAGAGATGATTAAAACCGTCTATGACCCTGAAATTCCTATTGATGTATATAGTCTCGGTTTGATTTATAAAATTGACCTTGCCGATGATGGTGCATTAAACATTGACATGACACTAACTGCTCCCAACTGCCCGGCAGCCGACTTTATCGTTGACGACATGCGTATGAAAGTTGAGAGTGTCGAAGGCGTTACAAGCGTCAACATTAACATCGTTTTTGAACCCGAGTGGAACAAAGATATGATGACCGAGGAGGCTAAACTCGAACTTGGTTTTCTATAATTTTAATTCCAAGCCCATGTCCCAACGCAATAAGACATACTTTATTTCTGACCTCCATCTTGGTGCTTCATATTTTGAAAATCCATTGGAGCAAGAGCGTCGCGTGGTGCGTTGGTTAAACTCCATCAAAGATTCAGCCAAAGCAATATATCTACTTGGAGATATATTAGACTATTGGTATGAATATCGCAATGTTGTTCCTCGAGGATTTACTCGTTTTTTGGGCACACTTGCCACTCTTGCCGATGATGGAATTGAGATTCGTTGGTATATCGGGAACCACGACATTTGGATTTTTGACTACCTCCCAAATGAAATCGGCATGACCGTAGTTGACGGATACGAGGTAAAAGAAATTGATGGTCATAGATTCTTTTTGTCTCATGGCGATGGCATAGGAAGTCTCAAGCCCGGTTTCAAATTCATTCGTTGGGTGTTCCGCAACAAGATATGCCAAAAACTCTTCTCCGGCATTCACCCTCGTTGGACTATTCCATTTGCCCATGGTTGGTCATCGCACAGTCGCAGTTCGTCAAATGAGCCACTCTCATTTCAAGGAGAAGACAAAGAACCATTCATTGCATTTGCCCGCAATTGGAACAAGCAACATAGCAACGACCCAATTGAATGCTTCATTTTTGGTCATCGACACATTTTGCTCAATTATGAAATTGACAATGATTCTCGAGTTGTGATTCTTGGCGACTGGATTAATCAATTCTCATACGCCGTATTTGATGGCAAAAAACTCTCACTCGACACATTTAAGGAATAATATACTCCTTGCAAACGTCGTATTTCTCGACGCAAAAGCCAAACATGTTTAACAACATATCTTTTTATTTGCACGGTCAAGAAAAAATCAAGACCTTTGCAATACAAACCTAAAACAATCTTTTTTACCTTAGAAATTATACCTATTGAAAATCATAAGAACAAGTCCACCGTGAAGTGGGCTTGTTTTTATTTTATTGCTGTCCGGGAAACGTCGGTAGTGCATCCAAAAGAGGGTTCAGTTGCTGAATTTATGCGGTTGAGATTTATTGTTGTAAATTACAAGCCCCATAGAGTGAAGAACAATGGCATTCCCGAAGGTAATGCTTAGTATGTAGCCGTGCATAGGCTCGAAGAGGCTATGCACGGAATGGGATTTGTATTGAATAGAATCTGGAAGATTCGTTATTTGAAACCATTAAGGTTTCTTTCAGAAACTAATTCTTGCTAATACATTACCGGGCTTATCCACTACGTGGCTAAACCCGGCTACGAATAATCAACCCCTTTGGGGTTGCCTATGCCCTTGAAAAAATTGGTCTAATGGTCAAAAAATTTTATCGGACACCAATATTTTTATTTACCCCCTTTCGCTTCGCTTCAAATTCAATCTAACGTTGAGTCAAATGGGAGCAAAGTTAGCAAATGAACGATACTCTTCACTCTCATTTTCTCTTTGCAAAAAAATAGCAACAATTCTTTTTTGAATTATTGCTATCGTATCATATATTCGTATTATTATAGATTTGTCTTATCACGATTTTTTCTTTGAGCGTGATTTGCTCTTTGATTTAGCATTTGCTGTCGCTTTACTTTTATAGCGTTTTGATTTGCTATTTTTTGAAGCTACCGATTTTTTTGATTTAGACTTAGATTTAGAATATTTCTTTGATTTCTTATTTGCCTTTGATTTATATGACTTTTTAGCATAAGCTTTTTGTGCAGCCGCTGGCGAATAGTTGCGAGAGTTTTGATAAGTTGTTTTGTTGAAAGTAAACACATCGCTATGCACTGTAGCATTTTCAAAGTCGATAATCGCTGCAGGATTGATTGCTACACCGAGATAACGAGTTTCAAAGTGAAGGTGTGCACCAAAACTACGACCAGTGTTACCA
>JAEIGA010002220.1_pt1 | contig 31063 bp, 24 predicted proteins | sample 9270691 | NCBI WGS metagenome assembly JAEIGA01 (sample SAMN17057246, study PRJNA624740) | gut metagenome | biome: biome; isolation source: fecal sample | host: Bos grunniens | place: China: Xizang | collected 2019
AAGGTTCATCAGGGGAAATGTAAGTGCAAGACCGGCCAAAGCATACCCTCCGGCAAACTGCCCTATAAAAATGCTGTCAACCAAATTGTACAATGAGGAACAGCTCATTGCAATGATTGACGGCACTGCATATTGCAGCAGTAGTTTCTTTATACTTTCAGTTCCAAGTTCTACAGGTACGCCGGCTTGCATTTTTATTTACTCCAACCTTTACTTGTAATGATCTCCTTAATTACAGAAACACAACCTTCAATACCAAGAAGAGACGAATTCAGGCACAAATCATATGATGCTGCAGCTCCCCATTGTTTATATGTGAAGTAATTGTAATAATTCTCCCTCTTGCTGTCACTTTTCTCAAGGAGTTCAATCATCTCCTCTTTTGAATACCTCTCTGCATTACTGATCTTGTTGCACTCAAGCAGGCGCTCTACCCTGTCCTCTCCTGTTGCAGTAATGAATACATTAAGGCAGGCATTTCTCTCCCTGAGAATATAATCTGCACACCTTCCTACAAATATTGCAGATTCCCTGTTGGCAATATGCTGGATAGATTCACTCTGGATTCTGAACAATTCTTCCCTGTTAATTCCCGACGAAGCACCATACTCAGTATACAGAGATCCCATTATTCCTGAAAAGAAGCCTGAAATGAATTTTGAGCCTCTCCTCTCGTCAATGTTCATGAATACATCTTTGCTTAATCCGCTCTCTTTAGACGCTTCATCAAGCAATTGTTTGTCATAGAATGGAATACCAAATTCTTCAGACAATCTTTTAGCAATCTCAAGACCACCCGCACCTTTTTGGCGTCCAATGGTAATATAGAATTTAGTCTCCATTATTGTACAATTTTAAATTTTTTCATCTGGTTATAAAGCAAAATGAATGCTACGAGACTTGAAAGCCCGTCTGAAATTGGCATACTCATCCAAATTCCGTCTGCATTGAAAAAATATGGAAATATGAGCAGGCCAGGCAACAGGAAGAGCAATTGTCTTGTAAGCGACATGAATACTGATTTTCCTGCCAGCCCCACACTCTGGAAGAAGTTTCCGGTAACAATCTGGAAACCAACTATCGGGAAGCAGGCAAATACAATTCTCATACCCCGTATTGCCTGATTTATCAGTTCTTCATCTGTTGTAAAGATCATTACAATCTGTCTTGGGAATATCTCGGCAAGAAGGAATCCCAAGGTCATTATTGTAGTAGCATACAAGATTGTAAGCTTCAATGCGTCCTTAACCCTTGCAAACTGTTTTGCTCCATAATTGAACCCCACTATAGGCTGCATTCCCTGATTGAGTCCGAGAACAATCATTACAAACACAAACGAAACCCTGTTCACTATTCCATATGCTCCAATGGCAAGATCTCCTCCATGTCTCTGCAAACCCTGATTGATCAGTATTACAATAAGGCACGCTGCAGTATTCATAAAAAATGGGGCCATTCCAATTGAAATGACATCCTTAACTATCCTTTTCTTGAGTTTATATATACCTTTTCTGAAATGAATTACAAGCTGTTTGTTGGAGAATATCTTTGTTATCCAGATTAAGGCCATTGTCTGAGCAATGATTGTTGCTATTGCTGCCCCTTTTATGCCCCAATCAAAAACATAAATGAAGAGCGGATCAAGTATTGCATTGACAATTACTGTAAAAATTGTTGCATACATTGCCTTTTTGGGCATTCCGGCAGAACGCATCACTGCATTGAGGCCCAGATACATATGGGTTATTATATTGCCAATCAGTATTATTGTCATATAATCCCTTGCATATCCGATTGTATTTTCACTGGCCCCAAAAAAATAGAGGATGGGATCCAGAAAAATCATGAATATTATTGTATATGCCAGACCAATGATGGTGTTAAGGGTAACGACATTGCCAAGAACCTTCTGGGCCATCTCATAGTTCTTTTGGCCGAGAAGCATCGATATTGTGGCTGATGCACCAACTCCTACCAGTGCCCCGAATGCTGCACCTAGATTCATCATGGGGAATGTGAGTGCAAGGCCGGCAATTGCGAACTTGCCTACTCCATGTCCTATAAATATGCTGTCAACCATGTTGTACAGAGATGAGGCTGTCATTGCAATAATTGCCGGAACTGCATATTGCCTCAAGAGTCTGGATACTTTTTCGGTACCAAGTTCGGTTGGAACACCTGCTACTGCCATAGTAAGATTTCAATTTTCAGTTATTATACAAAGTTACAAAAAAATAAGGGCAACTGTTCAAGTTGCCCTCATAAATATATCAGAATTCAAACTCCAGGATTCCCACTCCATATTTATTGAAACATATCTCCACAGTTTCTACAGGATTGTATTTTCCATATGGGATATTCCAATGTCTGAAGAGGTCGTCGGGAAGATAAATTTCTACAGATTTCTTGCTTTGGGAGAAGTCTGCAACTATTATGACAACTTTGTTTTTAGGTTCCTCAAATCCTGCAATGAGACCACCTCCCCTATGGAATGAATCATCATTTTTATTGGGAGAGTATTTTCTTGCAAATACAAAACAGTTCCTGCAATCATATGATGGATTGTGTAAATTGGCATACTGCAGGTCGAATGTTTCACCGCATGAAATTGCCTTGTTTTCAATCGCATATGACAACATCTCCCTGTAAATGCCCAACAGTTCCTCCTCATCTTCTGAAAGAACTTCTGAACCTGAATGCCCCAATGAGCCAAGCAGCCTTGCTGTTGAGGGAGAAGAGCACCAGTCAAATATTGAAGTCCTTCCGTCTTTTCCGCTGAATCCCTCCTCGAGCATTCCGCTCTCTCCTGTCTCCTGGCCAAAATAAATCATAAAAGGAGACTTGTTGAACATGAGGGATACTGCAAGTGACGGAATAGCCCTGAATGGGTTCCCCAGATTGAAATCAGATGCTATACGCTGTTCATCATGATTCTCAAGAAAATTGAGCATCCGGTTCTGCTTGTCATCAATGTTCTGCCAACACTTTGTTATGGATGAGGCATCCAAATGTCCTTGAGATATGTATTTTAGTGTATCATACATTCCCACTTTGTCATACAGATAGTCAAAGCCGCCTTTGTACATATAAGAGGAGTACTCCTGCGGATTATAAACTTCTGCAATGAAAGTAAGGTTGGGATATATATTTTTTACCTCCCTTATACACCACTCCCAGAACTCAACAGGGACAAGTTCAGCCATATCGCACCTGAACCCGTCAACACCTTTTGATGCCCAGAAACACAAGATGTCATACATCATTTTCCAAGTCTTTGGTATTGGGTTGAAGTGTCCTGTTTTGCTGTTGAGATAGTCAACTCCATAATTGAGTTTTATTGTCTCATACCAGTCGTTGTCTGTGGGATATGCTGTAAAGCAGTCATTGCCTGTTGCTTTGGCAGGTCTCTCATTATATGTTCCTCTGGAGAACATTTCCCCTGGAAGATAATAGAAGTTGTTGTCGGAAGAAAAAATGTTTTCATTGTCCCCTATCCCGAAATCTTTTGCCCAGAACGGCAACGAATCTGAACTGTACTCTCTTGCAAGATGATTTGGAATGAAATCAATGAGCACTTTGAACCCCGCATCATGAGTGCGTTGTACAAGCTGCTCAAATTCAGCCATTCTGTTCTCCACATTTTCTGCAAGATATGGATTTACATCATAGTAGTCCTTTATGGCATAAGGTGAACCTGCCACCCCTTTTACTACGGATGGATTATCTTTTCTTATGCCAATGAATGATTCACAGGTAGCATGTTCAATTACACCTGTATACCAGATATGAGATACTCCAAGAGAATGGAGATGTTCAAATACAATTTCGTTTATAGAAGAGAATTTGCCTGTTCCATTAATTGCCAAAGAGCCGTTGGGAATACACTTGTTGGTATTCCCAAAGACTCTGAGCAACAATTGGTAAATGATAAACTTTTGCTCCATAAAGGAGTATGTTTACCAGTTAAGGATTTTCTTGAAGTCGTACTCCTCAGGATTTGGAACATATTTCTTGGCTGCCTCGTACTCGTCTGGAGTAATGTAGTTAAGAATATGGTCGAAAATCTGCTGTACTTTATCTGTGTGGATGTTCACACCACGAGGAGGAATCTTTCCAGTGGTTGGATCCTGCATATCTTTAAGGAACAATGATTTGATGTTGCCGTTAAGATCAAGGTAAACCATACATCCTGTTACACCCTCAGAGAAGAGTTTGTAAACACCCATACCCAACTGTGAGCAGTACATAAGGTCATAACCTACAGGAGTGATACATCTTACCTCGTAACCGATCTCTACTGGACGTGATTTTACTGAAATGCCCAATGACTTAAGTTTGTTCTCAACCATATCGTTGAACATCTGAGCTTTGGAAATCTTGCCCAACTCAGGGTGGCCATGGTCGTCATAGGTGAATTTAACACCATATGAAAGAAGCTCCTCGTGTGAAAGCTCGTGGAATACACCCTCCGAGATCATGATTGCACCGTGTGGAACACCCATGATTTTTCTCTTTAGGATTGATGAAATTGCAAGGTTGATGATCTTCTCTGCAGTGAGTGTAGTCTTGTTGAACATCTCAGGGATAACGATCATTGGATAGTGGCATGAAGCACCGATACCCAAAGCAAGGTGTCCTGCAGATCTTCCCATAGCTGAAACTACGAACCATGTTGCATTGGTTCTTGCATCCTCGTAAACGGTAGTACCGATTCTTGTACCCTCAGCTTTTGCAGTGTGATAACCGAAGGTAGGGATATTCTGAGGAAGAGGAAGGTCGTTGTCAATAGTTTTAGGAACGTGGATGTTTGCGATAGGATAGTTCTTCTCTGCAAGGAATTTTGCAATTCTGTTAGCTGTAGAAGCTGTATCGTCACCACCTACTGTTACCAATAGCTTAATATTGTTCTCAACAAAGAAATTCAAGTTGAAGTTCTCCTTGAAATCTACATCAGACGGTTTGAAACGGCTCATTACCAAGTATGAACCACCTCTATTGAAAATCCAGTCTGCACAAGTGAAATCCAACTCTGTGAAGTTAGGGTCTGGTGAGAAAAGGCCTTTGTATCCACCATGCAAACCTAGTACTCTATAATCGTTCTGAAGGAAAGTTTTTGCAATGCTTCCTACAACGGTGTTCATTCCTGGAGCAGGACCGCCACCAGTTAAAATTACGATAGATTGTTTCATTTTAAAAAAATTATTTCTTGTTGTTATTTTCTTTTTCCTCAATCGGGCCGCAAATTTACATTATTATTAAAAATTTACCTATTTTTTGATTATTTTTGTTTGCTAAAATTGTAAAAAAGTGAACAGGAAAGAGGCTAAAGCAAGAATTGCAGAACTGTCTGCGGAACTTGAAAGGCATAATCACAATTATTATGTACTGAACAACCCGGAAATCACAGATTTCCAGTACGACCTCCTTATGATGGAACTTGGAGAGCTTGAGAAAAAGTTCCCCGAGTTTGCCATATCCACATCTCCCACACAGAATGTTGGTAGCGACCTTGCTCCAACCAGGCAATTTGAACAATTCCCCCATAAATACCCCATGTTGTCACTTGCCAACAGTTATAGCATAGAAGAAGTTTCATCTTTCAGCGAAAGGGTATCAAAAGGGACAGACATCCCGTTCACTTTCTCCTGCGAACTAAAATTTGACGGCACTGCAATCTGCCTTACATACAAAAACGGCAAACTTGTGAGGGCACTTACCCGAGGTGACGGCACCAGAGGTGATGATGTAACACTAAATGTACTTCAGATCCCTTCAATTCCGCATACTCTAAAGGAAAATGCAGATTATCCCGATGAATTTGAAATAAGGGGTGAAATCTATATGCCATACAAGGCTTTCGATAAATTGAACCATCAGAGGGAACTTGATGAAGAACAGCCTTTTGCAAACCCTAGAAATGCTGCATCCGGATCACTGAAGCTCCTTGACCCTAAAACAGTAAAGGGAAGAGGACTGGAGTGTACCCTTTATCATCTCCTAACAGAAGAGCCTGTTGCGCAAACCCATACAGAGGCACTTTACAAGGCGGCAGAATGGGGATTGCCAGTGTCTGAACATATAAGGGAGTGCAACACTGTAGAAGATGTTGAAAAATTCATTTTATATTGGGATACCCGCAGGAAAGAGCTCTCCTACGCTACTGACGGTATTGTGATTAAAGTGAACCAGCTGCCTGTACAGGCATCATTGGGATATACAGCCAAGTCTCCAAGATGGGCAACAGCATACAAATTCAAACCGGAGGAGGCAAAGACAAAACTGCTGTCAATTGATTATCAGGTAGGAAGGACCGGAGCAGTAACACCTGTAGCAAACCTTGAACCTGTGCAGCTGAGCGGCACTAAAGTAAAAAGGGCATCTTTGCACAACTGGGATCAGATCAAATTGATGGATATTCATATAGGGGATTACGTTTATGTAGAGAAAGGTGGTGAAATTATCCCTAAAATTACCAGAGTAGCCATGGATGAGAGAGGCTTTGATATAGTTCCTGTTGATTTTCCCAAGAACTGTCCCGTATGCGGCACTCCACTTGTAAAAGATGAAGATGAGGCAAAACATTTTTGCCCCAACAGGGATTTCTGTCCACCTCAGATAAAAGGGAAGTTCATCCATTTTATCGGGAGGAAAGCAATGGACATAAATGCCGGTGAGGCTACAATTGAACAATTGTACAACAAAGGTTACATAAAGGACCTTGCTGATCTGTATTCTCTTACAAGAGAACAGCTTCTTACTCTGGACAAATGGAAGGAAAAGTCTGCAGACAACTTCCTCAAATCACTTGAATCAAGCAGGAAAGTTCCTTTTGAAAGGGTATTGTTCGCTTTGGGTATCCGATATATAGGCGAAACTACTGCAAAGAACCTTGCAGGAGAATTTAAGAGTTTTGATGCACTTTGCAGTGCTACAAGAGAACAGCTGCTTACAACGGAGGATGTGGGAGACAAACTTGCTGATTCTCTTATTGCATGGTTCTCAAATGAACAGCATATAGCCACTTTGGAGCGTCTGAAGGGTGCGGGTCTGCAAATGGAGACGGACAGTTCAAATAAAGTTGTTGAATCTGAAATCCTCAAGGGCAAAACAATTGTTATATCGGGAAACTTTTCAATTTCAAGGGATGACATGAAGGCCCTCATTGAGAGACACAGTGGAAAGGTTGGCAGTTCAATAAGCGGAAACACTACCTATATGGTTGCCGGAGAAAAATGCGGTCCAAGTAAACTGGAGAAAGCAACCAAACTTGGAATTGAAATAATAAGCGAAGATGAATTTTATAATATTGTAAACAGATAAATTCAGATATATGAAAAAGATATGTTTAAATGAAAATATTTTTTACGTTGGTGTAAATGACAGACGTAAGCACTTGTTTGAGAATAACTGGCCGCTTCCAAAGGGAGTATCATATAACTCATACCTTATAAAGGATTCCAAAAATGCACTTATTGATACTATTGAGTTCGGCAGCAATGACAATTACATTAACCACATTACCTCATTGCTTGAAGGTGCGCCATTGGATTATCTTATTGTAAATCATATGGAGCCTGACCATTCAAGTATGATAGGAAGTGTCCTTCACCATTTTCCTGAGGTTAAGATAGTGGGCAATGCGCAGACACACAAGATTCTGAAGATGTATTTTGATATCCCTTGTGAGTCGGTCATTACAGTCAAGGATGGAGAACTCCTTGATCTTGGTGAGCATAAGCTTTCATTCCACCTTATTCCTTGGGTCCATTGGCCTGAAACAATGGTTACATACGAGCAGACAACAGGAACTTTGTTCTCCTGTGATGCATTTGGCGGTTTCGGCACACTTGACGGCAGTATCTTTGATGACCAGAACAATTTTGAACAGGATTATGAGGCTGAGATGCTCAGATATTATTCAAATATTGTCGGGAAGTACAGCAATATGGTTCAGAAGGCATTTGACAAACTTAAAGGTGTGGAGATAAAGATGATTGCCCCTTCACATGGACTTGTATGGAGAGGCAATCCAGGTAAAGTTCTGGAGCTTTACAATAAGTGGTGCAACTGGGAAAATGAAGATGGTGTTGTAATTGCATATGCAAGCATGTACGGCAATACGGAGCAGATGGCAGATTACATTGGATCAATTCTTGGTGCACAAGGGATTAAAGTTAAGACTCACGATGTCTCAAAGTCGCACGTTTCATATATGCTTGCAGACATATGGAAATACAAAGGACTTATCTTGGGTACTTGTGCGTACAATGCAAACATGCACCCTATGATGGAACACCTTTGCAATGAAATAAGATTGGTTGCACCTAAAAACAAAATTCTGTCTATCTTTGGAAGTTCTACCTGGAATGGCGCTGGAGTTAAATCCTTGTTGGCTTATGCGCCTGAAATGGGGATGGAGGTTCAAGGAAAACCTCTTGAGATTATGGGTGCAGCATCATTTGACAAACTGCATGAAAGTGCACAATTGTTTACTGAAGAATTTTTAAAATCATATAACAGGTAATTATGGCAGAAATTAACGATATATATAGGGCAGATCTTACAGTAACTGAAAAAGATACAGCTTTGGCTCTAGGTTCTGGCGGACTGGAAGTATTTGCAACACCGGGAATGGTTGCACTTATGGAGAATGCAGCCTTTACACTCCTCAAGAATGAAGGTTCGGATAGTGTAGGTACAGAAATGAATGTAAAGCATACAAGAGCTTGCCTTGTAGGAGCCAAGGTGTATGCTACTGCAAAAGTTACATCAGTCAACGGCAACTGGGTAAATTTTGAAGTTGCTGCTTTTGATGAAAAAGGTGAAATTGGAAGCGGAATCCATACACGCTATATAATTGATGCAGAAAAATTCATGGCTAAATTAAGTAAGTAAATTGAAAGATCTCATTGAAGAAATACAGGAACTTTACAGCTGGATCATCAAATTCATCACCAAGGATATATGGTCGTTGAACATTGATGATTTAAGCAACGCAAAAAGAAAGTTGATCAAGTACCTGAGGGTAGCAATCATAACCATAAGGGAAGCCATTATAAACCATCTTGGCCTATATGCCTTCTCTCTCTGTTTCTTTACAACGATGGCTATGGTTCCCTCTGCTGCTGTTGCTTTTGCTGTGACGGAAGGTTTCGGACTTAAAGAGACATTGCAGGAATTGTTGCTTGAGTATTTTTCCCATAACAAGGAGATTGTACAACTGATTATACAGTTTGCCGAGAACATTGTTGCAATAAGCCAGAAAGATTCGTTCGGAATAATAAGTCTGGGATTCTTTATTGGTACCGTCATATGGCTGATACTTAACGTAGAAAGGTGTTTCAACCTTATCTGGAAGGCCGAGAGGGGAAGGTCCATTGCCAAAAGGTTCCTTTATTATTTTGGGATACTGATTGTAGCGCCTCTGGTTGTTACAATGTTCCTTTCTGTCACACTTGTATTTACCAGAATAATTGAAGTGCACCTTATTCAGTGGGTAGCATTTTACGGCGTAATTACATTGTTTTTTACAATACTGTACAAATATGTACCTAATGTAAAAGTTAGATTTTCAGCGGCATTCTTTGCAGCTCTCATAGCAGCTGGAGCTTTTGTAGGGTGGCAATATCTTTACCTTGAGACACAGCTGCTTGTTTCAAGGCTAAACAGCGTTTATGGTGCGTTTGCAGCAATACCGCTGTTTCTTATGTGGATGAATGTAAGCTGGACAATAATATTGATTGGTGCTGAAATTTCACACGCCTACCAATATGAAAACTTTTATACCTCTGATGACAACTTCCACAAACTTGAACAGGAGGTAATTGAAAAAATTAATTTGGATGAAAAACGTTAAACTTAACATGGAATTATCAGCCAATGCTGTAAATTTCATCGATGATGAAAAGCTTCAGCAATTGGTTAAAAATACTGAAGAAGATCTTCCAAGAGCAAGGGAACTGTTCAAAAAAGCCCTTGATAAAAATCCCCTTACTGTAGAGGAGACAGCGGTTCTTCTTGCAATAGAGTCCAAGGAGGGTCTGGAAGAGCTGTTTGCAGCTGCAAGGGAACTCAAGACAAAAGTGTATGGAAACAGAATCGTGCTGTTTGCACCTCTATATGTTGGTAACCATTGCGTGAACAACTGTAAATATTGCGGGTTCAGAAAGGATTCAAAAGGGATAGTAAGAAAGACACTTAACCAGCAGGAACTTGAATCAGAGATTGAAAATTTGGAAAAGTACGGGCATAAAAGACTTATCCTCGTATTTGGAGAATCCCCGATATATACACCGGAGTTTATTGCAAACAGTGTAAGGACCTGTTATAAAATAAAAGTAGGGAACGGAGAAATACGCAGGGTCAACATCAATGCCGCTCCTCTTGATGTAGAGGGATTCAGGATTGTCAAAGAGGCAGGAATAGGCACATTCCAGGTATTCCAGGAGACATATCATAAAGAAACATACTCAAAATATCATCCGGCAGGAGATATTAAAGGTGACTATATGTGGCGTCTCAATGCTATGGACAGAGCATTCGAAGCAGGTATTGATGATATGGGAATTGGAGCCTTGTTCGGGCTATACAACTGGAAATATGAAGTTCTTGGACTTGTTTCACATGCCCTGCATCTTCAAAGAACTTGTGGCGTTGGACCGCATACCATCAGTTTTCCAAGAATCAAGCCAGCTGCCGACATGAATCTTGAGTTGCCTTATGAGGTTAACGATGATGAATTCAAGAGGATTGTTGCCATTTTGCGTCTGGCAGTACCATACACAGGCCTTATAATGACAGCACGTGAGAGCGAGGCCATAAGGGACGAGGTAATTGCTTTCGGCGTTTCACAGATTGATGCAGGAACAAAGCTGGAGATAGGCGGTTATCAGAACCAGAAAGGTGACCAGCAGGATATAAACAAGGAGCAGTTTGTTATAGGTGATACAAGAGAACTTGATGACGTAATGCACTGGCTTCTTGAAAAAGGATATATACCAAGCTTCTGTACTGCATGTTACAGGATGGGACGCACAGGTGAACATTTTATGGAATTTGCAATTCCAGGGTTCATCAAGAGATTCTGTACACCAAATGCCATAATCACTCTTGCTGAATATCTTGAGGATTACTCCAGCGACAAAACTAAGGAAGCAGGTTACAGACTTATAGCAAAAGAATTGGAAAAAATGCCCGGGAGTGTGCAGAAAGAGAAGATTATTGCTAATTTAGAGGCTGTAAAAAAAGGTACAAGAGATTTAAGATTCTGATATGTTTACAGAGCAGGACAATGAATTGATTCAAAAAGAGTTTGAATCATTGAGGGTTGCAAGTTTGAAAAGATGTGCAAACCAACAGGAATACGAAGAGGTTATTAAAGCCTTTGAGTTTGCAAATGAGGCACATAAAGGAGTTAGAAGAAGGTCCGGAGAACCATATATCATCCACCCTATTGCCGTTGCAAAAATTGTAGTTCAGGAGATTGGCCTGGGCTACAAGTCCATTGTAACTGCCCTGCTGCATGACATAGTTGAAGATACAGAATACACTGTAGAGGACCTCCAGAGACTTTTTGGTGCAAAAGTTGCCTCACTGGTAGACGGACTTACAAAAATCAAGTCTGCAATGGACAACAAGCACAATTCCCAAAAGAATGACGAGAAGTCCATGCAGGCAGAAAATTTCAAGAGAATACTCCTTACACTCAACGATGACGTAAGGGTAGTTCTTATAAAGCTGGCTGACCGTCTCCACAATCTCCGTACAATCGGTGCAATGCCTGAGAGAAAAAAGGACAAGATTCTAAGCGAGAGCATGTATATTTTCATACCTCTTGCCCATAAGCTTGGCCTTTACAGCATGAAATCGGAGATGGAGAACATATGGCTAAGATACAGGGAGCCCGAGATATACAACAAGCTATCAAGAAGGGTTGAGAATCTTACTGAGGAGAGAGGCGATGCAATAGACCAGTTCATTGCTCCAATATTCCAGTCCCTCCACGACGAAGGATACAAATTTACCATTACCAAACGTACTAAAACACCTTACTCAATCTGGAAAAAAATGGAGAACAAGAACATTCCATTTGAACAGATATACGACCTCTTTGCAGTAAGGATAATTTTTGAGCCTAAGGATGGAGTAAGTGAGAGAAAACAGTGCTGGGATATCTATTCTATCATTTCAGAACATTACCGTTCAAAAATGGACCGCATAAGGGACTGGGTAAGTGTACCAAAATCCAATGGATATGAAGCACTCCATTGTACACTTATGAGCCAGAACGGAACATGGGTGGAGGTGCAGATAAGATCTGAAAGGATGAACCAGATAGCAGAAAAAGGAGTTGCCGCCCATTGGAGCTACAAAGGTGTTAACAAAAGCGAGACAGAACTTGACAACTGGCTCACCATGGTGCGTGGTGTACTTGAGAATCCGGATGTAGGGGCCCTTGAATTCCTTGACAAATTCCATGAAGGGCTGTTGGCTTCGGAGATATATGTATTTACACCAAGAGGTGATTCAAAACCTCTTCCAAAAGGTGCTACAGCACTCGATTTTGCATACTATATACACAGTAAAATAGGTAACAGGGCAATAGCTGCAAAGGTCAATCACAGACTTGTTCCGCTATCTCATGAATTGAAAAATGGAGACCAGATTGAGATTATTACAGCTGAAGCCCAGAAGCCCCAGAGGGAATGGCTTGAGTATGCACATACACCTAAAGCCAAAGAAATCATATATGATGCCCTAAAAGCCGATATTGAGGATGCAATAACAAAAGGTCAGAATATACTTGAGACAGAGTTGTCCAAACTTGGTGTAAAGGTACAGCACAGGGTTATAAAGAAACTTCTTGCAGAGTACAATCTCAACAATAAGGATGAACTGTACAATAAAATTGCCACAGGTGTAATAAAACTTGACAATCTTGACAAGATTCTGAGAAAGAACAACGAAAGCAAGTTTGTAAAATACTGGAAACTCCAATTCTTTTCATCGCCTGAAGAGGAAGAAGATAATGATGATGAGATCCAGGAGGAGACAAAACCGGCAATTGACAAGAAAAAGGATTATCTGCTTAAAGAAAACTATGACAATACCCTTACTTATAAAGTAGCTGATTGCTGCAACCCTATTCCGGGAGATGCGATTGTAGGTTTCGTTGATGAGTACAACAATGTAATTGTCCATAAGAAAGTATGTAAAAAAGCCATTTCGCTGGCAACAGTTCAAGGTGAAAAGATTGTAAATGCCAAATGGACCAAACATACATTCCTGTCATTCCTTGCACGGATCTCGCTAAGGGGAATAGACAGAATTGGCATTGTTACAGAAATTACAAAATACATTACCCTTGAACTGAGTGTAAATATCAGAAAGATACATTTTGAGACACATGACGGAATATTTGAAGGTTATATAGACCTTTATGTGCACGATGCTCAAGACCTTGAGGTAATCATGAAGAGGATACTCCAGGTGAAAGGTGTTGAAAGTGTTGTGAGAAGTGATGTTAAAAACAATGAGAACTGAAATGATTTTTAAGAAAGAAACTGCATATAAAATTTTTACCATACTCCTGATTGCTGCATATTCATTGCATACCAGTTCGTGTGCAAGTACAAAAGCAGCTCCGTCGGGAGGACCAAAAGATACGATTCCGCCTGTGGTTGCCGGTATGGTTCCCACATCAAACAGTGTGTCATTTCCATTAGAAAACGGCAAGATAGAAATAGAATTTGATGAGTATGTTGTAATTAAAGATGCCAACAAGAACATACTCCTGTCCCCTCCTCAAAAGAAACAGGTAAAGACAAGAATCAAAGGAAAAAGTGTAATTGTCACCTTCACTGAACCGCTTGACTCCAACTGTACCTATTCACTCAACTTTGGAGAGGCAATCGCAGACAACAATGAGAACAATCCGTTTTATGGACTTTCCTACAGTTTCTCAACCGGCAAAGAAATTGATTCACTGATGCTCAGTGGAACAGTTATGGATGCCACTACCCTATTCCCGATAGCAAATGCAAATGTTGCCTTATTCCTTCAGGATAAAGATTCAACTGTTATTACAACCAGACCGGATGCGGTTGCCAGAACAGACAAATGGGGTTACTTTACTGTCAGGAATTTGAAAAACATGCCTTATCATGTATTTGCATATACCGACGACAATACCAACAACAGATACGACCAGGGGAATGAGAAAATTGCCTTCCTGGATACAGTTGTTACACCCGTAAAGGTAATGAAGAAGGATTCACAAGAACTGCAGTACTACGATCCAAAGGACACTTTGGCTTGTCTGTCAAGGCCTTCTGAAGTGGAACTTCTCATATTCAAGGAGAATCCTACAGTACAGTTCATTAGAGAAAACAAGCGTTTCTCAAGAAGGGGAATGGGTATAAAATTCAATGCTGCTGATGCCAAGATCGATTCTATAGGAATAGACGGTATTGCTAATGAAAGGCTGATTACTCAGAACAACATTACAAAAGACTCCCTTACCATCTGGATAAAGGACGGCAATAAAGTTGCAGATACGCTGAGACTCGCAATCAAATATCACAAGACAGATTCAACAGGCACACTTGTACCTTCAGTAGAAAAATTCAAGATGGTAGCTCCAGCCGAGAAAAAACAACAAAGGAAAGGAGCAAGACAGAATGACGGAGAAAAAGGACAGATGCCTGAAAAGAGAAAGGACCTTCTTGAGGTTTTTGTTAATGCCAACAATAAAATGGTAGAGCAGGAAGGGATAATACTTCAGTTCAAGGAACCGCTTGCCCAAATGTTCACCGACAGCATATCTTTCAAAATGAAAACTCCAAGAATGATAGAGAGCAATGTTGAGTATACAATAGAACATGATTCGCTGGATATAACCAGATATATTGTACGCCCGACCAACCCGTACATAAGAGGCAATGATTATACTCTGATTATTCCTAAAGCAGCATTAAAGGATATCAACGGATTTACCAATGATTCTCTTGAAACTAAAATATCGCTGCCGAATGATGAAAATTTGAGTTCCCTTTCATTGGAGATCAAAAATGTTGATTCCCGATATATAATAGAACTCATCAATCCTGCAAGAAGCCAGGTTTTCAGGAAATATATAGTGTCTGAAGATTGTGAGATCATTTTCCCGTACCTTTCTGCAGGAGAATACTCTATAAGAATAACAGAAGACATAAACAACAACGGCATTATTGACACAGGAGACCTTCTTTCAAGAAAACAGCCGGAGAAAGTGCTTCTGTACAAACTGGAAGACGGAAAAGATATAATTAAGATAGCAGAAAGGACAGAACTTGTACAAACAGTGGATATTGACACAATGTTTGGCAAAAAGGACGAATAATGAAAAAAATAAAGATTCTAATATTGGCAATCCTTGCCTGTGCAACATTTGAAAGTTACGGACAGAATGTTATAGAAAATGAAGAGGCAAACCTTAAGGAATTTGACCTTTACTCATTTAAGGATGCGGCTATTTCAGTAAAGGACAGCACTGTCCTTTACCAGCATCTTGTAGGTGTAAAGTTCGGATATGCAATGTCCAATGTAAAGTTCAGCCAGTCTGGCAACCATAAAGGGATAACTTCAACCCAAAATTTTGGAATATATTATACATATTTCCATTCATTGCTCGGGAATATGCCTTATTTTGGAATGCAGATTGGACTTGAATCAACAGAACTAGGTTATACACACGTTACAGAGGTATCCGACAATACATTCGAAGAGGCAGAGCAACGGTATTCGGCAATAACATTGCCATTGATTTCATTGTTCAGGTATGATATTTCCAGGGTAAGGCTCTTGCTTGGAGCAGGTGGATACGGTTCATACATATATGATACAAGCCTGCCTGGAGGCATACCGGAAACAACAAACAAATTTGGATTTGGTCTGATGGGTCAGGGTGGTTTTGCGCTGAAGTTCCATCCTGTGGAGATTCATTTTGAGGCGAGTTACAAATACGGGCTCACCCATTTTGTAGATCCTAAAATTTATTCAGAACAATATTGGCTCTACACACATCAGAACCAGTTGCAGCTGAGTGTAGGATTACATTACAATTTTGGTGGAAAATATTTTAAAAAGAGAAATTAATGTTGGTTCAATTAGTATCTGCAGGGAACTGTGAAATAGGGATGAAATACCCTGTAAGAGTTCAGACAATGTGCAATACATTCACTCAGGATGTTGAAAAATCAGTTGCACAATGCGAAGAGATGGTTGCAGCAGGAGCAGATCTTATAAGGCTCACTACACAAGGCCTTAAAGAGGTTGAGGCATTGAAGGAAATCAAGGCCATTCTAAGGGGCAAAGGTATTAATACTCCTCTAATTGCAGATGTCCATTTCAGTTCAGAAGTAGCCATTGAAGTTGCAAAAGTGGCAGATAAGGTAAGAATAAATCCGGGCAACTTTGCAAAAGACCATGAAGAAGCTTGCAGACAACTCAAAAAATTCCTCGATGTATGCAAGGAATACGGCACGGCTGTAAGGATAGGTGTAAACCACGGATCTTTGGGAGAGAGAATAATAAATAAATACGGAGATACTCCTCTTGGAATGAAAGAGGCTGCAATGGAGTGGATAAAAATGTGTGAGGAAAATGAATTCTACAATCTTGTAATATCACTCAAGGCCAGCAATACCATTGTAATGGCAACAGCATACAGGCTTCTTTGGAAAGAGATGACCGCGAACTCAAAAATATACCCTTTGCATCTTGGAGTTACCGAAGCAGGCAACGGTGATACAGGAAGAATAAAATCTGCAGTGGGTATAGGATCTCTGCTTAAAGAAGGTATAGGCAATACAATCAGGGTTTCACTTACAGAGGATCCTGTAAATGAAATACCTGTCGGGAAGATAATTGCAGATTATTTCGATAGCGGAGAGTATAAAAGCAATCTGGCTAAAATAGGCGAAATTGAACCGGGGACAGTTCCACATTGCGACTATGATAGCAGCAGCTGGGATGAATTCATAATCAAGGCTTCATGCGACTTTGGTCCAATGCTGCTGGATAAGGTAATTGATGATTTCACTTTAACAGCAAAAATCAATGGAGAGATTGTTCCAGACAATAAACTGGAAGATTTCAAGGACAACCTGCAGCAGGCTGCAAGGAGAAAATTCACCAAACCTGAGTACATAGCTTGCCCGGGTTGCGGCAGGACACTTTACAATCTTGAGGAGACCTTCAATGAGGTTAAAAGAAGGACATCGCATCTCAAAGGTGTCAAAATAGCAATTATGGGTTGCATTGTTAACGGCCCGGGAGAGATGGCAGATGCAGATTTCGGATATGTAGGAGAAGGCAAGGGAAAAGTAGCCATATATAAAGGGAAGGAGGCAATTTTGAGAAGTGTACCTCAAGAAGAAGCAATTGACAAGCTTCTTGAAATAATAGAAAAAAATCCGTTGGAATAATACCAACGGATTTTTTTATCTGATAACATTAAAAGTATCGGCATCCATCCAGGCAGGGAATTTGTACCTGAAATCATTAAGAGCATCAATATCAATCTCAGCTGAAAGAACCTGAGTGCGGGAACCGTCACAATCCGTAACGAAAACCTCTTCCGCAATTGAACCTCCCTTAAAATTATACATCTGCGAACTTGGGCAATAAACACACATGGGATCATTGCCATCCCTGTTCACAAAAATGGAGTAAGCCATATTCTCGATAGCCCTGGCACGTATCAACGGCTCAATTGCATCTATCCTCACCTGAGGGAAATTGGCAATATTAATAAGGACATCATACTTGTTGCCGATATTCCTGCTCCATACTGGGAAACGGATATCGTAACAGACATTGAGAGCAATCCTTACGCCATTATAATTAACAATACATTTCTCTTCACCTCTTGTGTAATGGTAGTTCTCCTCACCCATTCTGAACAAGTGACGTTTGTCATAACTTTCCCAGCTGCCATCGGGTTTGACAAAATAAGCCCTGTTGAACACTTCCCTTCTGTTCTGGGTATAAGGGAAAGAACCCAAAACAGCAATGTTGTTATCCTGGGCAAACTTGCACATCCACTTGAGTGTTTCTCCAGCAGCATCCTCTGCAAGAGCCGTATTCATTGTAAAGCCTGTAGAAAACATCTCCGGCAGAACAAAGAGATCTCCGGGATTTTCCAATTGTGAGAAAATTGATTCTATCTTTGAGAAGTTTTTCTTTTTGTCTTCCCAAGCAATATCCAAAGAGCAAACTGTAATTCTCATCACTTTTTGTAAATTTTGTTCATAACCAAAGCAATGGCACCGTCACCAGTAACGTTGCATGCAGTACCGAAAGTATCCATTGCTATATAAAGGGCTATCATAAGTCCCTGCAAATCTTCATTGAAACCGAGCATTGAAGCCAGGAGACCCAATGCAGCCATAATTGCTCCACCTGGAACACCAGGAGCTGCAACCATAGTAATTCCCAACATGCATATGAAACCTGCAAACAAATCAATTCCGTGCGGCATACCTTGCATCCATAGAATTGCAAAAGCACATGCAACAATCTTGAGCGTACTTCCTGCGAGGTGGATTGTAGCACAAAGTGGAATTACAAAACCGGCAAGCTTTTCATCCACTCCATTTTTAATGGCTTGTCTCAATGTTACAGGAATTGTAGCGGCTGAAGACTGGGTACCTAAAGCAGTAACATAGGCAGGCAACATATTTATAAGTAAACGGAACGGATTCTTCTTGACAATTGAACCGGCAATGATAAACTGGATAAGAAGCAAAGAAACATGCATTACAAAGATAATTGCTATTACCTTAATGAAAAGTCTCATAATTGCACCTGCTTGCCCTTCAGCACCTATCTGAAGGAAAATTCCAAAAATGTAAATTGGCAAAAGAGGTATTATTACTCCCGATATAACCTTATTGATAAGGTCCCTGAACTCAAGAAGACCGCTCTTTAACCTGTTACCCTCAATGGCACACAATCCAAGACCCATAACAAAAGCAAAGACCAATGCTGTAGTAACACTGAAAAGAGGAGGCATCTCTACTGTAAAATATGGAAGTATCTTGTTTGCATGAGCAATGCCGGTACTTAAAGCGTTTGATGAATCCAATATCAGGGGATAAGTGAAATCGCAAGTAAAATATGAAAAGAAACCGGCAAAAAGGGTAGAGCCGTATGCAATTGCAGCTGTAACTGCCAGCAGTTTGCCTGCACCATTTCCAAGTTCAGCTATACCCGGAGCAACTAGACCTACTATAATAAGAGGAATGGTAAAGCCCAGAAAATTTCCAAAAATTCCATTGAGAGTAACAAAAGCCCTGTTAAGGAACTCCGGGAAAAAGAATGAACATCCAATTCCCAATGCAATTGCAATCAATACCCTTGCCAATAGAGGCAGTTTTTTTAACTTGTCAAACATATCTGAAAAATTAATTGTTGCATTCCTGCGTGTTAAGTTTTTCTATAAGCTGTTCCTTTACATAGTCACCTTTTTCAGTAGTTGTATCAAACCTGGAAAGCTCACTTTTGAAGAAAAACAGTTTGAGGACGGCAAACATTATGAACAATTTTATAAGCACAATTGCCCAAAGGTATTTGCCCAATGTCATGCCTGCAAAACCGTCTATGTAAAACTGGAATATTTTCTTAACACTTACACCCATATAATCTTTAAAATTAGTTATTTTTGTACAATAAAACAAAATAGATGAAAAAATATCTGAGGATTTTAAGAATTTCTATAGCCACAATCGTTTTTGTAACAATTACATGTGGTTTCTTGAACATGAGTGGCGGCAACCATCTGTCAAGAATGGTTCTTCATACACAATTTACACCTGCACTCGTATCAATATTTACAGGTTCGGCACTGGCATTTGCACTGCTTACCATAATGACACTACTTTTTGGCAGGGTATACTGTTCATTTCTGTGCCCCCTTGGAATTTTCCAGGATATAATTACCAGAATATCAAATATTGCAAAAAAAAGGGCCAACGGAGGCAAGCTTCCCCGACAAAAGTATACTGTGCCCCACAATACACTCAGATATGCCATTTTAACAATTACTGCCGTGTGTCTGGTTGCCGGATTCACCTACCCTCTTGCCCTTCTCGACCCATATTCGAACTATGGTAAAATTGCCGGTCAGGTATTCGGTTCATTGGAACTTGCCATAAGCAACATGTTGTCGGGAATATTCCCTTCAATGTTCTATGTGCAGGAATATGTGACTGTTGGGCTATATGCATTCATATATTCCATTTTCTTCATGCTGGTTGTGGTTATATTCAGTGCCGCAAAAGGGAGACTTTATTGCAATACAATTTGCCCTGTAGGTTCATTCTTGGGACTGTTGAGCGGATTCTCTCTATTCAAACCTGTGATAAACAAGGAGATGTGCGTAAAATGCAACCAATGTGCAACAAAATGCAAAAGCAACTGCATTAACCTGGAGACTAAAGAAATAGATGCTACAAGATGTGTAGCATGCTACAATTGTATAACAGCGTGCAAACGTGGGGGTGTTTCATTTGTCCCAACCTGGTTCAGGAAAAAGGGAACAGAAGATCCTCACAATAGAACTATAGAGAACAAAGAGAGACGAAATGCACTTATAGCAATGGGAGGCTTTGCGGCAGCCGTTGCAGCAAGAAGTTTCATTTTCCCTAAAGCATCATACGCTGGCGGAAATCCAGTATCAGACAATACAACCCCAATAATGCCTCCCGGTGCAAGAAACCTTACTGCATTCAAGGATGCATGTACAGCCTGCCATGCATGTGTGGCAGCTTGTCCAAACAACATCATCAAACCGGCATCTTTTGAATACGGTTTAGACGGCATTATGCTCCCTACAATCAATTACGGCAAGAATTTCTGCAAATACAGCTGCAATACATGTACTCAAGTATGCCCTCACGGAGCATTGGAACATATTTCATTGGAGGAAAAACAACATACACGTATTGCATTGGCAACTTATGACCCTACAAGTTGTGTTATAGTTACAGACGGTGTAAAATGTGGTGCCTGCTCCAGAAGATGTCCTGCTGAGGCAATTCAGATGAAAGAGAATCCGGTTGTGCCGGGACAGTTCCTGCCAAATGTAGATTCCGCTGAATGTATCGGTTGCGGTGCCTGTATGGATGTCTGTCCTGCATTGCCGAAAGCAATTACAATTAAAGGTGTAACGGTGCAGACAAAGATTTCATAAAAAAAAAGCAGAAGATCAACTTCTGCTTTTTTTATTTGCCTTCCGCAGCTTTTAGGGTATTTACCATCAATGAAACTATAGTCATTGGCCCTACCCCACCGGGAACCGGTGTAATATATGATGCTTTAGGTGCAACAGTTTCAAAATCAACATCACCTACAAGGCGGAAACCGGCCTTCTTGGTTTCATCGGGAATACGGGTAATTCCAACATCAACTATAACTGCACCCTCACTTACCATATCTCCCTTAAGGAATGCAGGTGAACCAAGGGCTGCAATTATAATATCTGCCTGTTTGGTGAAGTACTCAATATTCTTTGTGCGGCTATGGCAGATTGTAACTGTACAGTCACCCGGCTCATCCTTCAACGAAAGAAGATTTGCCAAAGGTCTGCCCACAATATTGCTTCTGCCTATAATTACACAATGTTTTCCTTTGGTCTGAATCCCATATTCAGAAAGGAGTCTGAGGATACCATAAGGAGTTGCAGGAAGGAAAGTAGGCAATCCCAACATCATTCTTCCAACATTTTCCGGATGGAATCCGTCCACATCCTTTTTAGGATCAATTGCATTAATAACAGCATCTTCATCAATATGGGACGGTAAAGGGAGCTGAACAATAAGGCCGTCTATATCATCATTTGCATTAATCTCCTTAATTCTGTCAAGCAATTCCTGCTGCTGGATTTCCTGTGGGAACCTAAGTAAAGTAGACTTGAACCCAACCTGGGCACAAGCCCTCTCCTTATGGCCTACATAAGTCTGGCTGGCGCCATCATTTCCTACAAGAATGGCAGCAAGATGAGGGCGTTTTCCCCCTTTTTCAACTATATCCTTAACGGTTTGTGCAATTTCGAGCTTTATCTTGTCTGAAGTTGCCTTACCATCCAATATTATCATAACTGTTACTGTTTAGCGTCTTCTCATACCTTGCATGGCTTTCATGGCACCCATCTTGTTCTTGATACCGCCACCGGCCATAACTTTCATAACTTTTCTTGTATCCTCAAACTGTTTGAGCAGTCTGTTCACCTCTACTATTGTTGTACCGCTACCTTCGGCAATTCTCCTTCTTCTGCTGCCATTGATAACGTGAGGATTGTTTCTCTCAAATGGGGTCATCGACTGTATGATTGCCTCTACACCCTTGAATGCAGAGTTGTCCAGATCCACATCTCTCAAAGCCTTGCCTACACCAGGAAGCATTGAAGCAAGATCCTTGATGTTACCCATTTTCTTTATCTGCTGAATCTGGTCATAGAAATCAGAAAGGGTAAACTGGTCTTTGATGAGTTTTTTATGGAGCTTTTTGGCCTCCTCCTCATCAAACTGTTCTTGAGCTTTCTCAACAAGGGAAACAACGTCTCCCATACCAAGTATACGGTCTGCAATACGTTTAGGATGGAAAACATCCAAGGCCTCCATCTTCTCGCCTGCACTTATGAACTTGATAGGCTTGTTCACAACCGCCCTGATTGAAAGGGCTGCACCACCTCTTGTATCACCATCAAGTTTGGTAAGTACCACACCGTCAAAATCTAGCCTGTCATTGAAAGCTTTTGCAGTTTCAACTGCATCCTGACCTGTCATTGAGTCAACAACAAACAGAATCTCAGTAGGGTTGATAGCTTCTTTAATTGCAGCTATCTCATCCATCATCTGCTCATCAACTGCAAGACGGCCAGCTGTATCTACAATTACAAGGGAATATCCCTCAGCTTTAGCCTTTGCAACGGCATTTTTTGCAATAGCAACAGGATCCTTTGAACCCTCCTCTGTATATACTTCAACACCTATCTGTTGTCCAAGAACTTTCAACTGGTCAATAGCTGCAGGCCTGTAAACGTCACCTGCTGCCAACAGAACCTTCTTTCCCCTTTTTGTACGGCAGTTCAATGCAAGTTTTCCCGAAAAGGTAGTCTTACCTGAACCCTGAAGACCCGCAACAAGGACAATTCCCGGCTCCCCTTTAATATTTATGTCAGTTGCCTCGGAACCCATAAGCTTTGTAAGCTCATCGTGCACAATCTTAACCATCATCTGGCTTGGCTTAACAGCCTTAAGCACGTCCTGTCCGAGAGCAATCTTCTTTACATCATCACAAAATGTCTTTGCAATTTTATAGCTGACATCTGCATCCAACAACGCCTTCCTTACATCCTTGAGTGTTTCGGCAACATTGATTTCGGTAATTTTGCCCTCACCTTTAAGGATTTTGAATGAACTCTCTAATCTGTCAATTAAATTTTCAAACATATCTAAAATCTTTCTCAATAAATTACAAATAATTGAGGAGAATCTGGTATCCCTTCTCATTCACAACAGACTGCAAATGATATTTTACCAACTCACGGTGGTAATTGGCAGAATCCTCAAAATATTTGAAACCATCTTTATCCCACTTATAAAACAATGCAATTGCTGAGGTGTAGAAAAGAGTTGTATATTCCATATCCAAATCTTCCCTGTACAATCCCTGTTCAATACCCATCTGAAGATTTCTCATCACAAGTATAGAATAGAAGTTGCTCCTCTCTGTAAATTTGGAGAGGTTAAGGCTGGATGAATATAATGAAATGTCCTTCAAGAAGACATGTCCCAGCTTGTTAACCTCATTTGAAATGATAACAGAAACCGCAAAAAAGGCATCAATGGCATTCTCACTATTGAGTGTTGCCATTTGTATTTCCTTTTCCAGATTGGCATAAAAATAAGTAACAACCGTACCAATCAGCTCCTGTTTGCTGTTATAGTTGTTATATAAGGTCTTTTTAGTCAATCCAAGCTCGCAGGCTATCTCCTCCATATTGAGGGTTAGCCCACGTTGCTTGAAAAGTTCAAATACCTGTTGAGTATATTTGTCTTTAGAACTTACTCTAGGCATATAAATTACTATAGTTCGTCTGAGTAGTATGCTTTGGCAATGTCTCTCTGGTTATATTTCATAGCCATAACCTGTCCATAAGCACCAGCAGTATGAAGAGCTACAAGATCACCTCTCTGAGTCTGAGGAAGAATAATGTTCTTGCCCCACTGGTCGCTGCTCTCGCAAACAGGACCTACAACATCGTATCTCATTCTGCGTTTAGAAGTAGAAGTAAGGTTCTCAATAGCGTGATGAGCCTGGTACAATGCAGGACGGATAAGGTCGTTCATACCTGCATCAAGGATAGCAAATTTCTTCTTCTGTCCAACTTTAACGTAAAGTACTCTTGAAATCAGGTGACCGCACTGTGCAACAATTGCCCTGCCCGGCTCAAAGTGAACCTGCTGACCAGGAGCAACTATCAAGTTCTCATTGATGAGTTTGAAATACTCCTCAAATGAAGCGATAGGGTTCTCGTTAGGGTTAACATAATCAACGCCCAAACCGCCACCAAGATTAAGGTTAGGAATGAACATGCCTCTGTCTGTGAACCACTGCTGAAGCTCAGCTATTCTGCCACAAAGTGTCTTGAATACACCAAGATCCAAAATCTGTGAACCTACATGGAAGTGAAGACCAATAAGCTCAACATTCTTGCACTCCTTGAACAAGTTTGCGAAATCCTCAAACATCCAAGGGCTTACACCAAATTTGTTCTCTTTAAGACCTGTAGAAATGTATTTGTGGGTATGGGCGTCGATATCAGGGTTGATACGCAAAGCAATCTTTGCAACTTTACCCATACCTGCAGCAAGGTCGTTGATAACCTTAACCTCAGGAACAGACTCGCAGTTGAAGCTGAAAATACCTGCCTTAAGAGCTGTCTTGATCTCTTTATCTGATTTACCTACACCTGCATATACAACGTTCTCAGCGCCAAAGCCTGATTTGATGGCCAAAGCAACCTCATTACCGCTCACACAGTCTGCACCAAGACCTGCATTCTTGATCTTCTCAAGAATTCTTGCATTAGCATTTGCCTTAAGGGCAAAGTGTGCATGGTAACCATACTTTTTAATCTGTTGGGTGTAAATGTCCAAAGTCTTGTCCAACAACTCCATGTCATAATAGTAAAAAGGAGTCTCAATGCTCTGGAAAGCGGAAATAGCAGATGCTGTAATCATAGTTTCTTATATTTTAATCGATTAATTTTTAATTTTCCTATAATCTGCAAAAATAACATTTTTTTGGTTAAATTTGTCTCAATTTTTCTATAAAGTGAAATTATATTAAAAAATTATAACTTAACCACACATTTAAAGATGAGAAAAATTGCAAGTATTACATTATTTGTAATATTGGTCGTGATGCCATTTATAACTGAGGCTCAGGACAGTTATAAAATCAAAGGTAAAATTGTGGCAGCAACTGGAGAAGGATTGTCGGGAGCAAGGGTAAACCAGAAAGACACCTACCTGTTTGCATACACAAATGAAAACGGAGAATTTGAATACACTGCTACTGATGAGAATGCAGTTGTAACAGTAACACTCGAAGGTTACAATACATATAAGGCAAAGGCTGGCTCAGACTTTTCCAATGTCATTTTGTATAAGGATGTAAAAATAAAGAGATCGTGGCAGCTTCAGTTCTCATTCCTTGAGGAGACAATGTCTGCAGATACACCTGATGCACTTTTTGAAGAATGTACAAGCAATTACGGAGCCGGATTCACATTTGGCAAGACATTCTATTTTAAAGGCAGGCCAAGCAGCAGGAATATAGTTAAATTTGGAATAACAGCAGACTGGCTCAATGCAGGATACAGTTATTACGAGTTCAATGACATATTTTATGACCAGACAATAAACTCAAATCTCACACATATAAACGCAGGCATGCAGTTGGGAGGAACTCTTACCTTCTTCCCTCAGAAACTGATAAATATCCAGTTATACGGCAAATATTCACCATGTTATTCCTTGATGAATTTGAAATATGATGAAATCAGCGCAACATATTCCGGATTTACAAACGGATATGCAGCTGGTGCAAACATTTCAATTGGTTTCTTTGGAGTTGGTGTTGAATACAGAAGCCATAGCGGAACATACGCTCCAGGCGGTGATGAACTTTATGGCGACAGAATTCCTGCAATAGGACAGATTCTAAGTTCTGAGCCTACCATCAATTTTACAGGATACAGGGCATACATAACATTCAAATTCTAAATTTAAGGAAACGTACAATGAAAAATATACTTACAATTGCAATCATTTCCATAATGGCACTATGCGCATGTGAAAATGAAACATACGTGGACCACTCATTTCAGGGAACAGTAAACCAGATATCAAATCCTGATGCACCTGCAATTTATGAAGCAGTGGACTTGGGCTTGAGTGTAAAATGGGCTCCATACAACATTGGTGCAAAACAGGCTCACGAATACGGCAACTACTATGCATACGGTGAAACTTCCACCAAAGATTCATATTCAAACGACAACTATTCTGCTCCAACAAACAAAAACAGTTTTGGCAACATCATATCTACAGATTCAGATGTTGCAACCAAAGCTTGGGGCAAGAACTGGAGAATGCCTTCTTCAGAAGAGATAGCCGAACTGAGAAAATGCAACTGGGAAGAGACAGAAATAAATGGTGTAAAGGGATTGAAAATCACCAGCAGAACAAATGGCAATTCAATTTTCCTTCCTGCAGCCGGCATATATACCGACAACAAACTGTACGAGCACAACAATAAAGGCTTCTACAGAAGCGGAGACAACAGACGTGCAGATTTTGATTATTTCACCAATCCCGACGGAGACCACTACGGATTTAGCGTAAGGGCGGTACTTTCTGCAGCAGGCGAGCAGACAAGCAACATTACAATACCTGAAGAAAATGAAGCAATAGATTTAGGTTTAAGTACAAAATGGGCACCATATAACATAGGTGCTTCAAATGCATACGGATTTGGCAACTACTATGCATTCGGAGAATTGGAGCCCAAAACAAATTACACAGAAGAGAATTACACAGAACCCACCGAATTCAACTGTGAAGGGGGCATAGAAATGAGCAACTCGGATGTTGCAACTGTAAAATGGGGTAAAAACTGGAAAATGCCATCTGCAGCTGATATTAATGAACTCTTTGAGCGCTGTACAATAAGATCAACAAGATATGAAGGAATATTGGGATACGAATTTGTAGGGCCAAACGGCAATACAATGTTCCTTCCATTCGGAGGATTCATGGATGATTACAAACCATCTGAAAAAGGGATGGAAGCATTTCATTATTGGAACTCGGACTTTAACCTTGAATCCCAGGAGAAATATAGAGGACTTCCAGTAAGACCTGTTCTTATAACAAAAGTGCCACAAAACAAGACTTTTCCTGCACCTGCACCTGAAGAGTCTGTAGATTTGGGCCTTTCTGTAAACTGGGCACCATATAACGTAGGTGCAACAACCGAAACCGAAACCGGAAACTACTATGCCTGGGGCGAGACAGAATTCAAGGACTCATATTGTGAGCACAACTATACAGCTCCTGTTGAAATGAACTCAAGAGGTGGCATCTCAGGCACAAAACACGACGTAGCACACGTAAAATGGGGCAATGGCTGGAGAATGCCAACAGAAGATGAGATAAATGAACTATGGACAAAATGTGAATGGTCTACACAAGAAGTGAACGGTGTCAAAGGTATAAGCATAAAGGCAATTAACGGCAACTCCATATTCTTGCCTTTTGGCGGCACATTGGATTACAATGGTTTAAATGAAGAAAATATTGAGGGATACTACAGAAAAGACTTGTCCGATAAAATCAATTGCAAACTATATTACTTTGACAACAGATTCATTGGAGCACTGGTCAGACCGGTTATTGATAATGACAATCTCAATGATGACGATGATGTCAGCAATATAGATTTGGTTAATGTAAAAACTGACAATTATTCAGATTTCAATTACTACAGATTGGAAATTGGCGGCGCACAAGGTGAAATGTACATGAATTTTGACCTAAGTATCACATTAAATGAAAATCTGTCTGAAAACAGCTTTGCAGACTATGGGATAATCCTGTATAGAGGAGAAAGGGAAATTGCCAAAATTTCAAAATCTATGGAGGGGTACTATGATTTTTCAGAGCAATGTGCTGTCAATGTTGACAACAACCAATATAACGCATTTGGAATGTCACACATTGGAGAAGTAGTGCTGTATAACCAAAGCAGAATGCAGGAGAATTATGTTGCAAAACCTGCCCAGTCGTATTTGAGGATAAGATTAAAGGCCGATCATAATGATTTCTTCTATTTTTATGACAACATGTATATTGCATCTGCCACAAAATCGTTCAAATACAAAACATATTTTACAAAGGAAGACATAAATGGCATTATAACAGAAACTGTACAGGATGATCTCAAGCCATTTGAACTCAATTATATTCAGCAACCAAGTATGCGTATGGGTCTGGAAAATGTAACAGTAACACATTACGGAGACAATTCAATAAATGTAGACCATCACCACAACTTCAATATGACTGGAATGCTTTTCGTTGACACATTATATTTGGTAAGGGCAGAATGTGACATTGAAGATGTATACGACGTTTCAACATACAAATTCAACAAGAAAAATATTGAGACTTTCATCTGGCAGCATGATGGCGGCTGTGGATATCTGACAAACTTTTCATTCAATAAGGGAGAATATACAAGCTACAAACTTATGTACGGTGAATGTATTCTTAAAAAAGGTAATGATATAGACACTTTGAGATCCAACCCTATACTTATAGATTACAGCAAAGAAGATGAAAGCATTATGACAGTTCCTGAAATCCCGGGATGGCCAGAAAAAGTAAATTTTGGAATTACTGAAATTATCAGAAAATAAATATACTATGAAAAAATCATTATTTCTTTTAGCACTAATGCTCATTATGATTGGCAATACATCAATGTTTGCCCAGGAGCAATTAAATGATACAGAATCATATAAAGACAAGGTTATTCATATAAATATTGGATATTCTCAAGCAGAAATTGAGCCGAGCAGTGAATCCCTATATCTGGAAACTGCCAACAACATCAAATCAATGGCAGGTTTGACAATGAATGTGGGAGGCACATATTTCTTCAACAAAAAAACTGAGTTCCGTCCAATTAAAGCCGGTTTGGCAATCGATTTCATCAATGGAACATATAACATGTATGAAGAAGATAAATTTTATACACATCAAAACAATTATGATATTACAATTGATGAGTTGAAGGTTGGATTGGGAATTGGTCCCGCAATTGTTTTCTCCCCTGCAAAAAAATTGAATATTCAGGCCAGTGCCAAATATTTGCCGGCTGTGTCACTCCTGAACTTTGACACACATGGAGATTTGAGCGAATTTATAGGATTTTCAAATGGTTTCTCCTTAGGAGTAAGTTTATCATACAACTGGCTTGGTTTTGGAGTAGAGTATTTTATAGATGCTGTCAAATACAAGCATTTGGATGAGGACACCCAATACATAGATGACAATCCCGAAAGGACCCCTGTTTCTGAAGTGTTTGGTGTAAGGGACGGTAAATTGAAAACCAATGGAATCAGGGCATTCATCACATTCAGATTCTCTCAGAAAAACAAGAAATAAAAAAAAAGGAGGGGCAACCCTCCTTTTTCCATATCAAATATAATTGCTATCTGTTGCAGTGCTGTTCTCTCAACAAATCAAGAACAGTCTTAACTGGGTTGAAAGTGATAAGCGGTGTCTCAACAAACTGTGTATTCCAGTCGCTCATTGCACCATTCCATAAACCTGGAAGTTCCTGGGCCTTAAGAGGTCTTCCCTGGAAACTCTTCTCTGAGATGAAACCTGTTTTAGGATCAGTATGTTTCAAAAGGTCATATTTCTCACCCTTATAGTTCTTTACTGCACAAACAAGATCTACCGGATTGAAATGGGTAGCACCCTGCATTGCATTCAAAGCCTGAGGATTGTTCTTGTCAATCTGTGCAGCCTCAAGAATCTGGAGTGAAGTTGTACCGTCCTCATCTTTTATAACATAAGGACCACCGCCAGGCTCACCTTCATTCTTCACCATACCGCAAACACGTACAGGGCGGTCCAGTTTAGCCTTAAGGACAGCTACAAGCTCTGCAGCAGGCATCTCAGGTACTGCAACACAGAACTCTTCCTCCATAAATGCCTTAATCTCAGCCAATGGAGCATCAGCACCTTTCTCCTCCAACTGTTTCAAATAACAGAATACTTTCTCCTGAAGCTCAGTTGCCTTACCAACAAGAATCTTCTTCCAACGGATTGTCTCATCAAGCAAAGACTCCTTAACAACATTGTCAATATTCTTTATTACAAGAACATCTGCATCAATATCATTCAAGTTTGCAAGAAGCGCACCGTGTCCGCCCGGACGGAAAAGAAGCGATCCGTCATCTTTAGTGAACGGCTTGTTCTCCATATCAACTGCAACTATATCAGTTGAAGGCTGCTGGTTAGTGAAAGTCACATGATATTTGCAACCGAAACGCTCCTCATATTTCTCCTTAACCTGAGCATACAACTCCTCAAAACCTTTCTGGTGCTCAACAGAAACGGTAACAACCATCCTTACATCACCGTTCGCATCTTTAGCATACAATGCACCCTCTACAAGATGCTCCTCAAACGGGGTCCTGTTCTCGTTCTCATATTTGTGGAACTGGATAAGACCTTTAGGCATTGAGCCGTAATTCCAAGCCTTTGGGTAAAGGGTAAGGTTAAGTATGTTCTGTGCATCAAAGAAAGGGAACAAAGTAATGTTCTCAACAAATTTTGCAGCAGGAGAACCCTCTTTAAGCTTCTCGCCGGCTTTAAGGGCATCAGCAGCCTCAAAAAGATCCTTGAACATTCTGGTTGCCGCACCGCTGGCAGGAACA
>JAEIGA010002221.1_pt1 | contig 31060 bp, 19 predicted proteins | sample 9270691 | NCBI WGS metagenome assembly JAEIGA01 (sample SAMN17057246, study PRJNA624740) | gut metagenome | biome: biome; isolation source: fecal sample | host: Bos grunniens | place: China: Xizang | collected 2019
TAAAGCAAGCCATTTTGGAGAAGTAAGGAATTCGTAACTGTAAGCAATAGAATCTTTTTTGAAGTAATCTCCAAGACTCCAGTTTCCAAGCATTTCAAAACAAGTTAAGTGGCTTGGATCTCCAACTTCATCAATGTCGCCTGTACGTACACATTTTTGATAATCTGTTAAACGAGTTCCAGCTGGGTGTGGTTCACCAAGTAAATATGGAACTAAAGGATGCATCCCTGCTGTTGTGAATAAAACAGAAGGATCATTTTCTGGAATTAAAGACTGACCAGAAATTTCAGCGTGATTTTTACTTTTAAAAAACTCAATATATTTTGAGCGAAGTTCGTTTGCATTCATAACTTAGCATTATATAGAAAATCACTAATATTGTAAATTAGACACACATACTCTGTAATCAACAATCAAAAAAAAATGTTAGTTTTGCTCTGTAGCATTTTCCAAAACTTTTTCAATAATGTAACTTTTTCCTTCTACAGAATAACAATCTGTTGGCGTAATTTTTACAGGAGTTAAAGTTATTTCATCATAATTTGTAACAGTTTTTTCTACAGTTTTCTTTTTCTGCTTTTCTGTAATAACTTTTACACCAAATTTCATAACATAAGTATCATTGAGCATAGAATTTTCATTATCAGAACGGAATTGAATTACATCATAATCTGAAATTTTCATAAAAGAATAAATTCCACTTTCAGAAACATCATTAAATTTGATTGAATAAATTCCATCGCTTAAAGAAAAATGATTTTGATTATCGCTAGTTGCCCATTCTTTGCACGAAGTTAATTCAGTTTCGTACTGCATAATAGAAATATTTTCTTTTGAATTTGAAATTGTACTTTGTGATTGGAATTTTTTATAATTTCCATCCCACAAGTTACTTTCCTTAATAAGAAGTTTAATATCATCACGCAAAGTAATTCTAATTTCATCAATTCCAACCAAAGAAACATCAAAACGACGTTTTAAGTTCATAATTGAAGCATTTACAGTAGTAAGATAAATTCCGTTATGGCGTAAATTGCTGTCTTCCCAAAGATAAACTTCCTGAACACCATCTTTTACAAGAATAATTTCTTTTTTTGGATAATCAAAATATAAATAACGAATGTTAGAATCTACATTTGAAGTTTTGTACCAAAGACCATTCAAAAAAGATGCAAAAGTTTCTACAGTACCGTCTTGAATTCTTGAAAGTTCCTTTGCAACTAGTCTTTTTGAAGTAACTTTAATTTCCTTTGCAAGTTCATATTGATTTGTAACAACATTCCATTTAAATTCCTGTTGAATTTGATTTGTAAACGCCCCATCTTTTTTTTCTTTTTCCGCTTCAGCATCTTTTTCTTCTGATTTATAAACCCAAACAGAAAAACTTTCACCTTTTGAAAGTGACAAATCATAACTTTCAGAACGTTCTGTTTGCTGAACAAAAATAATTCCATCAGAAGAAAAATCACCAATAGAAACAAGTTCGTTATCTTTATCCATTAAAAAAATTTTCATAATGTGAATATTGTCGTTTGTGTCACCCTGAAAAATTAAAGCATTTCTGTGATCACCTGTAATATCCATTCCGTAATAAGAAAAAGTTCTAGACTTTGAAATACCAGTGTAAATTTCAGATAATCTGTCATATTCAGCAGTTGAAACATTGTAAATGCCAGGAATAATCCACAAATCAGGAGAACCAGATTTTTTTACAAGAATAATTTCATCATCATAAGTGTCATTATTAAAATCAAGAGTTATTGTACTAATTAATGTTTCTGTCGATTTTAATGGAACAAAAGTTTTATATTTTTCAGAATCCATACCAGCATTGTACTTATCCTGATCTACTTGATTTTGTTCGGCAGAAACTGGCGTAACAAATTTTGCACTAAAAGATTCTTTTTCATCAGAAAAAATAGAAGATTTTGTAAGAAAAAAAACACCTGTAAGAAAAATTGCAACAAGTAAAAACACAATGGAAATAGTTTTTGTCTTCATACTTTAATTGTAGTGATATTTAACATTTTTCTCAACATCTTAAAAATACATAAAATATAGTAAAATACAATATTTTTACATTTTTTTTGTATAGATTTTTAAGAAACCTGATATATAATTTTATTTATGGAAAACATAAACAAATTTTTTATTTTTTTTGTACTATTGGTAGGATTATTATCACCCGTTTTTGCAGATGATAATAATATTAGTACAAAAAAATACGACGCAACACAAATTGTTGCCATGATGAAGTTTGGGTGGAACCTTGGAAACACTTTAGATGCCTCTAATGGTTATGGGCCAAGAGATTTAAGTACAGAAACTTCTTGGGGACAGCCAAAAACAACAAAAGCCATGATTGACGGACTTGCTAAATCTGGTGTAAAAACAATTAGAATTCCAGTTTCTTGGAATGAACACATAATTGACAAATTTTACACAGTAGACCCAAAATGGATGGCGCGCGTAAAACAAATTGTAGATTGGGCTTATGAAAACGATATGTTCATCATTTTAAACAGCCACCATGACAACTACGACAAGAACGCAAAAATTCCAGCAGGAAAAGGCATGTACTATCCTTCGCAAGAAAACTACGAAGAATCTTCAAAGTATTTAACAAAACTTTGGAAACAAATTAGTGCTCATTTTTATGATTACGACTATCATTTAATCTTTGAAACAATGAATGAACCTCGCCCAAGAGGAACAAATTACGAATGGTGGTATGATCAAAATTCGGCAGTATGCAAAAAATACATGGGAACCTTAAACAAATTAAACCAAGACGTTGTGGACACAATTAGAAACTCTGGCGAAAACAACAAATACAGAATGATTATGGTTCCATCTTTGGCCGCTTCTCCAGATGCAGCGCTTACAAGAGACTTTAGAATTCCTGCAGATGTTGTAGAAAATCGCATTGCAATTTCTGTGCATATGTACACACCATACGATTTTGCAATGGCTTCTCCTGGAGACATAAAATTTACAGACGCACATAAAAAGAATTTAACAAGCATTTACAAACGCCTTAATGAAAAATTTGTAAGTGCAGGTTACCCAGTTGTAATTGGCGAAATGGGAGCAACAAACAAAGACAATTTGGAAGACAGAATTGCCTGGTTTGATTACTTTATTACCGAAGCAAGAAAACACGGAATTATGACTTGCTGTTTATGGGACAACGGCGTTTGGAAAATTAACAAAAACGATCCAAAAGACAAAATTTACAGCGAACACTACGGTTATTACAATAGAACAAAACAAACTTGGTACTTCCCAGAACTTTTAAAAGCATCATTAAAAGCAATGGAAAAATAAAATAATTATTATTACTACAAAAAAGCATACCAATTGAAAAATTTTCTTATTGGTATGCTTTTTTATTTAGGGTTTATTACAAATCCTAAAAACGGCCGAGTCAAGGGCTTGAAGGTCGTGTCCCTTGACCGGACGTATTTCCCAAAACAACAACTAGTAATCAATTACAAACGTTTAATTGCAAGCATTGTAAGGTCGTCGGATTGTTCGTCTTCTTGGATTTGCTCGTAGTCGACGTAGTTTGGCATTGTTTGATTTTCCGTTTTTTTGCCGGCATAAACAGGATATTCACTAAAATGTTTTTCTAGGAACTCGTCAATTTTTTTGTCTACTTTAATGTATTCGTTCTGCTGTCCTTCTGGATTTTTGTACATTCTGTAAACTTTTTCTATAGAAGCAAGGGCTAAAATTGACTCGCTGATTGTGCCTTGTCCTTTTGAAAAATCAAATTCTAGAGTTTCTGTTGCATTTGGATTTTTTTCTTTTGTGAGTACAAATTTTTGTTTGCTAAATACTTTTTCAATAATTTGCTCTATTCGTTCTGTTCCAAATTCTTCTTTTATATCTTCTGTTTTTATTTCTACTTCTTCTTTGTGAGTTTTTGGGTTCATTTTTTTAACTTCAACATTTTGCTGCTGCACTTGGTATTTTTGATTGCGGATTCTTCTTGTTGATTCTTCGATACCGTCGGTGTAGAGATACAAAACATCGCCTTTGTTTAATTGTGTTTTTTCTATTACAAATCCGCCTTTCATATTTACTAAATCTGAAGAGAAAATGCCGGCTGTTGGAGCGGAAGAAAGCGTAATTGTTTTCATTTTTCTTTGGGAGCCATCGTAAATGTGCACAAGGTTGTCGCCGGCATTGCACATGTAGAGTTCTCCGTTTTTCATATTTAACAAACAGATGATTAATGTTGCAAATTTTCCTTTTAGGCCTAGGCTTTCAATAAAATCGTTAATTTGTTCTACTAATTTGTTAAAGTTTATTCCGTTTTTTTGATATGTCCAATTGTTAAAGTAGCGACGGAAAATTGTTGCAACAACTGTCATAATAATTGCGGCTGGAATTCCGTGTCCGGAAGCGTCGCATTTAATTGCTACAAACCATTGATTGTCAAGGCGTTTGTAGTCAAAGTAGTCTCCGGAAACGCCAGATTCCCCTTCGTAATAGCCAAAACATTCAACGTCATTGTCTTTGTATTCTGCGTAAGTTTTTTTGTTATTAAAGCCTGCGTCTACTAATGGCAAAAATGCTTTTTGTACGGCTTTTCCGTCTAAGGAAAGTGCTTCTTCTTCGGCAACAGCAATCATATCGTGAACCATGTTGTTTATTGAGTCACCAAGATTACCAATTTCATCTTTTGTTTTGATTTTTACGTCGTTGCCCCGTAAATCTAATTTATTTTTTGTGCGACCAATTAAGTTTACGTGATTTTCAAGTTTTTTAATTGGTTTTACAAGGATTGAAGCAAAGAAATATGCTCCAAAACCGCCTGCAATAACGGCAATTAATGCTATTAACGCACAGAAAACAATGATTATTTTTATTTCGTTATCTAAGTTTTGAATTAATTCTTTTGTGGAAAGCTCTGCAACTACTACACAATGCAAATAATTTTCCGAAGTTCCTTGTCTGTACAAAACTGGGTAATAGAAAAGATAATCCATTTGATTGCGGTCAAGTTTTTCTGTATCAAAATATGGATACGAGCTGCTATTTGCGTCTGCAATTTGTTCTAGTTGTGAGTCTAAATTATTTCTTAAATCCATTGAGATTTGCGATAGATTTTGCATTTTTTGCTGATCTTCTTCGGCGGTACTTAAAGAAAGTGCGGTTGCTTCCTGTGTCAATTCTTCAATTTTTTTGGAAGTTTGCCCTACTTTTTGATTTACCTCTGTGTCTAATTTTTCAAATTTTTTAAGAATATCTAAAACTTTTTCATCTGTAATTTGAGAAACTCCGTATTCAAAACTGTAATTGTCTATTTTGCTTTCAATTTCTGAATCATTCGATGCCCAAACAAATTTTAAATTTTGGCTACTTTGCGACTGTTCTGGCTGTCCGACAATTGTTACATATTTTACTTCGTCCATTGCAGATTTTTGTGAAGGCAAAGCCGATAATTCAAGAATATTACTTGTTGGGAAAAAGTTTTTTGTTCCAGAAGAAATACTTTTTAGGAGAACTTTCATTTGACTTTGAAGTCCGTCTGCAATTGTTTTTTCCTGAATTTGAATAAAGTTTTTGGCTACTTGAAAAGCAACTGCAATTACTACAATTGTAATTAAAAGGAATGTGAACGCCACAAATTTTCGTTTTACAGATTTTCCGTTTCTTTTTTTCTTGTCTTTGTTTACTAATGGCATAGGTTCTCCTGTAAATATGACATTAATTTCTTTGTATGTTAGTTTTTGTTCTTTTATTTTTTGCAAGTTTGAAAATATTACCCATAATAAAGTAACAGCAATTAAAATTCCAATTATTAAAATGATGATTTTTACAAGTTCAATATTTGCAATTGCATTTTGTGTTATTGGATAATATTTTGGTGGAACATATTCTGATTCTATTTTTATTGTTCCGTTTTGAACTATTTTTATTACATTGTTGCTAAAATAAATTCCGCGGTCTGTATGATGCAAACCAATTCTGTAAGTTCCTTCTTTTATATCTGTTTCAATAAGGACTTGTGTAATTTTTGTATCAGAATTTACTTTATAGTGATTTTTTTCTAATTCTAATGTTGCGTCGTAAGGAGCTTTTCCATCTTGGTCAAGGTAGATTTTGCTGATTGTTCCGTCGTAAGTAAAACCGCCACCGTTAATTGTTAATGTTGTGCTTCCCATTTCATCTGTAAATTGCGAAACTGATGTAATGTATGTACTTGGTTCAAATTTGTTCAATATTAACAATTCTGTTTTTGAATCTCCAAGGTTTCCAACATCGTCAATTGTTGCAACTGAAAAAGCATATACACCATTTTTTAAATTGTAATATTTTTGAGATTGAGTTCTTTGTATTGCATTTTTTTCTGAAAGCTTTCTTTGTTTATTTTTTGATTTTTCATATTTTTTTAACAAAGCGTCAACTTCTTTTGTAACATTTGAACTGCTCATTTTTAAAGGATGACGTTTGCTATGAGAAAGCCTTTTTGGAATTGCACCCAAATATTCAAGTTTGTATGTGTACTGTGCCGCATCTTCTGAGGTTGATTTTTCCCAATTTATTCTAAAGGTGTTGCTGCTTAACATTTTATATTTGTCTGTTTGGGAAATAATGGCAGAAGGAGCGAGCGGTGGTGTTAAATCTAAATAATAAACTAATGTTTCTGTTTGAGACCAGTTTCCTGCATAATCTACAACTTTTACACTTAAATGATATTCACCGTCTTCTGGTGCTTTTAATTTTAAAATATTTTCTTTTGGGAATTTTTGAATTTGTTCTGTTGGTTCTTTTAATTCACCCCATGTGTATGAATATCCCGCAATTTGAGAAGAATCTTCTGGAAATTTTATTTGCGCAGTTATATTTTTTGACCTTGCCTTTTTTTTGCCCGGTGATTTTAAAACTATTGTTGGCTTTTGAACTGTTGTATCTGGCTCAAGCACAGAAATTGAATTTTTATTATTTTTTGATTGCTGCCAGGCAAATGCCAATGTTGGCACAAAATTTTTATTTTTTACAATCAACGGATAAGCAAACGTATTTGAAAAACTATTTTCTGCTAAAGTTTGTTCTTCCCAATAGTTTCCGTTTTTTTCTGCAAGATAAACAGAGTCACGCCCTGTACGAGAGTCAAACCAAACTACATACAATTTGCCATTGTAAGAAAACAAAATTCCGCGACTGGCATTTCCTTTTGTTGAAATTTGATTTAAAGTTGAATTATCCAAATAAATTAAATCTGCACTACTTGAAACATTTACTTTTGAAACCCAAATTGAAGAAGTTATTGAATCTGTTCTTTCCCATGTTAAATAAAGTTCATTGTTAAATTCATACAAAAACGGTCGCTGATTTTGGAATACAGAATAGTCTCTTACTTCATTTTTAAAAAGAGAATTTTGATTTGTTAGTAAAACTGGTGCTGACCAGGAATTTAAATCTTCAGAAGTTGAAGCATAAAGTTGATAAGTTAATCTTCCTGTTTGAGAATTTGCATTTTGTGACTGAAACACCACAAGATTTTGACCAGTTGATTTTACAGGTATTAAAACCGGAATAAATGGATTTAACATATCTTGTGTTGGCGAAAAACTTTTTATATTGCTCCATTTTTTTCCATCATTTGAAGTTGAATATAAAATTGAAAATCTGCTGTTTTTACTTTCTGATACAAACAAGATAAAGCTGTTAGAATTTGTGGCATAAATTCTTGGAGCAAATGACGAACTTGTTGTTTGAATTGTATTTTTTTCAAAAGTTTGACCATAATCTAAAGATGTAAAAACAGAAACTTCAGAAACCCCTGACAAAACAGAGATTGCAATAACATCTTGAACATGAGCTTCTGTATCTTTAGAAATTTTTGCAACTGAAAAAATGTCTGGAACTTCATTAGAATTAGAATAAGAAAACGGTCCAATGGCTCTTTCTTTTTGAACATAATCATCTAACGAAGTGTAAATTCTATAAGAAATCCAGATTTGCTTTTTCTTTGTATCAACTTCCTGCCAAAATAAAAAATCTTTGTCTTGAACTTTTATTGTTACAGGAAATCTTGAGTCTGCATTTGTAATTGAATTTGGATTTTCCCAATAAAACTTTTGTGCAAAAACATTCTGCAAAACAAATAAAAATGCGAGAAAAATTATAATTTTTTTAAGCTTTAAAGTTTTTACACTTTTACTATAATCTTGCATCAATTTTATTTTTCAAATCCTTAATTTTCTTTGATGACATATTTTGTTTTTTCTTTAACAATTGCATGGTTATTGCGTTTGCGCCGATTACGTCGTTTTGTTGCAATTTTTTGACGGCCATTTGGTACAATCTTTCATCCTCTGTAGATAAAACCGCAGAAGTTGTTCCACCAATTTTTGTTGTAATTTTATCTTTTAATGCAGTTGCTTCTTTATTATCGGGATTAAGTCTAATTGCTTGATTAATTTTATCCAATGCTTTTTTTAGTTTATCCTGATCATCACCTGCTTTTTCAAACAATTTTCTTGCTTCGGCAACAATATTTTGAGAACGTTTTAATTCTGTATTTTCAACTTTTTTCTGTCTAATTCCAATATCAATTTCTACCTGATAAATTAAATCTTTTAATCCTTTGTAATTTGGCTCCATTGCGTAATAATCAAGAAGATTTGTATATCCTTCTTTTTGAGTTGATTTATTTTTACACATTGCCTTTGCAGTTTTAATTTTTTGTTCAAATTCTGATTCAAATTTATTTGGATCTTTTAATTTATTTATTTTTAATGTTAAAAGTGCGGCTTCCTGGTGAATTGGATATGCAATTTGAATACTTTGTAATTTTTCAATTGCCTGATCCAAAAGTTCTGTACTTTTTGCAGTATTACCTTTTTTATTTTCTATGTAGCCTTCATCATAATATTGATAAGCAATATTCAACAGCTGACTCATTTCTGGGTACAAAGGATCTGATGGTAAAACTTCGCGGCCTGTATGCATTAAAATTGCGTTATTAATAAGATTCATTAAGTTTTCAATTTCTTCGTCTGGGTCAACATTCGTAATTTCCCATCGGTTTTTTGCCTGTGTTAAATATTTTTCTGCATCTTCAAAACGGCCATTAAAATACGCATCTCTGGCATCATTCTTTAACTGACGAACTTCAACAACAACAATTTGATTTTCTTGTCTTGCAATTTCGTTACCCAATGCAAAAAGTTTTTCGTCACATTGATTGCGTAACAAAGCATTATTTTGAATGCTCAAAGATTCATCATATTTTGACAAAGCATCTTGCAATTTTTGACGTGCAATTTCAAACTTTTCTGCTTTTAGAGCATTTTGAGCTTCTGTAAAACGCATATCAGCTTCGTTTTGCGCAAGTTGTGCCTGAATAATTTTTTGTTCGTTTTGCGCAAGTAATTTTTGCAAAATTGATTTTTGTTCGTTCAAATTTGCCGTTGTTTTAGAAAAATCTTCCAAAATTATTGAAATTACATTGTTAATTTCTGTTGTGGCATTTTGTGCCCCGTAAACTTCAAAATCATTTTGAACACCAGTTTGATTTGTTTGAAGTTTTGCAATATTTTCTTCTATGTTATTTTGAATTACCCCAAAAACTGCAAGACAAATATCTGGATAATTATACAAAACATCAGCTTCAACAACTTTTTGATTTTTTACCGAATAATCTGCAAAAATCTGTTCTGCATTTTTTATATATTTATTTTGATTTTCATAACTAATACTTTCTACAAAGCCGTTGTTTATATAATTTGCAACTTGCATTTTTTCTGTAATTTGCGAATAAAGTTTGCTACATTCTTCTTGGTAAGATTTTTTCAACGCATTCCAACCTGACAAACTAAGTTCTTGTGAAGTTGCAAACAATTCTTCAATATATTCGTTATGTTTTTCTGTAAGATAATTCCATTCAGTAAGATTTTTGTTTTTGTATTGAATAAATTCATCTTTATTTTCTAGTTGAAGTTCACTTTTTACCCCAACTGCATTGTTTATTTCTGCAATTTTAGAAATTATTAAATTTGGTTTATCAAATTTTTCATTTATATCAATTTTTTCTGCTTTTAAACACAAATCATAAATATTCTGCGACAGCAAAACCAAATATTTTGCACTCGAATAATCCACCGCAACAACAGAACCATTATATCTTTCAAATTTACCATAAACTGTTAAATCTAAGTTATAAATTTTTTCTACAAGATTATAATTATTTTTAATTACATTTCTTTCTCTTTTACTTTTTTCGCTATTGATTACGCTTTTATTTTTAAATACGCTTTTGTTAAAACTCATTGAATAATCTTTATACAGTTCACTTGTATTTTGTGCCAAAGCAACAGTCATTTTGTTTATATTAATTTGCCATTGAGTTTCAAGCGCACCTAAAATACCAGAACGTTCAACAGAAGAAAGTCCTGTTATAAAACGACTTACAAAAGGAATAAATGAAGCATCTGATGTATCGTTATCAATTTTTTGCAAGTTTTCAAAAATACCTTGTAATTGATTTTCTGCTTCAATAAATCCTGCAATTAAAGTTTGCAATTTATTAAAATAAACTACGCTTTCGTTAAATTTTTCAAGTGAATTTTCATAATTTTCATAAGAAACAGATTTTACAAATGAATCTACAGAATCTGTTAATTTTTTTTGAAAACCATTATCGCAAAACTGATTTAATAAATTATCTATGTTTTTTAAAATTTCATTTACTTGCGCAATAACATTCTGATCATTTTGCCATTTTGTGTAAAACTCTTCTTTGTAAAGCCAAAACCCGTCTTTAATTTTTGTTACAGCTTCTGTATATTGCCCCTGTTTTGCAAGCAAAGCAGCTTCTTCTTGAATTTGCATAAACATTGCACGAAAATAGTTGAACTCCGCAGATTTTTTTAAGTCGGCAATAAACTTTAAATTTTCATCAGAAGGATTTTTTTCAAAACTTTCAAGGGTTGTTGTAATTTCGTAAATTTCTTTATCATTTCCAGGATCTGTTTGAATAAGTTGAATTAGTCTGTTTGCAAGCTCCGAATAATTTTGACGAGCTTTCATTATTTTTTTTATTCTACTTTGTGCCAAATCAAATTTTAAAGGATTTTTTTCTATGTAGATTTTTAATTGTTTTAATGCTTTATCATATTCGGTTGCACGAATTAATTTATCAATTTCAAACAAGGAAAAATCTTCATTTGTTTTTGATTTATTTTTTTTAGACTCTACTTGCTCAAGTTCTATTTTTTCAATTTGAATTTGTTCAATTTCAAAATCTTCATTTTGCGCATTCATAGTTTCTTCACAAAATGCATTTTGAACAAAGAGAAAAATTAAAAAAATCAACAAAAGCTTCTTTATTTTCATAAAAAAATATATACAATATATTTTCGGTAAAATAACTCATTAAATAGAGAGAAAAATCCGAAAATCTAGTATAATATTATAGTAATTATACACTGTTTTTATTTTTAACAAAATGCAGAAGAAGATTTATTGTGTTTTTTTATGTCTATTTTTCTCTTTAGGTTTTTGTAATAAACTACTTTATTCTCTAGACCTTTCTGCTGTTACAGATTTTTTTTATGATTACGTAGATTCCCACGAAGGCGAAACTTCATTTCGTTCATTATTAATTCCTTTTGGGGGGCGGGCTGAAAGTTTAGGAAATGCTTATACCGCTTTAAGTGATGATATATCTTTTTTAAATTATAATCCTGCTGCAAGTTCAATTCAAAAAGAAACACAATTTTCAGTTTTTCACAATTCTTGGATTTCAGATTCAAATTTTGAAACAATTGCTTATAGTACTCGCCTAAACAATTTTGGATTTGGTTTTCAAGCATCTTGTTTTTATGTTCCTTTTACAGAGTATAATATTTTTGGTGACAGAACGGCCGGAAGTTATTACACAGAAACAACTGCATGTATAAATATTGCTTATAATTTTTTGAATGGCTATGATTTTAAAGGAATTGCCATTGGTGCAAATATAAAAGGAAGCTGGCGTGGAGTTCCAAATTACGCAGATGACGATACTAACGAAATAATTTCCAATTCTGGGTTAAGACAATCTGGCCTTGGATTAATGGCTGATTTAGGATTACTTCTTAGATTCAACTTTTTAAAATTTTACAATTCAAGAGAACCAAACGTAAGAATTGGGATTTCCGCAAGAAACCTTGGGGTTGCTTTAACAAATTTTTCTGGTGCTAATGGCATAAAACTTGATGATCCGTTACCAACAATTTTAGCAGCAGGCATTTCTATTACACTTGTTGAACCAGTTACTCTTTCTCTTGATTTTAAACAGCCAATAAAACTTTTTGATATTAATTCATACCTGTTACCTTACATTTCTTTAGGAGTTTCTATTTCAATATTTAATAACTTTTCTATTTTGGCAGGTATAGAAGTAAAAGGTGCAAACCCAAGAATTAGTGCAGGTGCAGAATTTCAATTTTCAAAAATAAGAATGAATATGAATTACACATTGGATTTTACTTCGTCAGCTGTTCCTGTAAATAGAATTAGTTTATCTGGAAAAGTTATGCTTGGTGACAGAGGTCGCAGCTTAATTGATTCAAAAGTTGATTCTTACTATATGCAAGGTTTGGAATATTATTCAGATGCAAATTGGGAAGCTGCAATTGAAGTTTGGAACAAAGCATTAGAATTAAACAAAAGATTTGACCCTGCCATCTTAGGTATAAAAAGCGCCCAAGCTCAAATTATGATGTTTAATAACATTAAAGAAAGTTTAAAATTAGAATAGAAAAAAATAAACAAAGAGTAAGATTCAAACGAGCGTTTTCTTGCCCATTCTTTTGCTACAACTTCCACCCTACCCTTATCTTTTTTAAACACTTTTACAGCTAGCATAAATTGTAAAACACGCACAAACATTGGCATAAAAAAACACGGGGACTGTCTTTTGACAGTCCCCATGTTTTTTTGGGGGATACACTTGTTTTTATTTATTCTATTCTGTTTTTGTTGTGCTTGTTACATAACTTTCTGCTTTTGCAAATGTGTCAATTTTGTTAATTCTTGTGCGCCAATACTCTGCTTCGCTTTTTGTTGTGTATGGGCCAACTCTAACTCTAAAGAATAACTTTCCTTTGTTGTCTTCGTATGTAAAAATATCTGCTGGAATTCTGTTTTCATCCAAAACACTTCTTGCTGCTTCTGCGGCTTTTTTACTTCCGTAAGCTGCAACTTGTACCCAATATTGTGTAATTATTTTTTCTGTTTTTGGTGCAGCAACCGCAACTTTTACATTTGCTTTTGAATCGTTATTTACAACAACTTTTGGTGAAGCTTTTACTTTTACACTTTCTGATTTTTCAACGTTCTTATTAAAATCTTTCTTTCCATGTTCAAATTTTGTAAATGGTTTTGGTTCAATTTTGTTTGTAACTTCTGTTTTATATTCTGGAACATTAACTGTAATATTTATGTTCTGTGGCACTGCAACTGGTTGTTCTGTTACAACTTGTGTTGCTGGAACTGCAGCTACTTTATTTTGTTCATTAATTTCTTGTTGTGCAGAAATTAATTCATTTTTTAATGAATTAAGATCGATTGTTGTTGTTCCGTCTGAATTATTATTTTTTCCAATAACAGTTGTATTATCTGTAATTACAACAACTTCATCTGCTCTTTTGTTTTCAAAGCCTGTTGATGGAACTGGTACTTGTGTCTGTTGATTTGTCCATCCATTATTCAAAGATTCTGATTGACTTCTGCTAATAACTGTTGGTACTACAGTGCCTCTTGGTGTGTAATTAAACCAAGCAATTCCTAAAACTATTAATAAAAAAGCACCAACTGATGCAATTATCCATAAAGTTTTTTTCTGTTCCATAAAAATCCCCTTTTTTTTATGTAAAAAAATTTCTATTCTTACATAAACTATCGGGATTCAAAAAAAACACTTTAGCATTTTTTTTAGTTTTTATGCGTGAGCGCTGGGAGCTGCGCCAAGCAAAGCGATGGCGGCCACGGGGACAAGTTTTTGCGTAGTAAAAACTTGTAGCGCTAGTTCAGAGCGCGCCCCGGGCTGACCGTAGGGAACAGCGGACATAGCGACCCGAAGGGGCACGCCCTGCTTACTTTTTATTTTATTTTTTTAGACTAGTTGAATAGAAAGAAGTTTTTCATTAAAATGGTAGGACATTATAGTTTATTTTTGAAAATTATTTAAATAAAGAGGTAACAATATGGCTTTTGATATTTCAAAAATGAGAAATATCGGTATCAGTGCCCACATTGACTCAGGTAAAACTACTACTTCTGAACGTATTTTGTTCTACTGTAACAAAATTCACGCTATTCACGAAGTTCGTGGTAAAGACGGTGTTGGTGCTGTAATGGATAACATGGAATTGGAACGTGAACGTGGTATCACAATCCAATCGGCTGCAACACAGGTTCAATGGAAAGACTGGACTATTAACCTTATTGACACTCCAGGACACGTTGACTTTACTGTAGAAGTTGAACGTTCTCTTCGCGTTCTTGACGGTGCTATTATGATTCTTTGTGCCGTAGCTGGTGTTCAATCTCAGTCTATTACTGTAGACCGTCAGCTTAAACGCTATCATGTACCTCGCGTAGCTTTCGTAAACAAATGTGACCGCCAAGGTGCTAACCCAGTTCGCGTACGTATGCAGCTCCGCGAAAAATTAGGCTTAAATGCTTACATGATGGAACTTCCTATTGGTTTGGAAGATAAACTCGAAGGTGTAGTAGATTTAATTTCTATGAAAGCTATTTACTTCGAAGGTGAATCTGGTGTTGATCTTCGTTATGCTGAAATTCCTGCTCACATGGTTGATGAATGTAAAAAATTCCGTAAAGAATTAATTGAAGCTGCAATTAACTTTGATGATGAGTTAATGGAAGATGCAATGATGGATGAAGAAAACGATTACGTTAATCTTGATCAAGAAAAAATCATTGCAGCTATCCGTAAAGGTACACTTGCTGAACAATTCGTTGGTGTATTCTGTGGTTCTGCTCACGTTAACAAAGGTATTCAACCACTTTCGGATGCTGTTGTTCGTTATTTGCCAGCTCCAAACGAAGTAGAAAACGTTGCTCTTGATATCGACCACAACGAAGCTGAAGTTCCACTTGAATCAGTTGATAACAAACCTTGTGTTGCATTGGCATTTAAACTTGACGATGGTCAATATGGTCAGCTTACATACACACGCGTTTACCAAGGTAAAATCAAAAAAGGTGAAGAACTTTACAACACTCGTTCTAAAAAACGCTTTAAGGTTGGACGTCTTGTACGTATGAACTCTGCTGCAATGGAAGATATTAGCGAAGGTTGCGCAGGTGATATCGTAGCTTTATTCGGTGTTGACTGTGCTTCTGGTGATACATTCTGTAGCGAAGGTACAAACTACTCTATGGCTTCTATGTATGTTCCAGAACCTGTAATTTCTTTGTCTATTACTCCAAAAGACAAACAAGCTGCTATGCAAATGGCTAAAGCTCTTAACCGCTTCGTAAAAGAAGACCCTACATTCCGTGTATACACAGACCCAGAATCTAACGAAACAATTATTCGTGGTATGGGTGAATTACACCTTGAAGTTTACGTTGAACGTATGAAACGTGAATACAACTGTGAAGTAACAACAGGTGCTCCACAAGTTGCTTACCGTGAATCTATTACAACTCAAGGTGAATTTAACTACACACATAAAAAACAATCTGGTGGTTCGGGACAGTACGGTCGTGTTGCTGGTTTCATGGAACCAATTACAGAAAAAGATTACGAATTTGTTGACTCTATCAAAGGTGGTGCTATTCCTAACGAATTTATTCCATCTTGTGATAAAGGTTTCCAAAAAGCAATGAAAGAAGGTTCTTTGATTGGTGCTCCTATTGTTGGTGTTAAAATGACTATTAATGATGGTCAATCACACCCTGTAGACTCTAACGATAACGCATTCCAAATTGCTGCTATTGGTGCTTTCCGTGAAGGTTATGCAAAAGCAAAACCAGTTATTCTTGAACCTGTTATGAAAGTTCAAATGACAGCTCCTACAGAATTCCAAGGTAACTTGTTCGGTTTAATTAACCAACGCCGTGGTGTAATTGTTGATTCAACAGATGAAAACAATTCTTCTACTGTAAACGCTGAAGTTCCACTTTCAGAAATGTTCGGATTCTCTACAATCTTGCGTTCTTCTACACAAGGTAAAGGTGAATTCACAATGGAATTCTTAAAATACGGTAAAGTTCCTAACACAATTGCAGACGAATTGATTGCTAAATACAAAGCTGAAAAAGAAGCTGCAAAAAAATAGCAAAATAAGAGTTTGCATGTTATAATTAATATGTAAACTCTGAAGGGAGTTATTTTTAAGCTCCCTTCCTAATTATAAGGAAACAAATATGGATAAGAAAGATTTAATCCCACATAGCCCAGTTCGTTATTTTGATGCAACAAATGCTGCTCTTAAAGCAGGAGAAATGGGTCTTATTACAGCTAAAAAAGGTTTAGGAAAAACATCAATCTTAGTTCAATTCGGAATTGATTCTCTTTTGAACGACAAAGCTCTTGTACACGTTTCTTTTGACCAACAATCTTCAAACGTTATTGCTTGGTATTCAAGCGTAATGGCTGAAATTTCTAAGAAAAAGAACTTCAACATTGATGATGTGAATGAAGAAATTGTAAAAAATCGTACAATTTTGAACTTTAACCAAGAAACATTTACATTGCCAAAAGTTGTAAATACATTAAAAGCTTTAAAAGAAGGTGGAATTAACATTGCAACAATCGTTGTTGATGGTCTTGATTTTGCTAAAGTTGAAAAAGCTGACTTAGACTGCTTTGCTTCTTTTGTTAAAGCAGAAAACATGACAGCTTGGTTCAGTTTTACAAACGAAGCTGCAACTTTGGAAGAAACATTACCAGCTGACAAATTAGATGCTTTTGCATCTGTTGCTCACCTTGCTGCTGAAGGAAACGGAATTGCTCTTACTATTCTTAAAAATGGTAACGGCAAAGTTGCTCTTGATGCAAAAACTTTACTTATGTCAAAATAATAATTTTTTGATGTAACTAACAAGGCACCCATTTATTCTTATAATGGGTGCTTTTTTTTATAAAACTATTTTTTGAGGGAATTATCATGAAAAAGAAATTACTACTAATTTTAGCTGTTTTAAGCTTTGTTACATTGTTTTCTGGATGTGTTTTCGTTCACACCGAAAAACCTTCACATTTTACTGTAACTATTAAAAATAATTCAAATACAGATATTTTAAATTGGTTTTTAGTAGATGTTGAAACAAACGACATATATGGCCGTGACGATGAATTCTCTGAAGTTTTTTATAGAGATTTCGATTTATTACAATTTGAGGCATATAAAGAATACAAATGTTATATTTCCTTTGATATTATAAATTCCCATTACACAGAGCCATTTTATTTAGATAGAAACACAATTATAAAAATTACAGGTACACAAAAAAATCCTAAATATGAAATTTATGAAGATTTTTCTAGAAGTGCAGTAGATAGCAATAATAAAGAAGTAGAATTTGCTACTATAAAATAAATTACAGTAAAAAATCTATAACATGACAAAGCCCACTAAAAAAATAATTTTTTCTAGTGGGCTTTGTTATTTAGGGTTTATTACAAATCCTAAAAACGGCCGAGTCAAGGCCTTGAGCGAAGCGTGCCTTGACCGTACGTATTTCTTCATTTTATAAAGTTTATCTGTCTAAGTTTTGTCCGTCTTTCCAAGGGAACAAGAAACTTCTAAATGTTCTTGGGCCTAAAGTTTCTCTATCTTCATAAATTAATTCTTCCCAAGGAATTTTTTTTCTTTGTCTTCCTGTAATTTCTGGATGTTCTTCCAAATAATCATATTTATATAACCTAATTCTTAAAGCATTTGTATTTCCAATTGAAATACCTGCCATTGAAGGAATTAATCCAATAAAGAAAATAGACAAAGCAATTAATACCAAATTATAAATTGCCATTACTACAGTAAAACCTGTGTTATCAAAAAATAAGATAAATGATTTTTTTAGACATTTTTTTAAATCGTTTTTCATTAAAGACCGAATTGGAACAAACCATTGGAGTGCAAGTAAAACAAAGACATCAATCCACAAAATTAATGCTCCAAAAAATCCATAAACAATTGTTTTATTTTCAATAAAGTAAAATCTAAAACACATTACGGAAATCATTACAAAAAGAGAGAATAAAAATCCAAAGATTGTAGCGTCTTTTAACACAGATGGAATATTCTTAAAATAATCAAGTAAATGAATTCCTTCAAAATTGGCAACTTTTGCTGCTAGATCTCCAAAAGCAAAAATCAAAATAGAATAAATTATGCAGGAAATTGGAAATGAAATATAAAACAAATATAGATTTATATTTAATGCAATAAGATTTAAATATACAAGTCCAAAACCCGTAAACAAAAACACAAGGTTTACAACAACTACAGAAAGTAAATTGTCCCAACCATCACAAAAATTCTTTTTAATAATAAATCCAAACATATATATAATTTAACAATTATCTAAGAATTAAACAATAATAATAGAAAATATTTGTATTTTTAGTGTAAAATAATTGTATGGAAAAGAAAATTAATAATAGTATTTCTTCAATAAGTTGTTTGCATACAATAACCGCAAATTTTTTGTTGGATGAACTTGCAAAAGAAGGACTTTCAAACATTGCTTCTTCTCATGGAAATATACTTTTTCAATTGAGCAAAGTAGAAAAACTTTCTATGCGGGAATTGGCAAAAAAAATAAATAGAGATAAATCTACAACTACAGTTCTAGTGCGAAAACTAATAAAAGAAAAACTTATAGCAGAAGAAATAAACGAAAATGATAAAAGAAATAAAAATATTTATCTTACAGAAAAAGGAAAAAAATATAATTCGATAACTGCAAAAATTTCAACCTGTTTGTTAGACACTTTTTACAAAGGTTTTTCTGATAAAGAAAAAGAAGAATTTGTTTCATATCTTAATAGAATAATTGATAATTTTAACTAAGCGCAAAGATTAGCCTTTCCATTGACAAAAGTTTTATATAATAGTATTTTTAATTAGTTTTATATAAAACTTTTTTTTATTAAATATATTGGAGAAATTTTATGAAAAAATTATTAAAAGTATTTTCAATTTTGTTAGCTTCTGCTTTTTTATTTGGGTGCTCTAATGCAAACAAAGGTCAAAAATCTATTGCAGTTTTTGTTCCAGGAATTATGGATGACAGCTCTATTTACGCTAAATTAGCAAATGGTGTAAAAAAAGCCGTAGAAGAATACAACACAAATAAAGATGATAAATCAAAATGCGACCTTTTTATTATGGAAGCAGGAACAAATCAAGCTGAATGGAGTGATAAAATTATTTCGTTAGCATCAACTGGAAAATATGAAGTAATTATTTCTTCAAATCCTTCGTTACCAGATTTAGTTGAACCAATTATCACCCAATTTCCTACACAAAAATTTATTTTGTTAGATGCAGAAAAGGAAGGTAACCAAAATATAAATACTGTTTGTTACAATCAATATGAACAAGCATATATAACAGGCTACATTGCTGGCTTAATGACAAAATCTAACAAATTAGCTTTAATTGCTGCTCAAGAATATCCTGTAATGAACAACATTTTACTACCATATTTTGAAAAAGGTGCAAAAGATTCTAATTCTTCTGCAACTGTAGATTTTAGAATTGTAGGAAACTGGTACGATGCTACAAAAGGTGCTGAATTAACAGATGCTGTTATTAAAAATGGAGTTGATGTAATTTTGCCAATTTGCGGAGGAGCTGCAACAGGGGTTATTACTTCTGCAAAAAATAATGGTGCAAAAATTACTTGGTTTGATGATTCTGGTTTTTCACGTGCACCAGACACAATTGTTTCAAGTACAACAAATGCACAAGATAAAATGGCTTATGAAAAAACTATTGAATATTTAAACAACCAAACACCTTGGGGCCAACATAAAATGGTTGGAGTAAAGGAAGGCTTTGTTGATTTTATTCAAAATGATAACAATTATATTAAAAATGTTCCTTTGGAAGTTAGAGATAAAATGGCAATTTTGCTAGAAGAAATAAGAAACGGAAAAGATGTTAGAAATTAAAAACATAAATGTAAGTTTCTATTCTAAAGATGTTCTCAAAAATGTTTCATTAGCTTTTGAAGAAGGAAAAATCCATGCTCTGTTTGGTGAAAATGGGGCTGGAAAATCAACCTTGGCAAGTGTTCTTTGTGGTGATTTAATTCCTTCTTCTGGCGAAATTTTTATTGATAATAAAAAAGTAATTTTTAATATGCCAAAAGACGCAATAAAACATGGAATTTGCTGTGTTCATCAACGTCCACTCTTAGCAGATTCAATTTCAATAAAAGAAAACATTCTTCTTGGGGCACCAAAACTTTTAGATTCGAAAATTCAAAATATACTTCATAATTTTTTACCTCAAAAAAAATTATCTACACTTGTAAAAAATTTAACTGGCGCAGAACGATTTTTTGTTTCATTAACTGGAACCATCTTAAAAAATCCAAAATATTTAATTTTAGATGAACCAACTATTTTATTAAATAAAGAACAAAGAAATCTTTTATTTTCAGAATTACAAAAATTATCAAACAAAGGCATTACAATAATAGTAATTACACACAACGCCAAAGACATTCTGGAATTTACAGATACAACAACATTTATAAATGAAGGAATAATTTCACAAGCTTTTATTCAAAGTAAATCTCTTTCAAATTTATCATCTTTTGAAGTTACAATAAAAGATGAACCTTCAAATAACAAACAAAAAGACAATAGCCGTTTTTCAATACATTATAAAAACATAACATCAAAACCAATTAATAAACCGTCAATTTTTGATGTTTCATTTACAGCGCAAAGTAATGAAATTACATTAATAAAAGGTGTAAAAGAAAGCGGACTTGAAACTTTGGAAGATGCCATAACAGGAATGGCTACAAATAATGTTTTAGGCACAATAACAATAAACAACAGCAAAGAACAATTTATCTTAAAAAAAGAAAACAAAAAACTATTGCCTAATATTTTAAGAAATGGCAAATATAATTTTGCAATAATTCCTTCTAACAAAACTTATAGAGCATCAAATCCAAATTTAACAGTTTTACAATTGGTTTGTTGTTATAAAACACACTTAAAAGAAAAAGAATTAATTGAATATACTAACAAAATAATTAATCGAGCAAAAATTAATGCAAAACATAATCAAATTGTAAAAACATTATCCGGAGGAATGCTTCAAAGGTTAATTTTAGAACGCGAATTAGACACAAATCCTAAAATTTTAATTTTGTGCGAAAGTTTGCAAGGATTGGATAAAGATTCTACTTATAACTTTTGCAAGAGAATTCAGGAACATTCTAAAAATAACAATATTGTAGTTGCTCTGCATAATTCTGATTTTCCACAAGAATTTTGTGGAGCAATGTACCAGTTAGAAAGTGGTTTTTGTAAAAAAATTACATAATGTACAAGGGCTAAGATGACAACATATTTTTTAGGAACAGTATTAAATTTATCATCTCTCTATATGATTGCAGGTGTTGGTTGTGCAATTTTAAAACGTGCCGGTCAATATAATCTTGGGGGCGAAGGACAAATATATTTTTCAGGATTTCTTTGTGCTATTCTCCTAAATTATTTACAAAATCTTCCGGCATTTTTTGCAATCTTAATTTGCAGCATTGTATGTTTTTTAACAACATCATTAATAACAATGTTTTCTGCATTTTTAAAAATTAGATTTAAGGCTGATTTCTTGTTTACATCTTTTATAATTTCAGCTGCAATAATTCCATTAATTGATGGTCTTGTTTCCGGCAAATTTAGAGGAAACACAGGAAATCTTTTAGCAACAGAATTTATACCCTTATCATTCCGATATAATTCAATATTACCGCCTTCAAAATTAAATCTGTCTTTTTTTGTAATAATTGCCATATTAGTATTAATGGGATTTTTTCTTTTTAGAACAAAAACAGGAAGAAATATTTGCATTTATGGTGTTTCACCAGAATTTGCCAAATATGCAGGAATAAAAGAAAACAACATTTTTTATACCGCGTCTTTTATTTCTGGCGGCTTTAATGGTCTTTGTGGAGTAGCTGCAATTTGTGGAACGTTTTATACATGTCATTTAGGTTTTCATGCAAATCTTGGTTGGAATTCTCTTACAGCTTGCTTAATTGCATTTGCAAATCCTTTTTTATTAATTCCATCAAGCATTATATTAGCACTTATTGTTACCAGCGCAAACAATTTTGCTCTATACAATAATTTTAATTTTGATATTGGTGGAATTATACAGGGAATAATTATGTTCATAATTTCCTTTTCAATTTTTCAGTCAAACAAATTATTCTTTTTAAAAAATAAAAACGGAGAAAAATCAAAATGATATTTTTAGATATAATTTCAAATTCTTGCCCATTAATTTTATGTTCATTTGGTGCACTTTGCAGTGAGTTTGCAGGAGTTTTAGCACTTTTTTTAGAAGGAATAATTTGTTTTTCTGCGTTTCTTTTTTATTTTTTTACAGTAACAACAGAAAATATTATTCTAGGATTCTTTCTTTCCACTTTTTGTGGAATATTATTAACAGTCTTGCTTTCAATTTTAATTGAAAAATTTAAAGCAAATTATTTTATTGCTGGTATTGCAATTAACCTTTTATTTGCTTCAATTATTTCCTGTTTATCGTCAATATTTTTTAATACAAGAGGAGTTTTAGCATCTCCCCTACTTTCATTCAACATTACAAATGTAAAACTTTTTACAATATTCTTAAGCATAATATTATTAACATTAGGCATTTTGTTTTTATACAAAACTCGTAACGGACTTTATTTACGTATTACAGGAACTTCTTCTGATGTTTTATTTGCAAAAGGTGTAAATCCAAAAAAATACAGAATTATATCTTGGAGTATGGCAAGTTTATTCGCCTGTGTTTCAGGCTGCTTTTTAGTATTACGAATTGGGGCTTTTGTTCCAAATATTTCTAGTGGACGTGGCTGGATGGCACTTGCTGCAGTATTTTTAGGACAAAAAAAATATTGGAAGATAATAACTTCAGTTGCAATATTTTGTGCAACTGATTATTTTTCTTCCAACATTCAAAATTACACACAAGCAATTCCAAAATCTGTATTACTTGCGTTGCCATATATAATTTGTATTCTTTTGATTTTTATTTCAAATCATCAAAAGAATCGTCAATATTAAAAGTTATTTAATCTTTTTTTTCTAATTCATCACCAATTTCTGTTAATTCCAAAAATTCCTCAATTGATTCTAAAGACTCATTTGGAATAAAAGTAGTTGATGGAATTTCAGATTCTTCAGATATAACAGTTTCCATATCAGAAATTTCAATTTGAGGAATATCAACTGGCAAATCTTCTTTTTCAAACACAGTTGTAACATCAGATACTTCTTCTTGCTTAGGTACTAAAACCTCACCATTTACATCATCAATAGAAATTTCTTCAGCTTCACCCAACAAATCTTCAAATCCAGCAATTTCAGATATATCTAAAGCCCCAGTTTCCTCTGCATTAGCAAATAATTCGGCAGCATCTTGTAATTCTGGCGAAACAATAGTTGTAATAGTATTTTCTTCATCAGCTTGTGAAACAGCTTCTTCAACTTCAGAGTTAGTTTTAAATTGTTCAAGAATATTTTCCAAATCTGTCATATTTTTATAACTTTCACGACTGGAATCACTTACAACTTTAATTCTGTTTACAATATCACCAGTTTCCTTTTTAATCTGATTAATTTCTTTTCTTGTTTCTAAGAAAAGATTATTCATATAATCAACATCTGCCGAAACCGATTGTTGTTTTTCTGCTAGTTCACCACAGAAAGATGTTATTTTTTCTGCAGCAACTGCTGTTTCTGTATTTTTCTGACGAATATTTCCCATTTGAGAACCAATATTATCAATTCGCTCTGTAATTTCTTTTAACGAATTAATTACTTGATCTGCATGAGAACTAACTTTTGCAAACGCATTTGAAGCTTCAGCACTAGTTTTGTTTGCTTCAGAAACAGAAGATACAATATTGTTAACTACATTTTTAATTTTCTTAGCATTCTTTGCAGTTTCTTCAGCAAGTTTTCTAATCTCTTCGGCAACAACACTAAATCCACGACCAGCTTCACCTGCATGAGCAGATTCAATTGCTGCATTCATAGAAAGTAAGTTTGTTTGGTTAGCAACGTTATTAATTATAGTAACAACGTCACGAATTTCTGCAAGTTGTTGAGTAATCATATTCAACATATTTGCAGTAGAAGAAATTTTTTCATCACCATCATCAACCAAAACATGCATTTCTTCTGCATTCTTATATCTTTCAGCAGCCATTGTATTAATATATTGAAGTGTATCTGCAGCTTCTTCAAATGACTTATTACTATCTTCAATTGCATTTACCTGTGTTGTATTTTGAACAACTAACGTATCTACATGATTATTCATTTCTGAAATTGTAGAAATTGCTTTTGCAACCGCAGTAGAAATCTTTTCAAATTCTTGTGTAATATTTTGAATACTTGCGTCAATTCCATTGGTAGCTGCAGCAGTACTGTTTGCCGAATCTGTAATTGAATATCCAGAAGAAATTGCTCTTGAAGCAGTTGTTTTTACAACAATAAAGAATTCATTAATTTCTGCTACCATGTGATTAATATTATCCATAAGGGAATTCATTTCAGAACTTCCATTAGGTTTAATAGAAACAGTAAAGTCTTTATCTGCAAGAGTTTTTGTCATATCTCTAAGTTTTACAATTCGTTTTGAAATATTTCCTGTAACTTTAGAAATTAAAATTGCCATAATAAAACTGGCAATAATTGCAGATAAAATTAAAGTAAGTCTATATTTTGACTCTTCTTTTGAAACTTGTTCGTTAATTTCAATTCCACAAATTTTATTTAATTCTTTAAGTTTAGTTTCTGCTGTTAAAATATTAGACATTTGATCATGAATAAAATTAACGTCTTGTAAGATTCGTTGAACATTGTTCTCATTTGGATTTTTTTCTGCAACAGCTCTTACACCGCTTTTTTCCATTGCTGCATATAAATCATTAGAAACTTTTATAGACTCAATTTCTTTTAAAAATCCTTCAATTTCAATAAATCGTGCTTTAAAGTCATACCAAAGTTTTAAAAGCTCTTTTACCCTATCTCTAAATTCAGGGCTAAATGATTTTAATATTTTTGCTTTCGATAAAAATTCAAAATTTTCGCTAAGTTGAGCAGACTGACTAGACCATTCTTTGTAAGTTGTTTTTGTATCAAAACCCCAAGAATCTAATCTATTTAAGTAATTAATCAATTCAGAAAGTTGAGTTTCAGATGTTGCCTGAATATATTGAAAATTCTTCATATCTTGCATTTTCTTTTCGCCACTCAACGACATGAAAGACAAAATAAAAATTTCAATAATTGTTAAAAATACTATAAGTGAAAATTTATGACTCAGCTTCATAATAAAACTTCCTATAAAAAGATGTAATTAATAATACCACACTTTTTTATTAATTCAAATAAAATTCATATATATAAAAAAAATCCCCTATTATTTTTTATAACAGGGGATAGAAAAAAAATTATGAATTTTTAGTTACAAACTAATATACACTTAAAATAGAAGAAAGTTGATCTTTTCCAATAATACGCATAAAGTTTCCAAGGCGAGGACCTTGATCTTTATTGATTAAAGCGTTGTACATTGCTGTAAACAAAGCTTTTGGTTCAATGCCCATTTCTGTAGCAATATCGTACATTGCTTGTTGGCATTCTTTGTCAATTTGGAATGTATCAATTTTTGGAACAACTTCATCACGAACACGTTTTACAGCAGTTAATAAATCACCTTGTAAATCGGCTTTGCTTCCGTCTGTTCTTAATGCAAAACAGAATTCTTCTGCACAAGAAGGAGCACTGTTTTGAATCCAGAACCAAGCACAAGCAGCACGACGACGAAGTCTTTCTTCCTGTTCAGGTTTTACATCACCCAAAGAAGAAACAACTTTATCAATATCTCCAGAATAAATCTGAAGTAATGTTGTAAGCATACGGAATGTAATTTGATATGGCATTACTTCTGGAATTTTTCCGTCAATTTGAGAAAGCATATAAATGCGTTTTTCTTTGTTGAATTGTTCATCATTTTTTGCTTTATCAATTCCGTAAACAATGCGTTCAGTTTTATCGTAGTCTTCGTAAACTTTTAAAACATCCATATCAAAACTAATTGCAAATTCTGTATTTGGACGAGTTCCTGCAAAAAGATAACGAAGAACTTCTGCCTGGTAAACATCCAAAGCATCTGGCAACGCAATTACTTTTCCTTTTGAAGAAGACATTTTTCCAGGAACACCTTTTAAGTTTACAAAGTCGTAGCGCATTGTAACTGGTGCATCCCAATCATAAATTCTTTTTGAAACTAATTTTGCTGTATCGTAACTTCCACCTGGACTGATGTGATCTTTTCCACCTGGTTCAAAAACAACTTTTTCTTCGTTCCATCTCATTGGCCAGTCAACACGCCAACCAAGTTTTGCACCTTTAAATTCGCGAATGTCAGCAGTTTCGCAGTGTCCACATTCACATTTATAAGAAATGCCATATTCGCCATCATATTCAGTAATTTCTGTAGTATCTTTGTTACATTTTCCACAGAAAATTGCCACTGGCCAATAAACATCTTCAGGCTTCATTTTATGATCTTCATCGCGATATTCGTTCAAACATTCTTTAATAACATCACGATTTTGCATTGCCTTTTTCATACCTTCTGCATATTTATTTGCACGGTATCGGCTAGCTTGGTACAAAAATTCTGGTTCAATACCAACGCGTGGAAGTTGTTGTTCAATATCAACTTCGTGGTGGCGAGCATAGTTTTCGTTACGGCCAGTTGTATCTGGAACCATTGTAATTGGATAACGCAAATATTTTTCCAAAGTTTCTGGTTCTGGCATATTTGCTGGAACTTTACGGAAAACATCATAATCGTCCCAAGAATATATAAAGCGAACATTTTTGCCGCGCGAACGCAATGCTTTTACTACTAAATCTACAGTGATAATTTCGCGGAAGTTTCCAAGGTGAACTGTTCCAGAAGGTGTAATTCCAGAAGCACAAGTATACGAATCTAAATCACCTTTTTCGCGAATAATTTTATCTGCCATTTGATCTGCCCAATGGCAAAGTAATGGGTCATTTGTATTATTTTGATTATTGTTACTCATGTCTTCTATTATAATGAAAAAAAATCACTTATAAAAGATGTCGGTAAAAAAAACTTTAAAAGTGTTCGACAATTGTCCGACATCTCTAGTTTTGCATGGCAAAACTATTTCTGAATATTTATTAAGTTTCCATCTTGGGGGGGGCAATAAAATTTTATTAAATAACAAAAAAAAAGGATTGCCTTTAAGTATAATAAACTTTTTAAGGCAATCCATAGGAGGAAAAGAAAAAACTGTTATTTTTTCAACAGTTTTTTATTCAAATTTTACAACGTAAAACCTGAACAAAATATTATTTTATTTTCCAAGATTTTAATTCACAATATCCCGAAAAAACAAAATACAAATCATGAACACCAGATTGAATTTCAGATAAATTCAAATCAGCTTCTTTTGTAGATTTTTTGTTTAGCTTTACAGTAGCAATTTCTTTTCCATTACCACCAAAACCATCTACTTTTACAGTTATTTCACCTTTTGCCAATTTTCCGTTTGCAAAAGTAAATTCAATTTCTTTAAATCCTTTAGAAAAATCTACACCTTTAACACAAATGTAAGCCCCATTTTTTACAGGACACAAAGTTTGAGAATCAGTTACAACAACATTTCTACAAGACGCAAAAGTTGCGGCCGGCACATCCACAGAAGCATCAAAATAACAAACTTGTGCCACACCTTCTTTTGTTCCTTTTTGAATTGGCAACGAACCATCTGCATTAACATTAAAATTATCTATAAACAATGCTCTGTATCCGCCTTCTTTAAAACCAACAGTATTTTCCAAAGTTTGAGTATGATAAGCAATGTACCATTTATTTTTAAATTCAAAAATCCAATGATGATTATTTCCGCTAGCACCAAAATATGTATCAGGATTTTCCAAAGTATAACCTTTATATTCAAAAGGTCCCAACGGATTTTTAGAAGTCATATAACCAATTACAGCAATTGGCATTTTATCTTTATCAGTAGAATCTTTTCTATCAACCCAGTTTGTACAATAAGTGTAATAATATGTATCACCAATTTTATTAATTCCAGAATCTTCAAACAAGAACGGAGGATCCATAACCTGAGGCACCCCGTCAATTTCAATCATATTATCTTTTAAAGCAACACACCTTGCTGTTTTTGGATGTTCATATTTATCTTCATCATGACCACCACCAAAATAAATGTACCCTTTTCCGTCAGAATCAACAAAAACCGCAGGATCAAAAAGCCAATTTACTTCTGCACAAGTTGGAGTTTGCCTAGAAATCAAAGGCTTTTTAATAGGATCAACAAAAGGGCCAACCGGCGAATCTGCAACAACAACACCAATTCCGTTTCCGCTATCTGCAAAATACAAAAAGAATTTATCTTTTCCATCAACTTTTTTACAAGCAATTGCAGGCGCCCAAGAATTTGTTGCCCATTTTGCATCCCCCTTTCCACCATTCTTTCCAGCAATATCAATTACACCACAATCAGTCCAGTTTACCAAATCTTTACTACAAAAAACATTCAAAGAATTAATTTTATTATATCCATTTGGTTGTTTTCCTTTTGTAAACTCAAATTGTTGCATATCATTTGTAGAATAAACATAAACAGTATCGTTATAAACAAGAACAGCAGGATCCGCTCCAAATTTATGAGTCATAATTGGATTATTTTCATTTGGCATTTTATATGATTTTTCTGCCATAAGTTTTTGCATATCAGAAAAGTTTTTTAAATTTTGCCCAAATAAAGAACTAAAAAAACACATAAAAAAAAATCCTCCAAATATTTTCCTTGATTTTTTCATATTCACAGTATAAAGTATATCTATAACTTAGTAAAACGTTTAACCAAAAGATACAGTTATTTAGGGCATTTCCCCTAAGGTATTATTTTATGGGCGGCTTTTATAATAAAACAGAAGTTTTATTATAAAACCGGGCTTTTCGCACTTCGCCGTCTAACCGCGGCTCATCCCTCCGCTACGCGTCGGGACTAAAGGTGCTACAATCCCTTCCGCTGGCACAGGTTATACATATAATTTTTCACAAACGTGTGCATGACCTGTGCCTCAAGTTTTACTTTGCAAAACTTGTAAAATGCAAACTAAATTGATATAAACAACGAGGTATAAAATGAAAAACCAAGCTTTTAATCCTTATCTACCATCTTGGGAATACATTCCAGACGGAGAACCACACGTTTTTGGAGACCGAGTTTACGTATACGGTTCTCACGACTATTTTAACGGAAACGTATTTTGCCTAGGCGATTACGTTTGCTATTCTGCACCAGTTACAGATTTATCAGACTGGAAATACGAAGGCGTAATTTACAAAAAAACAACAGAAGAAATAAACGCAGACGGACACATGTGTTTATACGCACCAGATGTTACACAAGGGCCAGACGGTCGTTACTATTTATACTATGTTTACGACAAAGTAGGTTTTGTTTCTGTTGCAGTTTGTGACACACCAGCTGGAAAATACGAATTTTACGGACACGTACATTACAAAGATGGCTCACGTCTTGGCGAAAGAAAGGGCGACATTTCACAATTTGACCCAGCCGTAATTACAGAAGGCGACAAAACATATTTATACACAGGTTTCTGTGGCTACGGAATGAAAGACAGAATTGGGGCAATGGCAACAGTTTTAGACAAAGACATGCTCACTATAATTGAAGAGCCAGTCATTGTAGCACCAAGCGTTACTTACAGTGATGTTACAGAACGTGTAGAAATTGGCTGTCCGTACAAACAAGATTCAATTGAAAATTGGAAAGAATACAAAGGACACGAATTTTTTGAAGGCCCTTCAATCAGAAAAATTGGAGACACCTATTATCTTGTTTATTCTTCAATTGTTATGCACGAACTTTGTTACGCAACAAGCAAAAATCCAACAAGTGGTTTTAAATTCCAAGGCGTAATTGTTAGTAATGCAGACTTACACATAGACACATACAAAAAAGCAGAAATGCCTGCAGCATACGGAGCAAATAATCACGGCGGTTTTGAATGCATAAACGGAGAATATTACATTTTCTACCATCGCCACACAAACGGAACTTGGTATTGCCGCCAAGGATGTGCAGAAAAAATCAAAATTAATAATGACGGAACAATAAATCAAGTAGAAATTACCTCTTGCGGATTAAACAACGGACCATTAAAAGGAAAAGGTGAATATCCAGCGTATATCGCTTGTAATTTATTCCTTGCAAAAGAACCAGTTTTATACATAAAAGGAAAAAACGAACCTTTAATTACACAAGAAGGACGTGACGGTGACGAAGAACTTGGTTTTATTGATAACGTTACAGACAGTACAACAATTGGTTTTAAATATTTTGATTTTAAAGATACTTCTTCAATAACAATTACAGTTAGAGGATATAGTGGCGGAACTTACGAAGTAAAAACAGAATTAGACGGCCCAACTTTAGGCAAAGTAGAAATTGAAAATCAAAACATTTGGCACAAATACAAAATTAACGCAAAAATTCCAGATGGCGTTCATGCATTGTATTTAGTTTACACTGGTGGCGGAAATCATCAACTAAAATGTATTGATATAGAATAGAAGACTAGTTACATTCGTCATTAAGAACTCCCAAGGTCGTAATGACGAATTAGTCAAAATCAACAATTAATTACTATTTTGTAGATCCTTTCTTTTGAAACTGCTTTGGAGTACATTTCATATATTCCTTA